>SL_3KL_010_SEDDRAFT_10001502_pt1 | contig 21238 bp, 21 predicted proteins | sample SodLakKL_010_SED_2_FD_10381 | JGI IMG/M metagenome (IMG submission 10381) | reverse complement strand
TGCTGAGACGAGAGACCGCCGGCACTGGCAGGCGGCTGCCCTGATGAATCCGTTTCCGACATGCCGTACTCGGTCTCTGCGTGAAATGCCAAGAATGACGGGAAGGCCGGGACATCAGTCCCCGACACGAATGGTGGCGATTCTGCCACAGTGCAGGTATCCCGACCGATTCGATCCTTCTCTGCAACTGGCAACAGCCACACCGACAGGCACTTCCAATTCAACCTGAACTGGCAGTTGACAAGGATTTTGTCCTCGCTAAAGTAAGGAAATGGCCGAGGTGACGTCCAAACTTCAGGTTACGCTGCCCAAGCGCATTGCCGAGAAGCATGGCATTGCCCCGGGTGACGAGATCGAGTTCCAGTCCGCTGGCGAAGTCATCCGGATCATCCCGGCCAGGAGCCGGTCACGCGAGCAACACGACCTTCGCGAACGCCTGCGCCTGTTCGACGAGGCCAGCAAGCGACAGCCCGAGCGCGCATCAAAACTGTCCCTACCCGATCGTCCGCCGACAAAACGAGACTGGCAACGCGAGGATCTGTACACGCGCGGAAAGGAAAGCGGCGAGTAGCCCGGATGCACTCGAGGCTGATTGACACCAATGTCCTGGTCTACCGGTTTGATCCGCGCGCCCCCCTCAAGCAGGAGATCGCCAGCCACGTGCTTCGCGATGGATTGACCGACGACAGCCTGGTGCTACCCCACCAGGCCCGCATCGAGTTTGTCGCCGCCGTTTCCCGCCCCCGCGCCGATCTCGAAGGAGCGCCGCTACTCGACCAGCCCGATGCCCTGCGCGAGGCTGAATCGCTGATGCTTCAGTTCCCCATGATCTATCCGAATCGCGATGTACTGACCACCGCGCTGAGAGGCGTCGCCGCCTAAAAGCTCTCGTGGTTCGACGCCCATCTCTGGGCCTGTGCCGAGACCTTCGGCATTCCGGAAATCCTGTCGGAAGATTTCGAACATGGCCGCCATTACGGCAGCGTACGGATCAACGATCCATTCCTGGACCCCTCAGACAAGATCCACAACTACCGCCGCTCTACAGCCATGGTAGTTAAGGCCCACAATCGGTCACAGATGCCTGGGCGTTGAACTTGAGCCACACGTTACCATTATCTAGGCTGGCTTTCCTTACCTGCATGCGGTTGGCATTGCGCTTGGCTGCCCGCACCCATACACATGATGATTCGCAATAATATTCAAACGATCCTTTTGATTGGCCTTGCGGTCTTCTCCGGCGGCTGCGCCTCCTTGCCCTGGGTAGAAAGCGACATCCCGGAAGGTTTGCAAGAAGCACTCGCACTGATGCAGGCTCCCGGTGACCGAGGAACTTACTTGCTTAGACGGTCCTCTTTGTTTGGACATCACATGATCGTCGGAACCCGAATCGTTGGGGAGGATCAGTTTGATCCCGATCAACTCGATTCCGCAGGCGACTGGATGGACGAGGAGAATGGTATTTGCTGGAGCATCAAGGCACCCTCGGATAGCCCGGAGACCCTGAAAGCCATTCAACACGCAATCGAACCTTACCTGTACGATTCGGCAGCACACCTCAGCGAGAGAGGGTTGCCTGGAGGGCTAGAACCACATATCCATATTTACTTTGCTCCGCCCGGGGCGGATGTTGACTTTCAGGCAGCGACCCGGTTTCTTCGCAGGCCGAAACTGAAATTCGTCTACGCCCTGGAAGGGGAAGATCCGGATGAACTGCACGAGTCCATCGCTTCGGCATTGGCTATAGTTCATCATGAACTTGTGCACGCGGCAGCCCATACGGGGGTTCTCACCATCCCCGGTTCTGACCGCGAAACTCGGTCGACGAACGAGGAAACTTTCGCTTACCTCGTTGAACTCTGTGATCAGCACAGGATGGGACGCGTTCATTCGGCATCTCACCAAACTTTCACGTTCGAGGGCATTGGAACGCTCAAGGATCCCGGAAATGCAGGCGCCTGCATCGAGCGTGGCGAGCTGCTTGATTGTGAGCTGGACCACCGAATGGAAATGGGCCCGACCTTCGTGGGACGACTAATGGCCGAGGCTCTCCTTTATCAGCACACTCCTGTGGGCAAGGAACAGGACGCCATTGGGATCGAGTCACTGATCAAGCACAGCACCGAGCTTTCACAGGTGCCGCAGGACTACTTCGACCGCCATCTTAGCGAGGGCCCGCCGGAGGAGTGGTACGAGCTCCTGGCACCGACACACTGAGTGCCGGGACTTCACCGCACCAGCCTTCGGCGGCGACAAGCAAGATCTTGGAGATCTCAGCCCCCTTCGCCGATACTGGTCTAACGCCAAGCACTCATTCGCCCTGATACTACCCCAATCTTTCGAGACGTTCTCGCACGTCTTGGCGATCAATCAGCTGGACATTATCATCAAAGAAACGGACGGTAGTGCCTGGGCCGGGCGGCTTGATATACCCTTGTGTTTTCGTGGGCCTGTGCCTCCACACGATAGGCCGACCTGAAAGTATGGCAATGTACATTCCCTGACTTTCTGCCCGGTAGTATGTAATTTCGTAAAAATGCTCGGATTCTAGCCCTGAATCTCCAGGAACTTTGCCCGCTTCGTGAAATAGGTGCGCGAATTGTTCATTGAGCCTTTCACAGACCTCCAGATCATCTTCATCATCAAGTGGCTCCAAATCATCAACTTTGAGAACTGGCAAATCGAACACAAGCGCTAATTCATCTGGCTGAATTACATGTATCAGGCCACCGTCAAGATATCGCTGCGCCACCTCACGCGTTGATTCAAACACTGGTGGACAGATTGTTCGGAAGTGCCTTTTCTCAACAACATAAGTACCAACCCCGTCATGCCCTGAAGATCCAGAACCTTCAGCCTTTGATTCATGCAGAGATACTTGTGCGGCAGACGCCGCAAGAACGCTAAACGCCAATAGACGAAAAATGATGGACGCTTTCATAACCCAGAACGCGTAGCCGCCCCGGCCCCGCTCTCCACTCCCTGAGGAATCAGGACCACAGGAACCTCCTTCCCCACCAATCATCGTTCGAATTGGGCGCAAACATTGATCTACTGCCATTACCAATTCCACTGTTTTGAGACATTCGCCCACCCCGACCCAGTTACCAACGGAAGCGGCGCACATCCAGCAGGGCATTCCGGCCATGCATTAACTCGGCAACCGAATAACTGCGGTATTCGTTGCACGGCAATTGCAGACACTAATCAATACACGGAGAGAGAAATGCGCAGACCATTACCCATCAAGCCAACACCTCCACTTGGATTGATTCAAACGCTACAGCGGGTCGCGGTAAAAATCAAATTTCTCCGGCGCAAGCCATTGAAGCACGTGATGTTTCCGACGCTGTAGTGCACGAGATGGCCGCTGCTCACGTGCCAATGCCGAAGCATCCCTCAGAAAGGGGCAGTTTGCTGATGACCTGTCTCGATAGCAAATTTCCTACAAGGGTTGGGGCGGCATTGCCATCGCTCTCGAGCGTAGCGCGCTAAAGACTTGTGCGGCCGGTTGGACGAGGTATTTGGTGCCCGGGATAGGGCGGCTAAAGGCCGGCCGAAAACTCTCGGTGACTTTCTTCTTACACAGCAACCCCTCACCCGACTTCATTAGCTACAGCAATCTGCATTTGGCTCACTCAGGCCGTTGCCTTTATCATAAGCTACCTGGCAACAGCGTATTTTCTAAAGAGTGCCCGGGCTTTGCCGGGGGGGCATTTACTATAAGAATCAGGGGAGCACCTGATCAGTGGCAGATACTCCTCCGGGAAAACATGGCTGGTAAGATTCCAGCCACCATTGCCTATGGGCAACGGAAGACCGAAGCCTACTCAACCACTGATTGGTAATAAGATTCACCAGTCGCGTTGTTGACCGTCAACACCCCAATCATCTGGTCACCTGCCATCACATGATAAGTACTGAAGTCTCCGGTTGTTCCTTGATAATCGTTCCAAATGTCACCACCGGAACCACCCCGCAAGCCATGGTCATCCAGCTTGCCAAGATCCAAAACGATTCTTCCTGTTGTCCCGGTTGCCAAATGCTCAAATACAAGCACTGCCACACCTTCTTTTGGCAACCCGGCAGATCTGTAGGCAATCCTTTCATCGCTTGTAATACGATCAAATTCAACAGCATCAGCTTCATCAAGCGACGTTGCAATTGCTACCGACGAAACCATCAGAGCCGTAATGAGCGCCAACACTACATTTTTCATAACAACTCCTACAGATAGGGTTTACATTTAACCTACCCCGCGTGGACCCTAACATCACGCCGTCGGCTCGGTCAAGCAACTTACTGAACGATGGAAAGGAGACATTTTTATCCCTGGAATCTGGTGCTGCTCGAAAGTTGAACATTCTCACCAGGGTCCGGTAGAACTCGATAAATCGTCAAGAACGATAGACATGATCAACATGTCACGGCCTCCTAGGGTGGCGTCAACTTGAGCGCAAAAACCTCCCAGCCCTGGAGAACCCTCTCATGTACAACGGCAAGACCTTAGTTAGCCCAGCTGATGGAGTTTCTGCCCTGGATTACTCCTCATCGTCAGTCGCTACCAGGGAGACCTTTTCAAGCTCCCAAATCCGCCGTCTAGGTGCATGCCCGATCGATCTGCAGGCCCACACCCCCGGTTTCATCCATACCTCCGACGGCAAGTGGCGCGATATCAACGTACTCGACATCCTGCTCATCGAACCCGGCGCCTTCTATCATGGACCGGGCCCATGTCGATTCTGAACGGTCCTGCGCGCTCCATGTCGCTGGCGCCGGCCGATCTGGCCAAGGAGGGGGCGCACTTCGATCTGCCGATTGCCGTGGGCCTGATGGCTGTCTCCAGGCAGGCGGAAGCCGGCGATCTCGATCAGTGTGAGTTTCTCGGAGAACTGTCGCTGACCGGACGACTGCGCTCCATCAAGGGTGCATTGCCGCCATCATTCGGGGGCGTCATGCTGGCTGACGACTGATCCTGCCATACCGTGGGTTTGAGCCGCTTGACATGGTATCGACCGTCTCCTGACCCGCTGGCACGCGACGCTATCAATTTGAGCCTGAATATGGTGGGAATTGATATACCAGAAGCATGAAGGGCCACCCAACTGGGCGGCCCTTCTGTCCTGATCCTCTAACTAGAGAATCCAGACATTCATGCCTGACAAGCAGCCTATTGCGGCATGTCATCATGCTCATCGTCGTCATCATCCTGAGGTGGCGGCTCATACTCCCACTCGAAAGCTATCGTTATCCAGTCCGAGTAATCACCTCCTTGGAACTCGTACGTGACCTGATAGTCGCATGCCCCGCCGTCGCTGCCGTAGCCGGTCCAACTAAAGTCAGCCGTGGTACCAGGCTCTACGCCGAAGGGTGAAGGTGTGTGGGAATCCGGGTCGTCATTGCAGGACGAACTGCTGAGAAGCCCAGGCGTATCGGGGTTCTCGACACCAAGCCGTTCAAGAGTCCTTCCTTCGTATCGCCCTTTGCCAAGATAATGCACGCCGCCGACTTCTTCCACATCATGGCCAGGGAGAACCGCACGAATGCCGAACAAGTGCCAGCGATCCTGAGCAAAGACATAGAGCCCATATAGATCGTGACCCGACTCCATCCTCTCGATTCGCTGCTCAAAAACTACGGCACCGCTACTCTCCTGCATGGTCTTCGGAACAGCCCAGTCGGGACTAAACTGATTAGCCAAAAAGTACAGGTCAAGCTCGGCCAACTCGTCTGCTAAGTTGCCTGCTTTTGCTGGCCCCGAGAAATTCAAGGCTGTTAGTGTGAACAATATAAAGCCGAAGTAGCGCATTACTGCCTCTTTATAGACTATTACTTGATTGGTTAGCCCCTGCTTACAAAAGCGCCTTTGCTACCGCTGCATTACACTGCGGCGGTTACAACGCTAACATGTAAGAAAAAGCAGAATCAAGGGTCCAGAGAGTAGGTGTTGGTAGCACGTATTCTGTCGGGTGTTGTAGCGAGTGAGTTCTCCGGTTCTCAAGGGCCATCCTTAGGAGGTGACCGATGCGACGGACAAACTGCTACAGGAGATCTGGATCAAAAGATTCAAAAATGCCCTTGACGGCGGGCAGTAACGCCGTCTCTCCCAGGCTAAGGCCGCCCGTCTACTGGGCGTGCATGAGCGCACCTTCCGACGCTACATTGACCGCTATCACGACGGTGGCTGGACGGCCTGGTCGACAAGCGGCTTAGTCAGGCCTCACACCGCCAGGCGCCGGTCGATGAAGTCCTGCGACTGGAAGGCCTCTACCAAGAGCGCTACGACGGCTGGAACGTCAAGCACTTCGACTGGCACTACCGCCACCGCCATGTCGACACCCGCAGCTACACCTGGGTCAAGAACCGTTTGCAGAAAGCCGGGCTGGTCAAGAAGGTGCCAGGCTGCCACTGAGACCTGATCGTGACCATGGACGATGCCACCAACGAACACTACTCGATGTTCTTCGTTGACAAGGAAGGCACTGCCTCAAGCTTCCGTGGGGTGGCCGAGACCATCGCCAGAAACGGCCTGTTCTGCTCGCTCAACACCGACCGGGGCTCACACTAACCCCGATTTGGGTCGGTCTGGTCGTGTATCTGATACGCGTGAGTTGGTCGCGCACCAGAATCATGTCCTGGTCTACGACTTGCCTGGCGACATGGTGCGCGTTCTGCGTGTACTGCACGGCAGTGGCCACCACAGCGGTAAGCCAGCCTGGATCACAATCCACGTCTGACACGAACCAGGGTGGCAAGCCAACTGCGGCGTCGAAACTCTGGCCGCTCATCGCGCACTCAGAGATCAACAGAGGCCTGGAAAGGCACTCGTGCATGGCAAATTTCCTACAAGGGTTGGGGCGGCATTGCCATCGTTATCGAGCAGCGCGGGCGGCACCATGAAGGTCGGAATCCACCAGCGAGTGATCGATCATGGGACTGGCCACCATTCATTCACGGGCCGCCGTCGGCATCGACGCGCCTGAAGTGACCGTCGAGGTCAACCTGTCGCCGGGGTTGCCGCTGTTCGGTATCGTCGGCTTGCCGGAAACCGCCGTTAGGGAGAGCAAGGACCGGGTGCGCGCAGCCATTCGCAACTGTGAGTTCAAGCTACCTTCCTGGCGCACCACGGTATCGCTGGCGCCGGCCGATCTGCCCAAGGAAGGCGGGCGTTTCGATTTGCCGATTGCTGTCGGCGTGCTGGTCGCCTCCGGGCAGATCGAGGCCAGCGATCTGGATGACTGGGAGTTTCTTGGCGAGCTGTCGCTGACCGGGCGTTTGCGCGCAGTCAAGGGGGCGTTGCCGGCTATCATTCGCGCCCGCGACGCCGGGCGCAAGATGGTGCTGCCGCGCGCCAGCGCCGAGGAAGCCGGGCTGGTGGGGAATGCCCGGGTGTTCCTGGCCGAGTCGCTGGCCGAGGTGGCCGCGGCACTCAACGGTCACCAGTCGCTGCCGCGTGCTGAACCCGTCGCGAGCGAAGTCGAATTCACCGGCCCCGACCTGGTCGATGTGCTCGGCCAGCACCGTGCCCGTCGCGCACTGGAAATCTGCGCTGCCGGCGGCCACAATCTCCTGTTGATCGGCCCGCCGGGCACCGGCAAGACTTTGCTGGCCTCCAGGCTCCCCGGCATTCTGCCACCGATGGAAGAACACGAGGCGCTGGAAGCAGCGGCAGTGGCTTCCGTGGCCGGACTGGGCCTGGACCCGGCCACCTGGAAACAGCGCCGCTTCCGCACGCCGCATCACACTGCTTCCGGCGTGGCCTTGGTCGGTGGGGGCTCGAAGCCCCGTCCCGGCGAGATCTCTCTGGCCCACGCGGGCGTGCTCTTTTTGGATGAACTGCCCGAGTATTCCAGGCATGTGCTGGAAGTGTTGCGCGAGCCGCTGGAATCGGGTCGGGTGGTGATTTCGCGCGCGGCGGTTCAGGCGGAATTTCCGGCTGATTTTCAGCTTGTTGCGGCGATGAACCCTTGCCCGTGCGGCTATGAGGGCGATCCGTCAGGGCGCTGCGGGTGCACGCCCGACCAGATCCAGCGTTACCGGGACCGGATTTCCGGACCGTTGCTCGACCGCATCGACCTGCATGTGGAAGTGCCGCGCCAGTCGCTCAAGGATCTGCCGTCCGGCGAGCCCACTTCGAAGGTGCGTGAACGGGTGATGACCGCTCGCGAGATCCAGGCGACACGCGGAACGGTCAATGCGCGGCTGAATGTCGGCGGCATCCGCGACCATTGCGCGCTCGACCCCAAGCTCTCGAACCTGCTCGAACAGGCCTGCGAACGCCTCCAACTATCGGCCCGCGCCCACCACCGCATCCTGCGCGTGGCGCGCACCATCGCCGACCTCGACGGCAGGGAGAAGATCGAGACGGCACACCTGACCGAGGCCATCGGCTATCGCCAGCTCGACCGACGCAGCAGCACCTTGGCACGCACAGCGTAGGGAGGCACTCCCACCGTTGCGGCATCTCGATTGCCAGTGAATTCCAATGGCTTGCGACGCAGCGGGTGGTACCCCGTCGCCCGGGGCCGGAAAAGGCCAACGACTCCAGCGGTCAATTCATGTCATGCCGGCGTTTGGTTGCCGACAAGATCATCACAGCGCCACTTCAAGAGCCAAGACTTCGACCAACCATTGGAGTGCTTGATTGAACGGATGGATTGGTGCCAGTTTCCGGGCCTTCTCCGCCCCCGGCCGAGGGGGCACCACCCGCTGCAGAACGCCGGAGGCGCGTCAAGACACCCCCACCCCCCGTTTCGAACATTGGAATTTCGGTCATTCGGATTTGTTTGTGATTTGGTGCTTGGAAATTCGGACTCGAGAGCACAATCCATCACCCAAGCATGAAACCGCTAAAGACTCCCTATCGGCATCCAGATCAAAAGTCAGACAGCATATTGACGTTACGCACCAAACGCTTCTTTTCACGCTCGGCGCGATCGCGCAGGGACTTGAACAACTCGGTCTGTTCGGGGAGCGTGCTGGCCCGCTCCAGTTTGCCGAAGAACTCGCCGAACCATTCGGCCACGTCCAGTGCGGCGTCGAGCAGTTCGTTGGCGCTCACGTCGGGATGCTGCAGGGTGGCCAGGCGCTCGCGCACGACGTGGTCATCGAGATCGGCCGGTTCCCATTCTTTCAAGACGGCATTGATCGAATCGCGCGAGTAGCCGTGCAGCGCCTCTGCCGACTTGTTTTCCATCGCCTCCAGGTATTCGAGCAGCAGGTGCGCCCTGGGATCGCTGACGTTGGCATCCAGCGCCTTGTAGGTTTCGCCCAGTTGATGATGCAGATGCTCGATGTAGGCGAGGATGTCGCGGGTTTCGCTGAGCTTCATCGTCCCTTCTCCTTGAGTGTCGACATGGACAGTATAGGACCGAACCGCGCGCACCGGTGATGGCGATGATTCCCGAATCAGCGCACCTTAGGACCACCACCGACCAGAATCTCGTCGACGGCGGCGAGTACCGCATCGGCCTCGTCGATGCGATTGGGCCAGTGCGGCGACAGGCGCAGCCAGCCGTCGGGGCTGGCGCTGGCGATACCGTGTCCAGCCAATGCCTGGGACCAGGCCGGGCCGGCGGCAGGGTCGTCGGTGCGTACGCTGAGAATGCCGGAGCGACCGTCGACCTCGCTCATTCGGGCACTGGCGAAACCGCGCTCGATGAGACCCGGCTCGACAGCCTCATGCCAGGCCTGGACATGTTCGAAGATACTGCCGACGCCAATGGCATCGATCAGTCCGACGCTGGCCTCCAGCCCGGCCGTGGCCAGGGTATGCGGCGTGCCGGACTCGACCATGCGCGCGGTGCTCAAAAGGGGTCGGTCGTAACGCAACTCACCCGGTGAACGGGTCAGGAAGGCGAAGGGATCCTCGTGACTGAGCCAGCCGGCGACGTTGGGCTCCAGGCGCGTGGCGGCCGCGTGGCGCGCGTAGAAGCAGCCCGTGCCCTCCGGCCCCATCAGCCACTTGTGGCTGCCGCAGGTCAGGTAGTCGATGGCGCAGGCCTCCACGTCAAGTGGCACCACGCCCATCGCCTGGATGGCATCGACGAACAGTTCGCTGTCGTGACGGCGACACAACGCGCCGATGGCTTCCAGCGGCATGCGCTGGCCGGTTGTGAACTGGACGGCGCTGACGGCGACCAGGCGAATGCCGGCGCGCAGATGATCTTCCAGCTTTTCCAGTGCACCGGCCCGGTCGGTGCGGAAATCATCGGCATTCATCCACACCAGCTCCAGGCCCTCACGCTGGGCGGCTTGCTGCCAGGGCGTGATGTTGGTCGGAAACTCGCCGTCGAACAACAGCACCCGGTCACCGCGCCGCCAGGGCAGGCCCAGCGCCACCGCAAGCACGCCGGCGGTGGTGTTGGCCACCAGTGCCAGGTCCTGCGCCGGCGCACCGATCAAGTCGGCCAGTTGCGCACGCAGTCGCTCACGCCGCTCGACTTCTGTCGCGTAACAGCCCATGCCGTCGCGGGCGTACTGCGCCAGGCAGGCACTGACTGCATCGATGACCGGTTGCGACGGCGGCGAGAGTGATGCGTGATTGGCGTAAACACGCGTGGCCAGCTCGGGAAACAAATTCCGGCTGCCCAGACTCGGCAGATTTACGGGATCGCCGGCAGCCGCCATTACCGTTGCACCTCCTCGGGCAGTTCACCATCGCGTTCCAGCGCCTGTATCCACTCGATCAGCTCGTCGAGCGGATGCAGTTCGGCGACGTCACGGATACCAATAGGCGTGGTCTCGATCAAGGGCTGTCCGGGATGGTCCTGCCCGTGCAGCCACTGCCAGGTGACCTGGCCGGGATAGAAGACGGGCACGTCGGTATAGCTGACTTCAGCCGCGTCCAGATCGCCCTCGACCCGGCGAGCAACCAGTTCGGGTTTATTCCCCTCCGCGGTGTTTTCACTGCCGTCGTCAAGGTAAAGCGTCAGTGGCAGCGATACCCGGTGCCAGCGGGCGCCGTAGCCGCCGGCATGCACGGCAAACGCCACGCTGTAGCGACCGCCCGGTTTCAGCATCTTGCTGTCGAGCGCATCGGGCGCTTCCAGGGAGCGTGTCAGTGCAATCCGCCAGGCACCGTCGCGGTAGTTTCCCGACGCGTCGATGGCGCCGCGGCTGCCGGAAGGCTCGCGCAGGAAGCGCTGCGGAATGACGTCGCCTTCCTGCCAGTCTTGGCTGGCGTCGAAGGGCACGGCGTTGTCCTCGCTCAAGTAATAAGGGTCGTCCTGGCTGTAGCCCTGCTCGATCAGCCGTTCCCACTCCAGCGCATGGAAACCGGTCTGGTCCGGGTCGAACATCCAGGCCGGCTGCCCGGTGTCGTCATCCCAGTTGGTGGTGTACATGCCTCGGCCGTCGGCCGATAGGCGGTAGTGCAGTACCAGGCCGTTGTCGGCCTTGCCGACCGGGTGGGAACGATGTGCCCGCCACTGCCACAGGTCGAGGAACTCCCCGCGCTCGCGCATCTCGGCCAGCTCCTCTTCGGAACGGGTCTTATCCCAGGCCGCCTCGCTGCGATCTCCGCGGCGGGTATCGGGCAGGTACTTGCGCACGTCGCTGCGTCCCATGGTCTCGCCGAGCAGCGGATGATCGGTGACGGCTTCGGTATCGGCGGCCGAGTCCAGCGTGCGCATGCCCTCGTGCGCGGTCATGAAGCCGCCGAAGCGGGAGAAATCCTCGACCGTACCGTCATCGAGCAGCATGGAAATGCGGTCCTCGTAGAGCCCGTGCGGATCGGGTCCGGGGCCGCCGGAACCATGACGCACCCACTCGCCATCGGTGTAGCGCCAGACCTGGTGATACCAGGAGGGTGAATCGGTCTCGAAGCGGTAGCGGATCTGCACGGCCTCGTCGTTGTAGAGCACGGCCACGCCAAGCCTGGTGATCTCGCCGGCGTCATCCGGAATGGCCGCCGCCTGCATGCCGGCGGCCAGCAGCAGGACGGCCGATAGGAGAACAGAGGAGATAGGTTGCATGGTTTGTGAACTCGCCTGAGGGACTCGGAGCTTGATTCTAGCGCCCTAGTGCGCCTTCAACCGATCGATGCGCAGCCGTTCGCGACCGTCGAACAGTCGTCGGCTGCCGGCACTGACCGCGAGGACGGTGCCGAAACCGGTGCCCACGGTGATGGTGAACATGATCAGGATCTGGTACTTGACGGCCAGCGCCGGTGGCGTGCCGGCAAGGATCTGGCCGGTCATCATGCCCGGCAGGCTGACGATGCCCGCTGCGGCCATGGCATTGATCATCGGCATCATGCCCGAGCGCATGGCCTCGCGCCGGAGATCGCCGATGGCCTGCTTCCAGTCCTGGCCCAGCATCAACCGGTTTTCGATGACCGCACGCTGGCGCCAGGCCGATTCGGTCAGCCGGTCCAGGCTCAGCGCCACGCCGGTCATGGTGTTGCCCAGCAGCATGCCGAGCAGGGGAATGGCGTACTGCGGCGTGTACCAGGGCTCCGGGCCGATGATCGCAGCCAGGGTCAGCACGGTCACCGAAAAGGCGGAAACGAACATGGACACTGTGCCGATACCGAAGGCCCAGCCGCCGGTCAACCGGTACTTCTGGCGCGCCATGACCTCGCGACCGGCCACCAGCAGCATGACCAGCGCCATCAGCGCAATCCACGGCAGGGATCCGACCGTGAACAGCGCCTCAAGCACCAGGCCGATCAGGGCCAGTTGCACCATGGTACGCGCGGCGGCAATCAGCAAGGGGCGCCCGATGTCCAGTCGTGCCAGGTGCGTGCAGACAGCCAGCAAAAGCACCAGTGCGCCGGCCACCGCCAATTGCCACCATGAAAGCTCGATGATATCCATCAGGCCGGCTCCAGGCAGCTTCCGCGAATGCTGTAGTGGCGGCCGCCCACTCTTTCGATCTGGCCGGCATCGTGAGCCACCCAGATCGCCGGCAAACCGTGCTGCCGGATCCAGTCAGTTATCCAGCGTTCCACCCTGCGGGTCGTCTCGTTGTCGAGATTGGCAGTGGGTTCGTCGAGCAGCAGGGCGAGTGGCCGACAGGACAGCGCGCGCAGCAGCGCCAGCCGCTGTTTCTCCCCGGACGACAGGCGCGCCACCGTCCAGCCCACGGCTTCCGCGGGCAGATCCAGCTCGGTCAGCGCCTCGGGCACGGGCCGGCAGAAATGCTCGCCCACCGTGTCGGCCCACCACTGGCTTTCGGCCGGGACTAGCATGACCTGCCGCCGCCACTGGTGGGCGGTCATTGACTCCCGATCGACACTCCCCAGCAATACCCGACCGTCGTGGGGCTCCAGGTCGGCCACCGCGCGCAGCAGGCGCGACTTGCCCGACCCGGACGGTCCGGAAAGGCAGACGATCTCGCCGGGAGCGACTTCAAGGTCGACGTTGACCAGGCCGCCAACGCTCAATCCCTGCAGCTCGAGTCGGGCGAGTTGCATGGCCATCCCCATGTCATTGATGTGCGGACACCGGGCCAGTGTATCCGCAACCGGCCTGCGTCCCATACGATTGGGCATACCCGTTCATGCACCGTTCACCCGGAAACGACCGGGGCAGTTACCATAAGCGACAAGTGTCTGGCTTCTTTTCGAGTAGGTTCCCTTGCTCAGATTTTCACTGATCTGTTTTCTGGCCTTGAGTCTGTCGGTTGCCGCCCGTGCGGATTCCGGCACTGTGGTCACCGAAATTTCCGGCGTCAGCGGGGAACTGCTGGAGAACGTTCGCATGAGCGTATCGCTGGTGCGGGCAGAAAACCTGGACGAAGTTTCCGTCTGGCGCCTGCGGCAGATGGCCACCGATGCGCGCGCCGAGGTCCGCGAGGCATTGCGGCCCTTCGGTTATTACCGTCCCAGGGTCGAGGTGCGTCTGGACGAGCCCGCAAGCGAGGGGGAACCCTGGCGTGCCGCACTGCAGATCGATCCGGGCCGGCCGGTGCGCGTGCATGCCGCGGATATCCGGATCACCGGTGAGGGCGCCGATGATCCAGACATGCTGGAATGGCGCTCGGAGTGGCCACTGCCCGAAGAAGCCGTGTTGCGACACAGCGAATGGGAAAGTGCCTGGCGCGGCCTGGAACGCCTGGCCGAGCAACGCGGCTATTTCGATGGCCGCTTCACCAGCCGGCGAATCCAGGTTGATCCCGACCGCGGCCGGGCCGACCTGCGCCTGGTCTACGACACCGGCCCGCGCTACCGCTTCGGCACCTACCAGGTCGCTGATGCCGACTTCTCGGGCCGGCTGTTCAACCGCCTCACCATCATCGAAGCGGATGAACCCTACGATATCACCCGGGTCGACGAACAACGAGATGCGCTGGTGCGCTCGGGGCTTTTCCGGCGCGTCATCGTCGAGGAAAAGCGCGACAGCGATGAACAAATCGTTGACCTCGACTACCAGCTCGAGACACGCCTGCCCAACACCTATCGCGCCACGGCGGGATTCGGTACCGATACCGGCGGACGCCTGCAACTGGGCTGGGAACGCCACTACCTGTCCCGCCGCGGCAACCGCCTTGACTCGGCCCTGGGCCTGCAGCAGCGCAACAATGAATTCGTGTTCCGATCGGAGTACCAGCATCCACGAGGCAGCACCCCGTCCGACTTCCTGACCGCCGGTGTGTTCCTCAGGCGTGAACAGGACAATTTCCGCTTCATCGACGAGAACCGTCTCGAACCGGTGTTCGAGTCCTTCGAAGGCCGGCGCGAACAGTCTGAGGTCAGTTTCGGACGTCTGCAGGAGCGCGGCTGGCTGCCTGGCCAGTTTCAACCGATCGAAGAACGCATCAGTATATCGCTGCTGCACGAATCCTTCGACGCTTTCCGGGAAGCCCGCTTTTCCGAGGAGAACGACGCCCTGCTGGCCGCCAATCCCGACCTGGAGGAGTTCCTGCGCACCAGCACCGATACCCTGTCACTGGGCGCACGCTGGCGGCTGCCCAACATCAGCGGCAGCGGATTCCACACGCATGGACAGGTAATCCGTGCTCACATACTGGCTGCGCATGAGTCACTCGGCTCTCCGGTCAGCTTTACCCAAGGCTACATCGGCGGGCGCTGGCATCACCTGTTTGGCGATCGCCACAAGCTCCTGCTCCGAGGCGAAGCCGGCTATACCGAGGCCCGTACCCGGGAGCTTGACGTGGTGCTCGATGATCGTCAGCTTGAGTTGTCGCTGACCGAGCTGCCCGAGCGCTACCGCTTCAAGACCGGCGGTGACCGCAGCGTGCGCGGCTACGGCTTCGAGAACCTCAGCACCAACCGCAATGGCGCCAATCATCTCATCGTCGGATCGGTCGAATACGAGTACCGCGTTGGCGAGAACTGGTCACTGGCCGCTTTCTATGATATCGGCAACGCCTTCAACGACCTCGGCAATCCCAAACTGCGCCGTGGCGCAGGCGTTGGCTTCCGCTGGTATACCCTGATCGGGCCACTGCAGGTCGACATCGCTTCTCCATTCGACGACCCGGATTCCTGGCGACTGCACTTCACCATCGGCACGCAACTGCTATGAAGAAACTGTTGATCATTATTTTGATCCTGATCGCGCTGCTTGCCGGCGGCCTGGTCACAGCCTGGTGGTGGCTGACCGACACCCGCAGCGGCGCCGAATGGGCTCTGAATCGGGCCGTGCCATATCTCGATGTGCTCGGCTGGGAACACGTCGAGGGCGGCCTGGGCAGCGGGCTGGTCGTGGAAAATGTGGTCCTGGAACAGGCCGGCACGCGCGTAACCGTCGCCCGGCTGGAACTGGCCGCACGCATTCACCCGCTGGCCGGGCCGCGCATCCATGTCCAGCGCCTGCACCTGCGCGGAGCCGATGTCTTTCTGCCAGAGCCGGCGGAGGAGCGGGAACCATCTGAACCATTCGATCCCGGCATGCTGGCCATTCCGCTGGCTGTGGATGTCGATGACCTGCTCATCGAAGCATTACGGCTCCATCCGCACGAAGGCGATGCGCAAGTGGTCGATCGGTTGAACTTCGCCGGTCATTACTCCGATCACATCCGGATTGACCGCCTCGCGGTGACGGCTCCGCAGGGCAACATCGAGGGTAGCGGGCAATGGGCGCTGACCGAGCCCTTTTCCACCCGGCTCGAATTTGAGGCATTGGTGGCCATCGACGAGGGAACCGACCAGGCGCTGGATCTCGGAATTCGCGGTCCCTTGTCTTCGCTGGAGGTTGATATCGATGCTCGCGGACCAGCAACCGCAAGTGGACAGGCCCGGGTTCGCGGCCTGCCGGAAATGCCGTCAGGCAGTGTTCGACTTGCCGGCGGGCTGACCGGCTGGCCGGGAATCGACCTGACCCTTGACGATCTCAGCCTCGACGCCGAAGGTGCGGCCGATGACTGGTCGTTGGTGCTCGATACGCGCACCAGCGGCATGGACCTGCCGCCGGCCCGCTGGCAAGTCGAAGCGACCGGCGACCTGGAACGGGTGGATATTGAATCACTGAGAAGCGAAATCCTGGATGGTGAGGTCCTGGCCCGCGGCTGGCTTGAATACGGTGGCGACGCCCTGGCTGCCACCATCGAGATGCAGTTGAGCGCGCTGGACTTTACCACCCTCTACCCGGATTGGCCGGAACAGGCCCGGGTCGATGGTGAGCTGGCGGCCCGTCTGGACGGCGAGGAGATCCACCTCGACCGGCTCAACCTGTCCGCTCCCCCCACCGATTTCAGGCTGAGCGGCAATGGCCGCTTCATACCCGCTGCCGATGAACTGGCACTGGAGCTGGAATGGATCGACCTGGCCTGGCCGCCGCTGCTGGACGAGGGCGAACCGCTACTGGCGAGCGAGTCGGGCGGCGTTCGCCTGAGTGGTCGCATCAGCGACTGGCGGCTGGAGCTCGACGCCCTGTTGGCAACTTCTGACCACCTGCCCGGCGGCGAACTCGGACTGCGCGCAACCGGTGGCGAAGAAAGCGCCCACATCGAGCGACTGGATCTGGACCTGGGCGAGTCGGGCCGGCTGGCGGCCACGGGAGCGCTGGATTGGGCACCGAAAATCAACACTCGCATCGAGCTTGAACTGGTACGGATCGATCCCGGCCGTTTCGTTGCCCAACTGCCCGGCTACATCGATGCCCGCGCCTCGATCACGGCCCGGCAGAACGACCGCTGGAACATCGACCTGCAACTGGATCAGCTCGAAGGCCAACTTCGGGATCATGCCGTCGCGGGCCATGGCCGACTGCAGTTGGCCGACGATACGCCCGAAGCCGCGCAGCTCGAGATCGCGCTGGGCGACAACCACATCGACATCTCCAGCGACGACGGCGAACAATGGCTATGGCGCCTGGATGCCAGCGCCCTCGATCAGCTCTGGCCCGACATTTCCGGGATGGCTTTACTCGAGGGCACGCTGGCACCACACGCCCGCAAGCTGCGCGCCCACGGCGAAATAGAGAGCGCGGGTTTCGCTGACTTTTCCGTTGATCGTGTCCACCTGGATACCGAACTGGACTGGGGTGAGCAACCACGGGTGGATGCCAACCTCAGGCTCAGCGATCTGGATCTCAACCCATGGGATCGCATTGACCAGATCGAGCTGGTGGTGACCGGCGGCTGTGTCGACCATCGCGTTGAGTTCAATCTGTCGGGCATGCGTGGCACGCTGGATCTGGCCGGCCGCGGCACGCTCGATGGCTGCCTTGCCGACTATTCCGGCTGGAATGGCCATATCGAACGGCTCTACCTGGGTGAAACCGTGGCCGGCAACTGGCAGCTGGCCGAGGGCCTGCCAATTCGCCTCGGCCCCGATGCCACCGAAGCCGGGCCCGGCTGCCTGCGCGCCGTGGGGGACGGCGAAGGGCGCCTTTGCCTGCGTGAGTTGCTTATCGACGGCGACAGCCACGCCCGCATCGGCATTCACCAGGTGCCCATGGACCTGTTCCTGCTGCCGCTCGACCCGGTCTTCACCCTGACCACCCCCCTGTCGGGCCAGGTCGAGGCCGCATGGGGTACATCCGGGCTGAGCAGGCTGGTCGGCCACCTGGAACTGGAACCCGGCGCCTTGCGTGCGCTGGGAGACGAAGACGATCTGCTCGCCATCGACTCCGTGCGCCTGGACTTCACCCCGGAAGGTGACCACGGACTGCTGCTCGATCTCCTGGCCCGACTTGAAGGCGACAGCGAGTTGAACGGCCAGGCTCATGTCATCGACCTGCGCGACCCGACCAGCACCATGATCAATGCCGATGCCAATCTCGACCTGCCCGACATTGGCGCATTCAATCACCTGGTGGCCGAACTCGATCAACTGGGTGGGCGGTTGCACGCGCGAATCAACCTGGCCGGCAACTTGAATGCCCCGAACATCAACGGTCGCCTGAGCATTGATGACGGCTACCTGGCCCATGCGCCACTGGGTCTACGGGTCACCGACATTGATCTGGCCCTGGAGGGCGTGACCGACCACGCCACGCTCGTCGGGCATATGAAATCAGGCGATGGACAGCTCGACATCGACGGTGCCCTGACACAGGAGCCGGACGGCTGGTCCATGGAGGCCGCCATCGATGGCGAGCGTTTTTCATTTGCCGATGTCGACTGGCTGCGAATCGAGGCCAGTCCGTCGATCCGTCTGACCGGCAAGCGCGAGCGCCTGGACATCGACGGTGACATTCACGTTGATCGACTGCGCGGCGGCCTTCCACCCGGCGCCGGCGAACGGGTCAGATCCTCGGGCGATGTCGTCGTCCTCGGCGAGACCGAAGAAGAAGAGCTGGACGCACCGGTGCGGCGGCTTTACGGCCGACTTGGCATTCATGTCGGAGATGATGCACGCATGTCGGCACTGGGGCTGCAGGCGCAGCTGGCCGGCGGCGTGGAGCTGCTTTGGAATGGCACCCCGGAGCCACGCGGTCGCGGCGCCATCCTCATTCCGTCAGGTTCCTACCGAGCCTACGGCCAAAACCTTGATATCCGGGACGGAGAAGTGCTTTTCACCGGCCACCCGCTCGACAACCCGCGCCTCGACATCCGCGCCGTAAGAGATATATTCGGTGATCCACGCGTCGAAGCTGCCGGCGTCCACATCCGTGGCCCTGCGCAGGATCCAATCATCGATTTGTTTACCGATCCGCCAACCACCGACGAGAAGGCTCTGGCTTACGTGGTGACCGGCGCCGACTTCGATCACGCCGGCGGCCAGGCCGCCGTCAACGTTGGTTTCTACCTGCTACCGCGCTTGTTCGTCAGCTACGGCATCGGCCTGTTCGAAGCCGGCAATGTGCTCTCCGGTCGCTACGAGCTGTCTGATCGATGGGGTGTTCGCGTCGTATCCGGTGAGCGCGATACGGGCGTTGATATTGGGTACATTACGGACAGGTAGAAAGGTGAAAGGGTAGAGGAAGAGAGGGAAGAGGGAAGAAGGGCGGGCTCTCCCCACGCTTCATACATCTCCCCCGCTTCAATAGCCTCTAGAATGTCCGAAACTCCAGTATTCGGAAGAGACACCATGAACGAATCCCGCTCACTGCAAGAAACCTACGCCCCCCACAATGCCTGTTTCGGTTGTGGCCCCAGCAACGAAAAGGGGCTGAGAATCCGCTCGTTCGTTAAGGGCGAGCGGGTGATGGCGGACTGGACGCCCGAAGCGCACCACGAGGCCTTTCCCGGCATACTCAACGGCGGCATCATCGGCTCGCTGCTCGACTGCCACATGAACTGGACCGCCGCCTGGCACCTGATGGAATCGCAAGGGCTGGAAAAGCCACCCTGCACAGTCACCATGGAATATGCCGTAAAACTGCGCCGCCCCACCCCCACCGACGGGCCGCTGCAACTGGAAGCCTGGGTGACCGATACCGATGGCGACATCGTCACCGTCGAGGCAGAACTTTTTGCCGGCGGCAAGCTTTGCGACGTGGCCACCGGGCGGTTCGTTGCCGTCAAGCCGGGGCATCCCGCCTATCACCGCTGGTAGGTGGAGTAGGCACCGGGTGGTGCCGGGCAAACCGGCGGCACCCGGTTCGATGGGTTGGGAGTTAAATGAAGCGGTCGCCGTTTTCCCCGCCCTGCTATCCGCGCGGTGTGACGCAATCAACGACGAACTGCATCCACGGATGATCAATCACGTGCCCCAGCCACGGCCCCAGCGCCACCAGCAAGCCCGACAAGGCGACCAGGCCGGCCGCCAGCAGCCGCAGCCCGCGGCGATTGATGGCCGAACGGAATTTCAGTGCCGCCAGCCCGGTCCCCAGCAGCAAGGGGATCGTGCCGATGCCGAAGGCAACGATCATGGCGGTAGTGGCCAACGGGTCGGCCAGCAGCACGGCCGCGGCGACGACGGAGTAAAGCAGTCCGCAGGGCAGCAAACCCCACAGCAGTCCAAGCCCGAGCGCATTGTCGAAGGATTTCACCGGCAGGAAGCGAGCGAACAGGGGGGTCAGCCGACGGGTCAGGGGCGCGGCCAGCTCGCCGGCGACATCGCGAAAACGCCCTGGCACGGCAATGTAGACGGCCATCGCGACCAGCATGATACCGAGCAGGATGCGCATCACCATCGGCGCGTAATCGGGCATCAGGGTGGCCGGCAACAGGCCGATGCCGGTGGCAATCAGGCCGATGATCAGGTAACTGGTGATCCGGCCGGCGTGAAAGCCGCCGGCCAGCCACGGCTTTTCGCCCGGCAATTGGGCATGCAGCATGCCGGCGATGCCGCCGCACATGCCCAGACAGTGGGTGGAGCCAAACAGCCCGGCCAGAAACCCGGCCAGCAGTGCCGCTTCAGGTGTCATCAATCAAGCTTTTGGAGATTCACCACGGAGACACGGAGGGCACCGAGGAAACTCGAATATCATTCTTTTTCATCTCCGTGTCCTCCGTGCCTCTGTGGTGCATTCTTGTCACCGGAAACCTGATCTTCATCCTCGTCGAGGATATCCAGCGCCGGCGTATCAAGATCATCAAACTGATCGTTTCTTACCGCCCAGAAAAAGAAGACCAGCGCCAGAACCATGAGGATGACCGACAGCGGGATAAGGACGTAGATGATGTTCATGATCGGAGGCTCAAGGAGAAAGGCTCAAGGTGCAAGGAATCAAATCCATGGTGCCAGCAATCATGCGCCGGTGCCAACGGGATGGGCAACTGCAGCATCCCGGCTTCTTGTACCTCGCGCCTTGCGCCTTGAGCCTTTCACCTTGCCAAGCCTCTGTCCATTCAACACCACCAGCAGGCTGGAGGCCGACATGCCGATGGCGGCCAGCCACGGCGGCACGAAGCCCATGGCGGCCAGCGGCAGGGCGGAGAT
>SL_3KL_010_SEDDRAFT_10001501_pt1 | contig 21244 bp, 17 predicted proteins | sample SodLakKL_010_SED_2_FD_10381 | JGI IMG/M metagenome (IMG submission 10381) | reverse complement strand
GCAAGATTAATCTTGTCTCGATCACCATCTGTTAGCCATAATTCGGCAAGCTGAAACTCACCAAGAGCTTTTACTACATAAAGAGTGCCTTCGAGCGCTTCACCCATCGTTTCAGACTCGTTGAAAATATGGCTGATTTTAGCACTGATCTCTTTTTTAATCTCATTGTTTTTTTGCTCTGAAATGTCTTGTACTACACCGATCATACGAATCGGGTTTCCTGCTTTATCCCTTATCACATAGCCATTCTCCTTCACACTGGCGTAGGTACCGTCTTTACGGGCAAACCTGTACTCGGCTTGCCATCTGACTTTCTTTTTGTCTGCAAGAAATGATTCTGCACTCTCTGAAATACTCTCCTTATCGTCCGGATGCAGTAAAGATGCCCACTTTTCAACAGTAAATGGTTCATCACTAAATGTGTATCCGAATATATTCTGAAAGTTTTCACTGAGCGTAATTCTGTCGCCTGATATATCATGATCGTACAACAAATCGTCGGACGCTTTAAAGGCGTATTCAAATCGTTCTTTTACCTCCTCCACAGCTTTGCGTGCAAACACCTGCTCGGTCACATCCACCCCCATTGTCAGCAGCTCTCTCGATTCATCTTTGCCATTACTAACGGGTACAAAGGTAAGATTGAAATACCGGGTGGTTTTTTCACTTTCATCATCGAAAAAAAACCGAATAGGCACTTCGCTCTCTTCAACCGGCTTTCCTGTTTCGAAGGCTTTTTGGAGCAGCGTTACCGGCTTCTGTCCTTTCATTTCAGGAAGAACATCTGTTAGCGGCTTACCGATATGATCAATATCATGGAGTTTAAACAGGCCTTTAAACCGGTTATTCGCAAGCTTAATCCGAAAATCCTTTCCCTCCAGAGTACAGATATAAGCCGGCATATTCTGAATCATTTGTTCAGCCAGAGCATCTGAACTTTTGCCAGTTTCCTTATAATTACTTTTAGGGAATTCATCCAAGGCCATATTGCAACGCCGCTATGATTTAATCAGATCTATATCCGTAGACTTTTTTGCCCACAAACCTTGCCCAAAAACATGTTCAATGGCTGGTCTTTCTAAGTGAACTATGAACCAATACAAAGTTGCCCGTTTCTTCTTAAAATACAAACAGGCCAACGTATTATTTAATATAGCAGTTAATCTGCGGCACCCGCTAAAAGCGATCGAATCCGAAATATTTAAACAGTGATGCCTTAAGCAAAATTACCGGAACACATCTTGGGGATGGATTTGGAGTGTGTAACCGCCTCATATTTACAAAGCCAGAAGTGAAGGAAAGAAGCTACTTAGAGGGTAATTTCGTTGTTTTTAGCCAGAAATTTTTGATTGCTGCAATGGTTTCCCAAAACTCATTGATATCGATCGGCTTGGTGATGTAGCAGTTCACATGATTTTTATACGATTCAATAATATCCTTTTCTGAAGATGATGTCGTGAGCATTACGACCGGTATATGTCTGTAGCGATCATTGTCTTTCACGTATTTCAGTACTTCCAGGCCGTTAACCTTTGGCAGGTTTATGTCAAGTAAAATCAGGTCCGGTGTTGGCACTTCATTGAACTTCTCCCTTTTTTGTAAGAACTGTATGGCAAGCTCTCCATTGCGAACAACATTCAGGGTTACGGGAACATCGGCCTCTTCAAAAGCCTCTTTTGTGAGAAGAATGTCCCCCTCATTATCCTCAACCAGTAAAATATTTATGCCATGCATATGATTTTCGCAACTAATGTATACCCACAAATAAAGCTTTCATAAATTGAATTTCAACAAAATTGTGCTAAAAAAATGCTTTTTTATTAGTCGTAATCTATTGATTATTTATCTGATAGCGCCACAGAAACATACGCTATTTGACAGCCATTAGGAAATAATATCTTGCAAATGGTAAAACAAAGAAAAGTTTATCAACATATAACAATCTACTCTTGTCTGAACCTGATACTTCTTAAGCCTTGAGTATTTCAGTTTACCCTGCCTTCGAATTATCTGGAAAGACATCGAGAATTTAGCTCATATCAGACATTTCGGTTCCTTCAATCTTCATGATAAGCTCGTGGCCAAAAAAGCCTGCAGGGGTTTTGTACCCTGGCTCATATTTTCCATCCAAAACCATTCCGGAAATCTGGAAGGCCATTTCTGCAGTTAACTGATAGGCTTCTTTTGTATTAATCAAGGCTCCGGCTTGCTCACCGGACTCATTTTTAACCTGGCCCCATACGAGGCTTCGTCCCTTTTTGCGTGCCGTTTCGCCGGGGCCGGGCGCGCGCTCATCGGCCTTTTTCATCATTCTCTTTTTTACGAACCCGGTTCTCAGAATCGGCGCCAGCCAGCGGCTCCATTTCATGGAGCGAATCACATTCCCGGGCAGTGCCGCATAAACGATAATGTTGTCGATGCCGGTAGTTGTGTACGCGGTTGATACATCACCCCAGGGAATCGACACAGCACGCTTTTTTATATTGCCAAAGTGAACTTCCTTAACCCGATGTGCTGCAGGTACAGAAACAATTTCGCCGTTTTTTCTAACAGCGCCACCCTCCCCCATATTTTCAATCATCGTTTTGGTTGTGCCTCTCGATATCCCCCCACTCAATCCCACAAATGCAAGTTCAAGATGTGTTGGATTGTCTATCTTTTTGCTTAGATACAGTGCGAGGCAGTCGGTCGGTACCACATCAAAACCCACACCCGGCATGGCCATAATTCCGCGGCTTTTGAATATCTCATCAAGTTTTTTCAGAGACTCAAACACATCAATCTCCCCGGTGATATCGAGATAATGGCACCTGTTTCTTAGGCACGCTTCTGCCATCGCTCTCCAGGTATGCAGATACGGGCCGGCACAGTGAAGAACCACATCACCGGCATTCATAAGGGCATCTAGCTCATCAGGCATATCAAGCGAAGCCTTCGCGTGCGGCAGGCCAAGTTTTTCAGATTGTACCTGAAGTTTCTCAGCGTTTCGGCCCGAGAGCAGCACGTGCATCTCACTTTCTGCGGCCATTTCTGCTATGAGGCTGCCCGTATAGCCGTAGCTGCCGTAAAGAATTATTTTATTCATCTGTATTTCCGGTTTCAGGGAGCAGGGTCCAGGGTCGAAGGTATTGACCTGACAGCGTGCCGCGCCTTTCGGCTCCTGTCAGGCGTCGATATCTACAAGCTACTTCAGGATTTCACTGCTGTCAAATGCAAACTCGCAATTGGTAACTTGTAACTTTATGATTTAAAACATTAGAACTTTGGATTTTTAAGTACCGAATTTCGGATCTGGCAAATTCCCTCTCCCCCAATCTAATACACAATTTCTTAACAAATCAGTCACCATTCCCTAATAGTAACTGAATATTAGCATAACAGTAGATGTTTTTTTTTAAATCAAAAATCATCTACATATGAAAAAACGCTCCCTTGATATTGTAGTTATTTCTGACGTCCATCTCGGTACGGTTGGCTGCCACGCCCTTGAGCTGCTTCAATATCTGAATTCAATTGATCCGAAGACAATTATCCTGAATGGAGATTTCATCGACATCTGGAATTTCAAAAAATACTACTGGCCGGAGTCGCACATGATGGTTCTCCGCACGCTTTTAACCATGATGGCCAACGGCACCGATATCTATTACATCACAGGGAATCATGATGAAGTGCTACGGAAAGTTTCGAGCCTGCAGCTCGGTCCTCTCTTTATTCGCGACAAACTAATTCTTGAGCTGAAAGGAGAGAAAGTTTGGATTTTCCACGGCGACATTTTCGATATCACCATGAAGCACAGCAAGTGGATAGCAAAAATCGGCGGCCATGGCTACGAACTGCTGATACTTCTGAACAGGGCCATCAACGCAATATCGGTGAAACTTGGCAGGGGTAAACTTTCACTCTCCAAAAAAATCAAAGATGGTGTAAAGAAAGCGGTTCGCTTTATAGAAGATTTTGAAACCACAGCAATAGATCTGGCTATAGACCAAGGGTACGACTACGTGATTTGCGGCCATATCCACCAGCCTAAAATTCGCGGCTATGAAAATGAAAAAGGCTCCGTGATTTATATGAACTCGGGTGACTGGATCGAAAATCTTACTGCACTCGAGTATGACGGCGACGAATGGAACATGTATAAGTACAGCGATGAAGATTTCGCTCCGAATGGACGTATAGAGAAGCTAATCAATCGCAGTAAAGTGAAAGATGAGGTAATGATCGGATGAAAATACTGTACGGAATTCAGGGAACCGGTCACGGTCATATTAGCCGAGCCCGCGAAATTGTACCTTTGCTGGCAGATCGCGCTGAGGTGGATGTACTTATCAGCGGCTACAACTGCAATATGACCTTAGAGGATGTACAGATAACGCACAAGCGCGGACTCAGCCTCACATACGATTCCAAGGGCAGCGTATCCTACCTGCAAACCGCGCTGAACATACAACCTGTCCGCTTTCTGCAGGACGTTACGTCAATCAACCCGGATAAGTACGATCTTGTGATTTCCGATTATGAGCCGGTTACCGCCTGGGCAGCTTTCAACTCTAAAGTTCCATGCGTGGGGCTCAGCCATCAGGCTTCATTCCTTTCAGAAAAATGCCCCCGTCCTGCCAAACGATCAATTTTTGCCGAACAGATTCTCCGACACTTTGCGCCCTGCAATCACCCGATCGGTTTCCATTTCAGGCAATATGATTCTTTCATCCTCCCACCCATCATCAGGCGGGGAGTTCGTAACCTGGAAACTACTTCAGGCAATCATGTTACCGTTTACCTGCCGGCGTTCGATCACGAAACACTTGTGTCGCTGTTTACACAATGCGAATCGGTGAATTGGCACCTCTTTTCTCCACTTTGCAGCAAGGCATATTCCAGAAATAACGTGACCGTTTTTCCGGTAGGTAACGAGCCATTTCTGAAAAGCATGAGAACCGGATACGGCGTTGTGACCAGTGCCGGTTTTGAAACTTGTGCCGAAGCGATGTATCTGGGCAAGAAACTGCTGGTAATCCCGATAAGGAATCAGTACGAACAAGCTTGCAACGCGGCTGCCCTTGAACAGCTTGGCATTCATGTCATCAATACCATCGGGCCGGATTTCAGCAGCCGAATTAACACATGGCTCTCAGATGCGCCCATTGTCGAGCTTACCGACATCGCCGATACAGAGGAGCTCACTGATAAGCTGATTCGATTTGCAGGGCGAAGGTCATCTGTGAGAAAACGGAAGGCGGATATTCTTTGATTTTTCTCCAAATGGATAATGGTATTTATACCTGAAAAAGGCCATAACATCATTCCTTTTTACTTTTGCATTGATGCCACAAAGTGATCCCTTCGGGTTACAGTAACAAAAAACCAAAGCAATGACGTTTCCGAAACGCCTGCGAAGAACCTGTGAAACGAATCCAAGGCCCCGCCTTATTTAACGTGAGTTGAAGATAAAATACTTGAATTTGGTAACGAAAAAGTCCCCTCCTTTTCAAGGAGGGGATTTAGGGGTGTTTAAATAAGGGCGATGAGCTAATTTCACAAATTGTATCTCCAATCAAAGTACTGTAACCACCCCCGGCCCCTCCTTACGAAGGAGGGGAGGTTCTCTTTCTGAATTCTTATCTGGAACTCACGATAATTAATAATAAAAAAAGGAGGCAATCCTGCTTTGAGAATGCCTCCTTTTGAAGATTTATGAAGATTTTTGAGCGGGTTATTCCATGCTGTGGCTGGTGATGGCTATCGTGGCCTGTGCTTCTCCGGCCACTTTGTTACTTACAGTGTAGGCAACCGCAACGCCATCACTTTTTTGCCAGTCTTCGTAGTACATGGCCACTTCCACTTCATCACCCATCATCGGGTTAAAATCCATGTAGGATAATTTAACCGGAAGTCCCGTATCGGGATTTAGGAAGAAGTTCAGATCTCTGTCTCCCCGCAGCCGCAAGTGTATGGCTTCAGCGCCATTTACTTCTTCAGAACCCATCAACTCGGCTGTGTAGCTGTCGCGATGAGCAAGAATGTTCAGGTAGTGAGTGAGATATTCCCCAATCTGCTGCTGAGCCTGTGCTGGCGGAAGCGGAATTTCCTGACCACCCACCAGAACTTTGCCAGCATCAGGCGACACATCTATAGTGATATCACCCTGTGGAGTGTTTCTCATCTCAACGAGGAATGTACCCTCGCGAAAATTAATTCGTTCAGTGCGATCCATATTTATTGCACCCATCGGCGTATTTAGCTGCACGCTCCCTTCCTGAACAAATGTTCCTTCAATGTCGCCATCTTCGAGGATAGCGTGTGCCATTTTGTTGAGCCATTCGCTTCCACCATCTGCATCCCCTGCAATCATTTCCTCTTCTTCCAGTGATCGACGAATGGTGATGTCGATCTCCTGAACGTTGCCAAACCGTGAAAGCTGATCGCCAATTTCACCGCCATGGCCTACAACCAGGATTTTCATGTCACCCGGCCTCATATACTCTCTGGCAACTCGCTGAATATCTTCGGGCGTAATTTCTCTAAGCTCATCAATGTAGCGTTCGAAGGAATCGGCAGGCAGCCCAAGGAAATCATTGTTCATTCTCTGGTTAAGAACGCTTGCCCGGCTTACATTTCTGAATACAAGTGAGTTAAGAATGGAGTTGCGGGTATCTTCAAGCTCTTCCATGCTCACAGGTTCTTCCTGTAGCCGAACCATTTCCCTTTTCACCGCTTCTATCGCGTCGGCAGTAGCTTCGCTTCGGGTAAATACGCCCGCATAAAACTGCCCGGGATAGAATGCGTTACTGCCATATACGCCAAAAACTGAATAGGCGAGTCCCTGATCAGATCGAACATTTTGAAAAAGCCGGCCTGAGAATCCACCGCTTAGCACTTCATTCATTGCCTGCAGTGCTGCATAATCCGGATTGTCGCGCATGCCACCGATGTGTCCCATCAAAATCACCGATTGGTTCACATCACGTTTGTCAACAAAGTAGATTTCCGGCTCAAAATCGTACTCCACTTCAGCAAAATCGAGCTCATTTCTCTCGCCGGCGGGAATTTCGGAAAATACTTCTTCGAGTATCGGACGAATCTCATCAACTTTAAAGTCGCCTACCAGACCGATACTCATATTTTTTCCGGAATATACCTTGCTGTGAAAGTCCTTGATGGCTTCACGTGTAATGGCATCCAGCGTCCAGTGTTCGGTTGTTCGTGCCTGAGGCGAATCATCACCGTAAATCAGTTTAGTAAACTCACGAAAGCCAATCTGCTGTGAATCGTCGTTTCTTCTCGCAATTCCGGAGCGTGTCTGACGGATGGCCAGCTCAATCTTATCCTCGGGCAGCATGGGATTCATCAGCACATCCACCAATACCGGCAGCAGGTCATAAAAATCCTCATTCAAGGCATTTAGTGTGGCGGAACCGCTTGTTAAACCCATACCGAACTCGATTCTAGCGGCGCGGTCTTCAAGGAGCTGATTCAGCTCATTCTCCGGGTAGGCTTCCGAGCCTCCGTTTCGCATGGCATTGGTCATAATGGAGTGCAATCCCACTTTGTCGTCGGGCACCAGCAAAGAACCGCCCCGGATGTTCATCCTTAGATTAATCAGGGGTACTTCGTCATCTTCTACAAGGTAGAACTTGATTCCGTTGTCGAGTTCGAACGTGGTTAGCTCGGGCATCACGAAGGTGTTCAATTCCGGGTAAACCAATGCTTCTACATTAACCGGTTGTGATTGGGGCTGAACGGTTCTTTCCTGTGTTGCGCAGGCAGCAGTAAATGCCAGCGCGAGTATAAAAATGGATAGGTGTTTCATCGTTTTCATAATCATTTCCTGTTTGGCATTTAGTCTGTTAATTGCTGGCTACCTCATCGTCCTCGTCCTGCACATTCACGATCATACCAACTGTGCGTGCATTCTTTCTAAGGTACTCATTTGCCACACGCTGAATATCCTCGGGAGTAACATCATTCAGGCGATCAACATCGGTAAAAAGTGCACGCCAGTTTCCGCTGTTTACATGGGCAAACGCAAACAATTGTGCAATACCCTGGTTGGATGTGAGTGATCGAACAAGGTTTGCCCGTGCGTTGGTTCGGGCCCGAGTCAGTTCTTCCTCGGTTACGCCCTCATCCTTAATTTTCCTGAGTTCTTCGCGAAGCGTTTCCTCAACGGTTTCCATATCCACATCCTGGTTGGGTACCACGAATGCCAGGAAAAGTCCGGGGTATTTACTTCCGGGGTATCCATTAAGGGTACTGGCCTGAAGTGCAATCTGATCTTCTACCACCATTCTTCGGTACAGGCGCGAGGTACGTCCCGACGAAAGGATATTGCTTAGCAGGTTGAGTGCCTGGTAATCGGGGTGCTGATTGTTTACGGCATGGTAGCCCTCGATATAGATCGGCTGAGAACGTTCCTCTATCACAAATCGTCGCTCACCGCGCTGCTCGGGCTCCTCAACCAGAAGTTCGGGGGCTGGATCGCGATATTGCATAGGACCGAAATATTTTTCGGCGAGCCTTCTCATTTCTACCGGATCAACGTCACCGACAATGGCAATGGTGAAGCTGGAAGGAGCATAGAATTGTTCGTGGTACTCCCAGGTATCGGCGATGGTGGTGTTCCTGATATCCGATGGCCATCCGATAACCGGGTTCTTATAGGGATGTGCCGAAAATGCGGTCGCAGAAAGTTCTTCCAAAAGACGCCCGAACGGATTTGAATCAACCCGCTGTCTCCTTTCCTCAAAAATAACCTCTTTCTCTACGTAAAATTCTCTCATCACCGGATTCATGAAACGATCGGCTTCAAGCATAAACCAGAGTTCGGCCTTGTTTTGTGGCAGGCTATAGAAATACCCGGTGGCATCGGCCGAGGCAAATGCGTTTACGCCGGCGGCGCCTTCACGTTCAATGATTTGGGTAAATTCATTGTTTACCACAAACTCACCGGCCCTATCCTGTAGTTCCTGGAAGCTGGCCCACAACTCCTCCAGCTTTTCCTCATCGGGTTCAAACTTGTTTCGCTCACGCAGCCAGGCAGTGTAAGCTTCATCCATCTGGTTGATGTACTTTACTTCCTCTTCGTAATTGGTGGTACCTACGGTCTTGCTCCCCTTAAACACCATGTGTTCGTAGATATGAGCAATCCCGGTTCTGCCAACCGGCTCATTGGCTGACCCCACATCTACCAACGTGAAAAAGTGTGCAACCGGTGCTACATTACGCTCCACTACGATGAAGTGAAGTCCGTTATCCAGGGTAAACTCTGTTACCCTTTCTTCAAAAGCTTCAAGACTCTGTGCATCTGCATGAAAAGGCAAAAGCACAAGTATAAGAAGAGCTACAGAAAGGAGATTGATTCGTTTCATACTCTGATAGTTTTGGATTGATGAAATTGACGGTTCCCCTCTACGATTTCGAAGAGGAAAAGATTCAAGAAATATGACAGTTCATGGTGCTGTTTTACCCTTTTTTAATAAGACATTGAGGGGCAGCCGGATACGATTTATCTATCTCCTGTGTTATAGAAATCGTACAAATTTCCGATCCCTGCCTTATCCGTCGGAGGGGCAAGTATGCAACGATCTTTGTAAAAAAGCAACTGATATTTCTTTTCTTAAAGTCCATTCTATGAATAACATCTCATAACAATGACGGCTTTCCTTGAGTGTCGCAATGAAGGTCGCGAATTCGTTCATCGGGTGCCGAATAAAATCCCATAGACGGGAAACCATCAATGGGACTTTTGGGCTGATCATCAATGGTGATCAGGGTGCTTAAGCGGACTTGGAGCCGCGGATATATGCAGATTTGATTCTCCGAAATGAAGCTGTCGGTCTGCTTGCTGAAAAGCCTTCGGTATCGTGGTTTAGCGAATTGAGTTCAAAGGATTGTCAGTCTTACATTTGTTGACTATAGCTAACATGCTCATGCGAGAATACCCGGCATGCTGCATCATTGCGGCTCAACTTTCCGTATCCGCTTCATTTTTTCTCAAAAGTGCAGAATAACTACCCGGTAGCAGACCATAGTTGATTTATGAAGAACTTCAGGAGTGAGTGCCCACTGATAGCTTTCCAGACTGCTCTTCCGGTTGATTGTACTCATTTTTACTTATCCGGGATTCCTACCCTAATTCCGAAATTATTTAAAATCCTCTTCGCCGGGCCTTACCGTAATCACGGGCTTCTTCACATACTGAGCTACTTTTTCTGCTGTAGACCCCAGAATCAGATGAGCAAATCCGCTATGGCCATGCGTTGCCATTATCAGCACATCTGCCTCTTCGAGGGCGTAATTTTCAATTTCGTAGTGTGCCGACACTCCTTTCTCGATCTTCGTAAACAGCGGAATGCTTCTGCTTTCGTCACCGTCGGAGATCACGATTTCATCCTCGTATGTAACACCTGTACGCTGAATGTGCATATTTTCAATGCTCTGCTTACTAAGGAACGTATTAATACGCTCAATAATCGCTTCATAGATAGATATCATTTCACCTTTACCCGGCTGTCTCGGAATGTCTTCTGACACACTTCCATAAAGCTCAATCACATGAAATAGTGTGACATGGGCGTTAAAAGAATCGGCAAGTGCAGCTGTAAGAGGAAAAGCTGCAAGCGACAATTCTGATGAATCGGTGGTCATAACCACATTTTTCACATTGTTTATGTCAAATCGATCACCAATTGAAAAGACCGGTACCCTCGATTTACGAATAACCCTTTCTGTCACAGATCCCCGAAACATTTTAGTCTCATCCTGACCTTTTGCCCCCATCACGATCAGATCATAGCCGTTCTTTTCCGCAAATTGGGCAATCGCTTCAGATGGCTTTCTTTCGATCTTGATAAAGTTTTTACCCCGATTTTTGTCTTTCAAAAACTGTTTCATCAACTTCTCTATAGTTGCCTCAGATTCTTCAACAACCTTGGGGTAGACATCTTTGTTCATATCGAGCGGAACTGCGAGTTTTTTCATGCTCTCATGAAAATACTTCAAAGTGGGGATGATATGTATAAAATCGATGGTTCCGCCAAAGGTATCTGCTATGCTTTGCGCTACAGAGTAGGCTCTTTCTGACCCTTTGGAGAAGTCGGTAGGAACAAGAATTTTGGTTAGTTTGATCATAGGTTATTGCCTCCGTTCATGTTAGTTTCCACATTTTATTATACGGAAAATGCCTTCTATAGTTAAATGCTTTTATCCCGATTGGCTTATAGTGATTTCCCTTACTTGCCGCTAATGTCGTGTACAGCCTGTTCACCGGTAACCCCTTTCCTTCTCAGGAAAGAGATGGCTCCTATCAATAATAACCCGGCAGTTATACCGGCTGCTCCACTGAGTCGGTCTGCTTCCTTCTCGGCCGCACTATCTCCAGCAGGGAAGTAGGGTTTACTGGAAACCATTCTTCTGGATACCGTTTCAACTTCAACTCTTCTGAATTGCTCGAAGGCTGCATCGGCGTTAATCACCCGGCCGATTCTCTTAAACCGCGGCCCTTCTTGTTCATGTTCCTGATTCATAAGCTCCTGCACAAGTGGATTGCTCATGGGTAGAACTTCTACATTTCGTACGCTTTCGTCAAATACCCGGTCTTGCCATGGCCATATCACATAGAGTGAGCCCACCAGGAAGCCGATCAAAATCAATATGGTAACCGCGTAGTAGTTCCTTAGAAGCCAACTTAGCAACCGTGCGAAAGAAGCCAGGCCAACAAGGGCACCAAGAACAAAGGGGAGAAGATTGATCAGGGCGCCAACAGTGTCGACGGACCCTATCTGACCAAGCTGACTGAGAATGTAATCATACTTCCTGAGTATCAGAAGGATATATGAGCCTGAAACACCGGGCAGTATCATAGCACATATTGAGACGGCACCGCTCAGAAATACAAACCAGAACGTTTCGGGCGTGTCGGCCGGTACAAGAGTAACAATCCAGAACCCGAACAAGGCTCCCGCTGAAAGCGAAAGCAGCCCCTTCCAGTTGCGATTTATTTTTTTAACTTCGCCAAGCAGCAGAAATATGGAGCCAAGGATGAGGCCAAAAAACAAGCCATACACAATTTCGGGATGTGTAAACATGTACACTTGCAAAGGCACAATTCTTGTAAAAAAGATGACGGCTAGAATCATACCTGTAAAAAGGAGCAGTAAAAATTTCCAGTGGAAATGCTCGAACACCTTTTTAAATCGAAGCGTTAGTGTATTTCGTATGGTTGTGGAATCGACACTTTTTATGGCAAATATCAATCTGTTGTATACGCCGGTTATCAGGGCCATAGTGCCGCCGCTTACACCTGGGACAATGTCGGCCGATCCCATCAGAAAGCCTTTCATAATGAGCCAAGGCGATTCACCCCAACTGGTTACGTCACCGTTAATCTGATCCGGCCTGGAGTCGTCTTCTTTGAGCAATTGAGTCTCTATTTTAAGCTTGTTTCTGTAGTTGGTGTATGCCGCAGCTGTCTGCCTTGTTGTAAGGGCATGCCCGGGGATTGTTTTTCTTCGATGCAATATTGAACAAAGTATAGCGTCTCCGTTTTATCTTCACAAATCATCATTTTTACAACAGATCATAAGAATGAGTGCGCATGGCTTTGATGAATGATAAGACGGCTCCCGTTGAGCATATCAGCATCACGGTTATCATAGCATAAGATACAGAGTAAGTTCCTGTAAATACATCATCCATAAGCCAGCCTGCAACGGGCGGGCCAAGCCCAAAACCCGCTATACTGATCACAAATAAGTACAAACCGCCAGCAAGAGCACGCTGCCCCGGTGCCGCGTAATATTGAATGAGCGCAGCTGCCACTCCATTATAAGATGATGAAAAGAGGACCCCGATCCCGATCAGAAAAAATGCAGTTTCGGCCGAAGCTGAAAATAGCCCAACTATGAAAAACGGAATGCCGCAAACTGCAGCTATAATCCCCATCCAATAGCGATACTCCGGCTTCTTTCTTGCCAGCATATCGGCAACTTTTCCTGAAAGAATCACTGTACCGCCTACACCGAATAGAAACCAGCCAAACCGCGCAATTAGCTCAGGTCTCTGATGTATATCACTGAATACATTCCCTACAAAAGCAAGAATCATATAACCCGTGCAGGCAAGAAATGAGAACCCTGCAAGATGCCAACGCACCGACGGTTTTAAGAGCAGTGATTTCAGCTCAATCAAAATGTTTGGTTGCAGCTTTTCTGGGCTATCCTCCCGCTGCGGTTCGCGAATGTACCACCACGCAAATGGTGTGAGCAGTATGCCCGGCAGACCGGCTGCTACCATCGCCATCCTCCAATCGTAGTGCATCGAAATGGTGCCTCCCACAAGAAATGAGAGACCAATACCAATAAAAATACCGCTGGCATAGATCGAAAAAACCGTAGCACGTTTCTCCGGTGAAAAGGTATCTGCCAGATAAGAGTAAACTGCCGGGCTCAGCATTGCCTGGCTCAAACCCACAAATACCCTCGCAGACACTATAAATGCAAAAGATGCCGCAAATCCACTCAGCACGGTCATCAGGCTCCAAACAAAAAGCCCGATGCAGATCATCGCCTTTCTGGAAGTTTTATCGGCAATCCGTCCCATCGGCAGCCCGGCAAACGCGTATACAAATGAGAATGCGGGGCCATAAAGCAGGCCAATCTGAAAATTTGTGAGTGCAAGCGAATCCCTTATCTGAGTACCCAAAACGGCTACAATTTGCCTGTCGATAAAGCTGAGTATGTAGATCAGAGTAAGAAGAGCAACCGTAGCCCAGGCCGCCTTTTTGTTCATTTTAACCTTTATAGTTGAAACTGTTCATTGAAGTGCGGAGTTTAAGGAATACGGCCGCCAAAACGAAAGGGTACCGGCCCTGAGAAAGACTCTCAAATTAACTGAATCGCAACCCAGACAGACTTAATCGATTGGCAAAACTTCCGAGAAAAACGAAGAAACAGAAAGAACGCGCTGCGGAAATACTGGAAGAACTTTATAAACACTATCCCAATCCACATTGCGAGCTGAATCACAGAAATCCTTTTGAGTTACTGGTAGCGACCATACTTAGCGCTCAGTGCACGGATGTCAGGGTGAATAAGGTTACACCGGCACTGTTTGAGGCGTATCCAACTCCGCAAACAATGGCTGAAGCTCCGTTGGAAGATCTCGAAGAGTTGGTGAGAACTACGGGTTTCTATAGAAATAAGGCTCTTTCCCTCAAAGAAGCGTCTAAAACTCTGGTCGAAGCGTTTGGAAGTGAGGTACCACAAACCATGGATGAACTGCTCAAACTTCGGGGAGCGGCTCGAAAAACAGCCAACGTAGTTTTGGGAAACGCCTTTGGAATTAACGAAGGTGTTGTTGTTGATACGCATGTAAAACGCATCTCTCACCGTCTGGGCCTGGCAACGGAAAAAAAGAATACTGATAAAATTGAGCGGGAATTAATGGCGCTTTTCCCGCAAGAATCATGGACCGATCTCTCACACCTTTTGATCCATCACGGAAGGAATGCATGCAAAGCCCGGCTATCCGAGCCGCCTGAACATCCTATTTGTATTACATATGGAAAAAAATGTGAGTGCTGGAAAATGCGGGGACAAAAAAAATGATGAACGAAACGCTTTTGTTCGATTCCTTTAGCAGTGCTATTCCCGAATTGCGCCGCGATCTGCAGGTAATTCCGGTTTCGGATAATGGAAAACAGCTGCTCTATTTTCATGATTCCATGGGCTACGCATCGCCAAATTTTGCACTCGACAGGCAAACCGAGCCCGTGCTATCACTGATCAATGGAAGGTATTCGGTGAATCAGATCGCCAAACTTCTCAATAATAGCGTAGAACCGAACGATTTACTCGATTTTGTGCAGTTGCTGGATCAAAACAGGATCCTTAATACCAAACACTTTCGGCTATTTTCGAACCGTCTTGAGAAAGATTTCGAGAAATCCGATACCAGAAAGTCGGCCTTGGCAGGAGAAAGCTACCCGGCCGATCCGCATCTTCTTAAAGCTGAGCTGCAACAGATGTTCAAGCACAATAACCGTTCAGCTGACGACACAATAAAAGCTCTTTATGCGCCACATATAGATATCCGTGTTGGAATGAACCAATATGCTGAAGCTTTTTCACTGATTGGTGAGATGAAGCCCGATCGTGTTGTAATATTGGGGACCTCCCATTATGCCGGCTATTATGAAGAGATGTATGGTGAGTTCCCATTCATTGGATCGTCAAAGAGTTATGAATTACCATTCCGAATGATCAATTCCGATAGGTCTGCGCTCGAACATCTGCTTGAAGCCGGTTCATTCACGTTAAATGACAGAGCCCATCGAATTGAACACAGCATTGAGATCCATTTGTTGTTCGCATCGTATATTTGGGATCATGATTTTACGATTGTGCCTATTTTAGTCGGAGAGTTTGATGAGCTCTTCTATCACAGTTCCGGAGATTTAGCCGGAAAAGTAGACCGGTTTGCTGAATCTCTGCGCAAACTTGACGATGGCAATACGTTCTTTTTGATCAGCGGCGATCTTTCGCATGTGGGTAAAAAATTTGGCGATACCCAAACAGCTGATGAGATGAGAATAACGACCGAAGGCATTGACCGTAAATTCCTTGATTATGCATCATTTAACCAGCCCGGCCAGCTTCTGTCTCATCTAACCGAAAACTATGATGCTACGCGAATTTGCGGTTATCCACCGCTTTACACGTTTATGAAGGCATTCCCTGAATTAATCGGGAACCAAATCAACTATCATTGGTGGGATGAAAAAGAAAGGCAAAGTGCCGTTTCATTCGGCTCTATTTCATTTCGGACTCCTTCTCCGTGAGATATAAAGCAAATAGAGTTACGCCAAAATAGAAAAATGTGTTTGCTGTGCCGCCAAATTCACCAACCAGCCGTAAACCGTAGGAAAGTATAACAAAAATAAAGAGAGACAGAATAAGCCCGAGACGCAAGTACATTTTATCACTGCTATTTAGCCACTCTACACGAAATACGCTGAGTATAAAGAAAACAAAAGCCAGTGTTTCTGTAATGGCTATGGTATAGAAAGGCAATGCAAGTCCTAATGGCAAACTTGCCAGCCATGTTTCGCCAAACTGATTGATGAAGTGATCGGGAACTCCTCCGGCTTGCCATTTTCCAAGTGATGCAAGACCAAAAGTAACGAGGAAAAGTGCCTGAATAGCGATGTATTTCAGGTTGGCGGTTGTTGTTTCTTTAAGTTGATTGAGCATGAAATGATACGTTCTTCAAGTTTTTTACAATCTCGAAACACGTAAAGCTGCCATATGGTTTCACTATAGCTTCCCCATAATGCTTCTGAACTTTAGCGTCCAAACCCGCCAAACCGCTTCGCGCACAATTGCCTTCGACATTTTTGAGACTCCTTCTTCTCTTTCCCTGAATATGATAGATACCTCCTTCAGTTTAAAACCGGCTTTCCACGCTCTGAAATGGATCTCAATTTGAAATGCGTAACCGTTGGATCGAATGTCATCCAGGTTCATAGATTCAAGAACTTTGCGCTGGATGCATTTAAATCCCGCAGTGGTATCTTTTATGGGTAGACCTGTTATAGATCTTGCATAGAGGTTTGCGCAATAGGAAAGGATCAGCCGCCTGAGAGGCCAGTTCACTATACTGATCCCTTTCGAATAGCGCGAACCCACTGCCACATCTGCCTCACCATTCATCACGGCAGTAACAAGCCGGGGAACATCATTGGGATTGTGGGAAAAGTCTGCATCCATCTCACAGATATAATTGTAGTGATTTTCCAGAGCATACTTAAATCCGCGGACATAGGCTGTTCCCAGCCCCTGCTTACCCTCTCTTTCAATCAAGTGAATCCTGCCCGGATACTCATCCTTTTTTCCTTTCACCAAATCAGCTGTACCGTCAGGCGACCCGTCATCCACCACCAGAATATCTGCTGCAGGTTCCATCTGCATCAGCTTGTCAATCAGCCTGGGTATATTATTCGACTCATTGTAGGTTGGAATTATAATCAGGGTTTCTCTATTCATCTGGAGTGATCGTAAACCGGACGTAAGGGCCTGGTATTTGGTTAACTGAATCGGACTTTTGAAGAATCAGATTCATCGGCCGGTTTCATTAAACTGTTTTCTTATCTATGGTTATATTCTCGCAACGTAATTGAGCAGGTCATCTTTCAGATAAGCACCAAAAATAAAACCTATTCACCTTTAAACATAGTTTAATTCATTGTTCACTCTGCAGAAGAAATCCGGCAGTACAAAGGCCCGTCTTGGAAAATTGACTACTGACCACGGAGAGATTGAAACGCCCATTTTTATGCCGGTTGGAACACTTGGAACGGTAAAAGCCGTAAACCAGGACGATCTGGCCGGGAAGATCAAAGCGCAGATCATTTTAGGCAATACCTACCATCTCTATTTAAGGCCGGGGAATGAGATCATGCAGGCGGCCGGCGGGCTGCATAAATTTATGGGATGGGAAAAGCCGATTCTGACCGATTCGGGCGGCTACCAGATTTTTTCACTGGCCGAAATTCGTGACCTGAAGGAACGCGGCGCTACATTCCAGAGCCATCTTGATGGTTCCAAGCACTTGTTCACTCCCGAGAATGTTGTGGATACACAGCGCATCCTTGGGTCGGATATTATGATGATTTTGGATGAATGCCCGCCCTGGCCGGCAGAGTACGACTATGTGAAAGAGTCGATGGGCCTCACTCACCGCTGGGCCAAACGCGGCAGAGACCATTTTTTGAATTCGGAGCCGCTTTATGGCCACAGGCAGCATCAGTTTGGAATTGTACAGGGAGGTACGCATAAAGATCTCAGGAAAGAGTCGTCCGAATATATGGCCTCGCTCGATTTTGAAGGCCTTGCAATTGGCGGGCTGAGTGTTGGGGAACCTACCGACATCATGTATGAAATCACCGATTTCAACACTGAACACCTGCCGGAAAATAAACCACGATATCTGATGGGAGTAGGCACCCCGGCCAACCTGATACAATGTGTGGCCTTCGGGATTGATATGTTTGACTGCGTGATGCCGACCCGGAATGCGCGCAACGGAATGATTTTTACCCAACATGGTAAAGTGAATGTACGCAATGCCAAGTGGAAGAATCATCACAAACCACTGGACACCGATTTTCCCTCAGAACTGTGCCAGCGTTACAATATGAGCTACATTCACCACCTTATTAAAACAAACGAGATTCTTGGCATGGAGCTCACATCTAAACATAACCTTACCTTTTACCTATGGCTGATGGAGCAAATCCGTGAGCAGATAAAGAATGATACATTTCATGAATGGTATCCAGGGATGATGGAGCAAGTAGAGCAGCGTGTCTGATTGGATGTAACATAGTTGAGATTTTTTTAAGCCTGAACTTTTTCTATTTAGCAATAAATTAAAAAAAAAAAATAACTTATAGTTGAAATAATTATTGTAATTAGGTATAGTACTACATGGTTAATACCAAACTTTACATACCGATCACAATTATAAGCTTACTTCTGCTTGCCTACTCTTCTTTTATTTTATTAAGCACCAATAGCACTTCAACACCAACTACTTTTTCACTTGAGTTTGATACGGTTATCCATAATCAATACAACAGATCTCTGGGACTTTCCGATTTTGAAAGAATAAAAACAACATTCACAGAACCCATTTCTACCCGATTTCTTCTGCTATTTATCTCCGGTTCTGATGAATGCAGTAATAGCATGAATGAAATCTCAGACTATATATCTTTGGCAAATCTAAGTGATCCATTAAAAGGAGATTTCACCTCATTTTTGTTGTTTCATGGAGTAGATGAACATCAAGCAAGCAGATTTATACGAGTAACAGGTATTTCAGATATTATTAACGGATTAGCTTTTATTGAAACTGCCCGTTTACCGGAATTCGATTTCGGCAGCTTAATACCACAATATGGTTCACAGAATTTGCTGTATCTATTCGATTTGGAAGCTAATGTTATGTTTCATGGATTTGTACTGCCTGCCGGAAATACGACAAAATGGGATGTGAAAGAAATTGCATTTAATGATGCAATATTAACCTACACACAAAACAATAATCAACAGAGGTAACTTATGAATCATACATTAAAAAACCTTTTAGCACTGGCATTTTTTATAATCAGTCTTTCATTTTTGTTTGCCGCTACTTCCATTCAGAATAATAATGCATTAAATGAGTCATTATTGGTAAGCGGAAATTGTCATCATTGTGGCTCAATTAGTGCCTGTAGGGATGGTGGTCAGGCTTATGGATGGACAGCATGTGATTACTTTCCTGGAAGTACACCACCAGACAATTGTGTTGTACATGGCTCCAGTGAGTGCGGTGGTACCGATCCTGGTGAGGCAGGTTAAATCTAACATTTTAAAGGGCAGTTATGAATTTATCTGCCCTTTACCTTTTACTTTAACATACCTAAAGCATGAAAATATCAATTTTTTTATCTTTTTTATTTTCCCTTTTACTACAACAACACGATTTATTTGCACAAGAATTTGTGCTTGATTTCAGGGAGAATCTTGTTATAGGTGAAGCTGATCATGATTCTTTGGAATATCTATTCAGTGGTATAAGAACCATTCGCCCTCTACCCGATGGGCGCATTCTTGTTGCTGATGCCAGTGAACCCTCTATCCGGGTATTCAATCAAAATGGAATCTTTGTTAAAAAAATTGGACAAAGAGGCCGCGGCCCCGGAGACTTCAGGGTGGTCACTTCAATAGAAATCGGTAATGATGAGTCTATAATTGTTCTTGACCGCATGCAGGAACGTATTTCATTTTTTGATCATGATGGTAATTATACTCATGCACATATGCTTCAAGGGCAAACTCTTGGTACTCTTCAATTCGCTTTTTACAGAGACCGCCAGAATGATTTTCTCCTTGCATACAGAGATTATATGAATGCACATCTGAATGGACATTATCTGCATTTATATGATCAGTCCTTTGAAGCCAAAGAAAGCAGTCATCTTGATTTGTTTGAGCATTTTTTTGATTCATCAAAACCATTTGAAATACAGGTTTCTCTACAGCCTCGTTATTTGGCTACCAGATATGGAGTGAACCATATTGCTGTAGTTCCAAAAATCTATACCGGAACAATTTTTTCTTTGGATGATCATGATTTGTCAGAGCGTCAAATTGGTGCTCATATTAATGACTTTTACACTCTGCATGATATATTGGATAGCGAAAAATATTTTAACAGTGGTATGGCTGGTTTTGGCACTACTTCCGGCCAACATGGCCGGTATCTTTACAGGGTTAAAGGTACAAATATTGGACTAGTTGGAAACAGCAGATTTCTTCTCCACTTCTATGTGTTACATCAAGATAAAGATATGATCCCTTATTTAACCGTTTATTCAGCATGTGGAAAACTTTTAGCTAATATTTCCTTAGTTAATTTTCTTATTAATTTTATTAAAAATGATGTGATTTCTATAGTTCCGCATTTCTTAGATGAAGAAAACAATCTTTATACATCCGATTATTATTATATGAATGCTTCCCCGGCGGTACGAGTGTTTAAAACCAATCTTAACGAATTGTTGGATCACGAATAAATTCCACAAAAAAAGCCTCCACCTCGCAGAGCGAAGGGAGGCTTTTGAATGTAAGTGATGAGGCGACGACCTACTCTACACTCCGCCAGCCGGCGGAAGTACCATCGGCGCTGCGGAGCGTATCCGCCAGGGGGCGGATCGCAATGCAACGATGGATTTATTCAAAAAACACGTTTCCCAACAATGAGCTTCCCTGCATGTGCCCTTTGAGCCTGTCGCAGGGTCATAAAAAAAGCCTCCGATCCGCCGATTGGCGGAAGGGAGGCTTTGGAAAATAAGTGATGAGGCAACGACCTACTCTACCGCGATTGCAGTACCATCGGCGCTGCGGAGCTTAACGGCCGTGTTCGGAATGGGAACGGGTGGAACCTCCGCGCTATAATCACCTCATCAAGATCGTTGACTATCTTGTTGAAGTAGTGTGTGTAGTAAATTCTGTGTTGGAACAACCCTTGGGTTGATCGGGGGTAAATCGGGCTTGTCTGTTTGCCGGTTTGCCCAATCCTGGTGCAAACCATGCAGGTAAAGACTCAAGAGTTATTAGTACGGCTCGGCTAAACACATTGCTGTGCGTACACCTGCCGCCTATCAACCAGGTCGTCTTCCTGGACTCTTTGGGGA
>SL_3KL_010_SEDDRAFT_10001500_pt1 | contig 21250 bp, 21 predicted proteins | sample SodLakKL_010_SED_2_FD_10381 | JGI IMG/M metagenome (IMG submission 10381) | reverse complement strand
TTTTTTTCGAGGTTTTGGCAAAATAAACAAATATTTTGTTTCTGCCAATTCCTATTAATGCACTAAGCAATATTTTATTTTATATCATTAGCAAAATTGACAACGTTGAGCAAGATTTGCCAATATATTAAGGTTGACTGGAAAAAATAATAATTGTACTCGATGTTTTAGTTTTTGCCTTGTCCCTTACCCGAACTTTTTGAGAAGCTACTAATATTGCCAGATACCTAAACCGCGACATATGCGAAATGGAGCAATAAAAAATGGTGGATCTAAATTTTGATAAAATGGATGGCCTTATTCCTGCCATCGTCCAGGACCACAAATCCGGCGATGTCTTGATGCTGGCGTTTATGACCAAAGAGGCTTTTCTTCATACGCTATCCACTAAAAAAGCGACTTTTTACAGCCGTTCCCGCAAAGGGTTATGGATTAAAGGAGAAACCTCAGGTCATTTTCAAATAGTCAAGGAAATATTTACCGATTGTGACAACGATACAGTTTTGCTGAAAGTTGAACAAATCGGCGGCGCTGCCTGCCATACGGGATATGCCGGTTGTTTTTTCAAAAAAATTGAGGATAACGAAATCAGCATTGTGGGTGAGCCTGTATTTGATCCGAAAAAAGTTTACAAATAATAAGGGTAGCACAATGACTGTAAGCAGATTAAAAGATTTTTCCTCATTTATTGTCATGGATGTCCTGGAAAAAGCTCATGAACTTGAGAAGATGGGCATGGACATAATACATCTGGAGGTGGGAGAACCCGATTTTGATACGCCGCCTTGTATCAAAAGGGCCATTTGGGAAGCTATGGAGGAAGGCCATACTCACTATACCCACAGTTTGGGTATCCTTGAACTCAGAGAAGCTATATGCGAACACTACGCTCAAAAATATTGCGTAAATATTTCCCCGGATCAGATCATTGTCTGTTCGGGCACTTCGCCGGCAATTTTTATCATGTTTTCGGCATTACTTGAAAAAGGCGACCAGGTCATCATTTCAGATCCTTATTACGCGTGTTATCCCAATTTTATCAAATTTCTGGATGCACATCCTGTAACAGTTAACGTGTTTGAAAAAAATGGTTTTCAGTTTGACCCGGATGCTATCAAAGAAAAAATCAATCAAAAGACCAAAGCCATTTTCATCAACTCTCCATCCAATCCCACAGGCAATCTTTTATCCGCAGAGCGGATGGCTCAGATAGCCGAATTTTCCCCTTATATTCTTTCCGATGAAATTTATCACGGTTTGGTTTACGAAGGAAAAGAGCATTCCATTTTGGAATTTACCGATCATGCTTTTGTTTTAAACGGTTTTTCAAAATTATACGCAATGACCGGTCTTCGCCTCGGATACGTTATTGCACCGAAAACATTTATCAGGCCCATGCAGAAAATCCAGCAAAATTTTTTCATTTCCGCTAATTCTGTGGTTCAAAAAGCAGGCATTGCCGCCCTGAAAGAAGCTCACCGAGATATTCAAAACATGAAAGATACCTACAACCAAAGGCGCCGATTTATGATCGACCGGCTTAAAAACATGGGATTTGGAATCACCGTTGAACCTACCGGAGCGTTTTATGTTTTTGCCAATGCCAAACACATATCCGGCAACTCCTACCAACTGGCCTTTGATATTTTACAAAAAGCCCACGTTGGAGTGTCCCCTGGAATAGATTTCGGAAAAAACGGGGAGGGTTATCTTCGATTTTCCTATGCCAATTCTATGGAAAATATTGCAGAAGGTCTCCATAGAATTGAAAAGTATTTAAACGAACTTACATGACGGGTAAAAAAACACCTCTATGATTATAAAATCTGCAATATTTGTCAAAAGCGCAGTCAAACCTGATCAATATCCTGAACCTATTTTTCCGGAAATTGCCTTTGCCGGTCGCTCTAATGTTGGAAAATCTTCTTTGATCAATTCATTGCTCAACCGGAAACAATTGGTAAAAACCAGTCGTACTCCCGGACGAACCCAGTTGATTAATTTTTTCATCATTAATGAATCCTTTTATTTTGTGGATCTACCTGGTTACGGATACGCCAGGGTACCCGTTAAAATAAAAAAACAATGGGGCCCCATGGTGGAAAGTTATCTTTTTAATCGTAAAAATTTAAGGGCCGTGGTACTTTTGATGGATATTCGAAGGACACCCAAAGAAGAGGAAAAAAAATTATTATATTTGTTCCATCAACTCAATCTTCAAACCATCCTGGTGTTAACCAAAGCCGATAAGCTATCAAGAAACAAACAAATCGCACAGCTATCCTTGTATTCAAAATCACTTTTTATCAACAAGGAGAATCTGTTTTTGTTTTCCGCCAAAAACCTACAAGGAAAAGAACGTATCTTGAAAACAATGGAAAAGATTCTTTTCCTTGCAATCCCGAAGGATGTGACGTGACAAATTCATTGGATAATTTCAAATCCGGCTTTGCCGCAATCCTTGGTGCCCCTAATGTCGGAAAGTCAACTTTGCTCAATCGTCTGCTGGGGGAAAAAATTTCCATTACCTCACGAAAACCCCAAACCACGCGAAACAAAATTCTTGGTGTTTTTCACATGCCCGATGCACAGATCGTTTTCTTAGATACGCCGGGCGTACATGCAGCAAAAGATCTCTTTAATAAGAAAATGGTCGAGGCCGCTGTGTCATCCATTGCCGATGCCGACCTGATTCTTTTTGTTGCCGACATCAGCAAGCCTGATACGGTTTCTGAAAAAATTTTAATGGAAAAATTATCCTCAATAAAAAAGCCCATAATCGCTGCCCTTAATAAAATCGACAAATCCAAAGCTGGGCATATTGAAACCGAATTGAATCGGTGGAAAAAAATGGGCGTTTTCCAGGACATCATCCCTATATCTGCAAAACAGGGTTTAGGTATCGACAAGCTTGTCCGTGCCTTTTTTAAAGTACTTCCTTCGGGTCCTCCTTTTTTTTCTGAAGACACGCTCACCGATATGCCCATGCGGTTTATTGTCGCAGAGATCATCAGGGAAAAAGTATTTCGGCTTACCGGTGAAGAAATTCCTTATGCCATTGCAGTGACCATTGAAAAATTTGAAGAAAAGGATAATTTATCCATTATTCACGCCAAAATTCACGTTGAAAAAGATTCGCAGAAAGGGATAATCATCGGCAAAAAAGGTCAGATGTTAAAAACTATTGGTCAGGATTCCAGAAAAGACATTGAAAAATTTCTCGGACACCCGGTTTTTCTTCATTTATTTGTGCGGGTACAAAAAAATTGGAGCAAAGATACCAGGGCTCTCAGAAAGCTTGGATACTGATGATCTTATCTTTTCATCCGCTTATCCCGGCAGATAAAAATATTTTGTGTGCGGGAAGAAACCCTGACAAGAGCGATTTGGAGGCCATTAAATGTGCCCATGTGGTCATTTTGCCTCAGGGATGCTCAAAAAAACTCTATGAAATGGCACGATACAGCTGTCGCCATGTATTTCCCAACTTTGATATGCGGTTTTGTTTTCCCGGTAAACTGGCACAGATTGAACTGTTTCAAATCATGGGAATCAGCCACCCAAAAACCGTTTGTTTTGACAACCTGAAGGCTTTTTTTTCACGTTATAAAATTTCCGAAAAAGACTTACCCTTGGCATTTCCATTTGTTTTCAAATTCGACTGGGGAGGTGAGGGAGATATGGTTTTTTTGATCCGTTCGCTTTCCGATCTTTCATTTGTAATCACAAAGGCACGACGTTATGAAATTTCCGGTCAAAAAGGGTTTTTAATTCAGGAATATATCCCCTCAGACGCAAAATCCATGCGTACTGTGGTAGTCGGCAACAACCTGTATTCGTACTGGCGCACCCAAAAGGATCCAAACAAATTCAAAACCGGATTGGCTTCCGGCTCCAGCATCGATTATCTATCGGATCCTCAACTCAGGCAAACAGCAGAACGATTCGTTAAACCCTTTTTACAAAAAACAAAAATCAATCTTGCCGGAATTGATATTATTTTTTCATCCCTTTCTAAAAAGCCATACATCCTTGAAATCAATTATTTTTTCGGCCGAAGAGGTTTAGGGGGGTCTGAAGCTTTTTATAAAATTCTTATCCGAGCGATTAATCAATGGCTTGCGTCATTAGGTTACCGTCGTTGTCTTGAAATCGACACCCTTTAAGGAGTCCGGGACGTGGCAATAAAATCATATCCATATCCTAAAGAAAATGTTAGAGGCTAACTTTTATGGATCCGTCGGACTTTTATATCGACAGCGAACACATAAAGCGGGAAAAAAATAAGGCTCGCCTTCTGAGAGCAACCCAGTGGTGGAAACGAAAAATCGACAAGGGCTTGTGCTACTACTGTAAAAAATCCCTCGCCCCCAAAAAACTGACAATGGATCATATCGTACCAATTTCGAGGGGAGGAATGAGTACAAAGGGAAACGTGGTGCCATGCTGCAAAACATGCAATACCCGAAAAAAACAACTTCTTCCCATGGAATGGGAAGAATACTTAAAGACCATGTAAGGGCATCACTTTAGCCTCACTATATCTTATTTTCTATTGACAAGATATAAAAGGTTAAAGAAAATGGACCCTGTTATTTTTTAACCGGCATCAAGTGGATTCAAAACCTGAAAATGCGGGCCTTTAAATGGAAAAGAAAGGACTATTGATGGCATCAAGCCTTGAGCTTCTCGAATCTATCGGAATTTTTTCGACTATGGCCAAAGATGAACTGAAAAAAATTTCAGATATGGTTCATCCAATAAAAGTTAAGGAGGGGGAAACCCTGACCCAAAAAGGAAAAACTGCCACCACTTTTTTTATCATCATCAGGGGAAATTTCATGATTTCTTTTGAAAAAGGAAAGGCGATAACGCTTCATAACAAAGGAGATATTATGGGGTGGTCCGCACTTATTCCTCCTTTTGTATACAAAGGAACCATAGTGGCACTTACCGATTCAGAGGTCTTGACAATCCCCGGTAAAGACTTTTACCAGCTGCTTCAAAGCGATTCGGCTTTAAGCGATAAAATTATGAAAGAAATCAACTCCATTGCAACCGCAAGGACACCTTTAACCCAGTGACAAATTCAATATGAGGCGCAAGCTATAAATTTGACATATGAAGGAGGGTAAATTTGAACGGACTTGAAAATATTTCCGCAAACGATGGATGGGCAATTGCTCTTATGGGAGTCAGTATTGTTTTTATAGGGTTAATCCTGTTGTCTCTATGCATTTCCCAATTACATAAGATAATAGATTTCTGGGAAAATATCGGAAAAGACAAAGACATCCACCGCAAGAAATACATAACCCCGCCCAGGGAAAGTACTGCCTTCCAAGCACCTGTCCTGGATGAAGAGTCTGAAACTATCCGGCAATACAAGGTGCTCGTAGATCGTCTCGAACAACCCTTTAGTTTGACTGATCTTCTTGAATTTGCTGAAAGGGTCGGACTGTATAACCCCCATTCAACCATCAATTATTTATTGGAAAAAAAAATCATTATTCCTGATAAAAACGGGTACTTTATTTGGACAAGGCAATAAAAATTTATCGAATTTTCTCAATGAACCTGGTGAAACTAAATGGAGAACTTCCAATAGTGTTGGTAATGCTGAGCTATGGATAAAAACAAATCAAATCGTTTGTCCACCATTTTTATTTATGGACGGGTTCCGCTCATATTTGCCGGGTTACTGTGTGCATTGGCTGTCATGTGGACCAAAGATCCGGTCATCTATATGTTGGGGGTTTGTTTTCTGTTCATTTCCATGGCCTTCGATATTTCCGGCGTCTGGATTACATCCCGGTTCGAACAAATTCCGGCACTGACCCATCTTGCCGACCGGGTTATGGATAAACTGATTTATTCGATCATCTTTCCCCTGGTTGCTGTTGGAGAGATGTGGCGACTCCAGCATATGGCCGCAGACATTTCCAAGGGAGAACAGCTTCATGCCATTTTTGTATTAATCCTTTGTATTACGGTATTGGTCAGAGACAATTTTGCCCATTTTATGCGCAACTTCTCAATCCGAAAAGGTGAACCTCCGGCTCACAACGAACTGAGCCGCCTGAGAATTCTGGTTGCAGCTCCGGTTGCAGCCATTTTATATGCCCACGCGTTTTATATTCCTGAAGTCTCACAAATGATGTTTTCAGGATGGATTTCCTGGATCGGCAATATTTCTTTAAGGCTTCTTTTTGTTATAGAAATTGTCTTTCTTGTGATCAACTTCGGCTCTATCGCCCGGTATTGTAAAAAATACGGCAGCCTGTGCCTGGATGAACTCTGCTTTGAAAATGATCTTCTTCGAAACCGGATTTTGTCCTTTTTCCCCAACACCCTTACTGTCATGAATGCCATCATGGGATTGCTCTCGGTATTTTTTGTCTATCAGGGAAGACTACAGGAAGCCTATTTAATTTTGATGGGTGCTGCCTTTTTTGATAAACTTGATGGAGCCCTGGCAAGAAAACTTGGATTGACCCAACCCCCAAAGGCCCAGGGCAATACCGCCAATATTACCCTGGGCGCCATTTTGGATGATATCGCTGATGCCATCAGCTTTTGTATTTGTCCCGCATGGATTTTCTATATTGTTTTTTCAGAACATGCAAATGATATACGATTTATTCTACCATTGGGGCTTGTCGCTGTGTTTTATGCGATTCTGGGGATTATACGGCTTATTTATTTTACCATCGATAAAAATCCCATACCCGGCTTCTTCAAGGGATTGCCTACTCCTGCAGCCGCTTTGCTTGTAACGGCTCCCATGGTTATTTTCAATCAAAGCTTTGTCGAAAACGACTTGTCTGCACTATGGGGGCATTTTTGTTTTTTCTGGATGGTTTTTATCGCAGTTATGATGAATTTTTATTCCATCCGATATCTACATGTCGGACGTTTCATGGATCAACATCCATGGTTTACATGGTCCAGTATTATTTTTCTTCTCGTATTCGTTTTTACAGAGTTTTTTGGACACGTTGCGTTTTTATTCATGCTTGGCTACCTTTTCTCTCCATTTATCACACAAAAAGTGAATATTGATTTAAAGTAACGTTTCTTTTTTCAGCAAATTTTGATGCCATATGGCAAACTCATACATGCCGATAAATCGATCGTCGTTATTGATAATACCCACTGCCATTTCAATAACCCCTCTTTGATAGGCACTGCTGTATTCTTTGGATTTTTTTGACTGCAAAAATTCACCAATAAGCATTTGGGTTGTTCTGTTGGTTCCATCCTTTCGAATATCAATGGGGTCTTTGGGTTCTTCGAACGGATTCCAGTTTTCATACCCTTTTTTTTGAATAAATTTTTGCCGCCTGGGAGACATGGCATCAAAAATCGCTTTTTTTCTGGCTTCATCGTCAGAAATTGATTTCGACATTTTTTATCTCCTTACTTCTTTATTTTTTCATTTTTTGCTTCTGTACTTTCTATTCCCAAGTATTCATCGTCATGTATTGTTATCAAAGCCATGGAAAGAGGCACAAGCAATTCTGGCAGTCCGCTGTATCTTGATCCAATGTGTGTGGTAATTTGAGCCGAAATATCATACAGCGCTTTATGGATAGCATCAAGGTTGACTGTAGGGTAATTGTTCCCTTTGACAAACCCGGATAATCCGCAAGTATGTCCTTTTCCTGCAATAGCCGTAGGAATACCATACAATCTGCAGGTAATGGGACGAAATTCGTAAATGTCACATTGATCAGAATCATTGAGCATGGGACAGCGAACCCTCTGCTCTGCCATTTTTTCAAGAATGATTACTTCATCTTTTCCCTCCTTGAGTTCCTTGTAAGCGCCTTTTTTTAATTTAGTAATCATTCGGTCTGCACGGTTGGCTTTTTCGAGTAAATTTTCCAATTCAGCCCCATTAAATTTTTCTCTGAACTTTTTATTGATATAAAGCGCTTCTGCAAAACCAACATCAAACAAAGCATGGCAACAATCCGAACACTCAATCTTACATTTGACACAATCCGGATATTTTATTTTCATCTCCTCAAAAACCCTGTCCGCCAGTGCAACCAACTTTTTATATTTATCAAAAAACATGCTTAATTCCATATCCACCAATGACTCCTTTTTTTTCCACTAAATATGGGGGTAATAAAAAGTAATGTTTCACGTGAAACATTACTTTCCGATACAAAAGTTTTTAAACACCCTATCGAGAATATCTTCACTGATATCCACGCCCAGGGCCTGATCAATTTCTTTTTTTGCTTCCTGAAACTCAAAAGCCACAATTTCCATGGGCCCATTACTGTCATAGCATCTCATTGCGTTTTCAATGGCTTTTGAGGCATTTTCAATGTTTTGTTTTTGACGAACATTGGAAACAATAATTTCTTTTGACTCATCATTAAATCCTTCTGTGATTACACTGCGAATTATCTGAGCTCTAAGTGCATCCATGGATTTGTCTTTCAAGGCGGAAATAATGACCTTTTCCTCCTTTCGCCATTCTTCCGGCATTTCTTCTACCTGCTCATTTTCAATGAGATCTTTTTTATTAAACACCAAAATTTTCTTCTTTTCCCTGATACTCTTAAAAATGGCAAAATCTTCCGGACCAGGCTTACGGGAAATATCGTATACCATAAGAATCAGGTCTGCATTTTGGATTTTTTCCCGGGTTTTTTGGATCCCGATAATTTCCACGGGATTTCTGCTATCTCGTATTCCGGCGGTATCAATAAGCCGGACTTTTATTCCCTGTATATTGAAACTTTCCTCGATATGATCTCTTGTGGTGCCTGGAAATGGAGTAACGATTGATCTTTCCTGGCACAACAGTCTGTTCATAATACTGCTTTTGCCCACATTGGGTTTTCCTGCCAACGCAATCCGAATGCCATCTTTTAATATTTGTCCTGTATATGCACTTTTTTCAAGGTTTTTTAAGGGCTCGTAAATATATTCAATCCAGAATTTTTTTTCGATATAGTCCTCTCCCTGGTCATCGGAAAATTCTATTTGTGCTTCAATTTCCGCCAGGGATTTTAAAATATTGTCTTGAATATGCCGCAGTTTATCTTTCAGCCTACCTTCCAGCTGGCATGAAGCAATTTTTCTTGCGCTTTCGGTTTCGGCATTGATCAAGTCAATGACCGCCTCAGCCTGGGTCAGATCGAGTCTTCCGTTTAAAAAAGCCCGCTTGGTAAACTCTCCGGGTTCAGCGATTCTTGCGTGCTGCTGCAAGATGATGTTCAAAATTTTTTCCAGCACTGCATATCCCGAATGGGCATGAATTTCTACCACATCTTCTTTGGTATAAGATCTCGGGGCTATCATGGGCAGCAAGAGAACCTCGTCAATGGTAATCTTTTTTTTTATGGGATCAACGATTTTTCCATAGTATATCCGGTGACTTTCGATTTTAAATTTCTTATGCTTATTTTTAACGGGTATGAAAATGTTTTGAACGATAACAAGCGCGTTTTTTCCGGATATACGGATTATGCCTATACCCCCTTTTCCGGGGGGAGTCGCAATGGCTACAATGGTGTCGTTGAAGCTAAGGTCGAAATCCCGGTATTGGCAGTGAAATGATGTTTCTGTTTTTTGCAAATTTGACATACATCCCTTTTAATGAAGATGCTCTGCGCCGCATGGAATCGACAAGAGTTAAAAAATTATTTTTTATTTTTTTTAGGGAAAATCACAAGTTTTCGATAAAAACCATTTCCGATACTTTGTGTTCTGACACCTGAGTCATCTTTTAAAAGAAGATGTACAACCCTACGGTCGTGTGCGTTCATTTGTCCTATGGTCACAGGCCTGCCCACTCTTTTGGCTTTTTCGGCAAGCTTTGCAGACAATTTTTCCAGGTTGAGCCGCCTGTTTTCGAGGTAATTTTCCACATCTACATGAACCATCACTTTTTGCTGACTCGTTTTATTGACTATTTTTTCAACGATGTATTGAATGGCTTCAAGGGTTTGTCCCTTTTTTCCGATAAGTACGGCTGAATTTCCACCATTGACGTGATATTTAATCTTGTTTTTTTCCAGTCGGGTCTCAATTCCGGCGCCGGTGGTAATAAGGTCGATAATTTTTTGGAGTACTTCTTCGCCGGCGATTAAAGCATGTGCGTTATTTTGTAAATTATCCTGGGCTTTCTCAGAGGAAATTTCAACTTTTTCTTCTTTCAACTCTGCGACAATGCCACCTATTTCTTCGTTGTTTTTCAACGCTAAGTTGTTTTCTCCGAATGATTCCTCGATCATAGCAGAAATTTCGGTTTTATCCTGTTCTTCCAAAATAAGGGAAGATTTTATATTGCTGCTGTTATTTTCATGTTTTCTGGTTTTTAATTGACGCGGCGAGGTCACCCTGATCTTTGCCTTTTTGGTTCCAACAAGGCCGAATATCCCGGTTGACCCGTAGGAAATAACGTCGTATTTAAGCTTTTCCTCTTTGACTTTTAATTTTTCACATGCTTTTTTAATGGCATTTTCAATATTTTTTCCTTCGAATTCCAACCCTGATGTCATGAAAACCTCCGTCATTATCCTTTCTTTTGCGAAACGTAGTATTGTTGACCCATGGACAGAAGGTTGTTAACGAGCCAGTATAAGACAAGTCCTGATGAGAAATTGATAAAAATAAACGTAAAAAGAATTGGCATGAACATCATTAGTTTTGCCTGAGTCGGATCAACAGGAGCAGGGGCCATCTTTTGCTGAAGAAACATGCTGGCGCCCATAATCAGTGTCAGCACCGGTATTCCATAAGGCGGTTGCATCAGTGGAATATAAATATCCAAATTAAAGAGTCTGTCAGGTGCCGAAAGATCATTGATCCACAATACAAAAGGGGCGTGCCTAAGCTCTATGGCTTCATATAGCATTCTGTATAAAGCGAAAAAGACCGGTATTTGTAAAACCATGGGAAGGCACCCTCCCAGAGGATTGACCTTATAGGTTTTATACAGTCCCATGACTTCCTGATTCACCTTTTTTTTGTCATCTTTATACTTTTCTTTAATTTCATTCATCAATGGCGCCAGTTTTTTCATTTCATTCATGGACTTATAACTTTTGTTGCCCAGCGGCCAGAGAATGATTTTGACAACAAAGGTCAGGAGGATGATAGCAATACCGTAATTGGGAATGTAGTCATGGATGAAATTCATCAACCACAGACAGGGTTTGGCGATAAAATCAAACATTCCGAAATTGATTGATTTATCAAGTCCGTTATTCATTTGGCTTAAAAGCCTCATGTTTTTAGGCCCAAAAAAAACATCGTATTCAAAAGTGCTAACACTCCCCTTTTCCATGTTAATCAGGGGTTCACGATAGCTGTTGTAGACTATTCTGCCGCCTGCATCCTGCAGAAGCATTTCAGCGTTTTTCACCTCTTTTGGAACAATGCTGTTCATAAAATAAATGGTTTCGAGGCCGACCCATTTTATTCTTCCTGAATTAACCGGTTCCTTTTTTATGTCGCCAAGTTTTACCTTGTGAACTTTGCCGTCGATCAATCCACTGGGGCCCACAAAACCGTAATAAGTGGTGCCTGGCTCCATTTGATTTACCAAAGTAACTTTCAGCTGGTCCACAATATCTCTTTCAGAACTGTTTTTCACACGAACCACCATGGTTATCAGGTAGGTGTCAGGCGAAAAGATGTACTCTTTTTCAAAAATAACCCCCTCCGGCGATAACCATTGGTAGGTAATGGTTTCTGTTTGGTTATATACCCTTATGGTTTCACCGGCAGCCTTACTTACAAAAATCGCATCATTGAGGCCCTGGATACTGTTGTTTTGAAAGGAGCACTGCAAGCTGCCGTTTCCAATTTCCTTAGAAATCAATTCTTTTAGAGGGGCATTCTCGTCAACGCTTTCCCTGTAATTTTTCAAAGTAAAACTTTGAAAGGTTGCTCCTTTTTCTGAAATACTCACCGTATATAGAGGTGTATCGATTATGGTCGCACGGATTTCGTAATCCTCAATTCCATGTATCTGCTCATCCATAGACTTTTTGAGTTCTTCTTCTATTTGAAAAGTAAAATCCCGGGGCGTTTTATCTTCAGTCTCCTGCTCGGTAGTATGAGTTTCCCTGGGTAATCTTTCTAAATCTCCTCTATCTACGAAAAATACTTCCCAAAGTATAAATATTAAAAAAGATAGTACGATAGCAATAAATATGCGAGCATGCTCCATTTCATTCTCCTGGTTTTATTGGGATTCCCTTTTGCTAATTTACAGTGTATCTGAAGACAACGTGTTGTTTGCCAACATTTAAGCATAACAGGCGGGTTTAACTGACAAGGAAGATCGGTTCACGGTACTCAAGTATGTGGTTAGTCCGGAAAATCAATTTTATGCGCATTGCTTTTGGTATTATTCGGGCCGATTTTGTTGTTTTTTTCCGGCACAGCGTCGTATCCACCGGGATGAAACGGGTGACACTTGAACAGCCGTTTTAACATAAGAATCATTCCCCGGACAGGACCGTGCAGATTAATTGCCTGGTAAGCATAAGCGGAGCAGCTCGGATAAAATCTGCAATTGGAACCTGTTAATGGAGAGATTATCAATTGGTATAGCCTGATTAAAAAAAGGGATATTTTTTTAATCAGGTGATTTATCGTTCCCATGTTAATCTATTTTTTTGAACAAATTCTCAAGTGTTTGAAACGTCTTTGTTGAATCCAGATATATGGACTGCTTTTTAGCGACAATGTTAATATCTCTGTTTTCAGGCAAAGCACTCCTGTTGAGTCTGAAAAATTCTCTGCAATACCGCTTGATTTTATTTCTTTGGACTGCTTTTCCAACCTTTTTGGTCACGGTAATTCCCAGGCGACTCTTTTCTTTCGAGTTTTCAGAGTAAATAAGGACAAAATGACGGTTGTGAACTTTTTTCCCTTTATCGGATAGTTCTACGTATTCTTTACGCTTTAAGATTCTGTCCTGTTTTTTGAATTGTTGTGAGACCAACCCGTTTTACCTATGAAAAATGTCTTTGATCGAATTACCGTAGTTTTATAATATCAGTTTTGCCTTTTTAAACGCTGAGTCGTTTTCTTCCTTTGGCTCTTCTTCTTTTAATCACTTTTTGGCCCTGCTTGGTGGACATTCTTTTTAAAAACCCGTGAGTTCTGGCCCTTTTGATTCTGCTTGGCTGAAAAGTACGTTTCATTTTTATTTCCTTTTACCGTATTGTATTTTTCTGTTTTTTTCAGATTATAACCCATTTATTATTATCCGAAAGTATAATTTTCCAAATTAACCATATATCTATTTATCTGTCAATATTGAAATTTTTATCATTTTGTAAAAGATTCAAAAAAATCAAACTGTTCCATATGAAATTGTTTGTTTGGAAAAATGACCAGTTGTTTTTTTATTTTTTTTTCCAGGTTAACAATGATTCTATTTTCTTCGCCCAGCAACAGTTCGGCAATTTCGGGGTTAACTCTCAGTGTGCATTTGGTGCCAGCTATATCATAAGCGTCTCTGATTATCTCCCTGTATATATTGTAACAAATGGTTTTTTTGGAAATAAGGTATCCTTCCCCATCACAATAAAAACAGGGTTCGCACAGCAATTGGTTCAGGGGTTTTTTGATTCGTTTCCGTGTCATCTGGATGAGTCCCAGCTCGGACATGGTCAGTATGTGGGTTTTGCTTCTGTCTTTTTTCAATGCTTCGTTAAGGGCTTTATATACCTTTTCCTGGTTTTGTTTTTTTCCCATATCGATAAAATCGATAATAATGATGCCTCCCAGGTCCCTTAGCCTGATTTGATAGGCAATTTCTTTGACGGCTTCCAGGTTTGTTTTTAAAATGGTTTCTTCCAGATTGTGTTTTCCCACAAATCTTCCGGTATTAACATCGATGGCTGAAAGGGCTTCGGTCTGTTCGATAACAATATAGCCGCCGGATTTCAACCACACCTTTCTTTTCAGTGCCCGGCTGATATCTCCTTCCAGATTATATGCATCAAAAAGGGGTTCAATACCGTCATAGTATTCCACCGAACTTTTCATTCCCGGCATAAAATTATCCAAAAAGGAGATAATGGTTTCATATCCATGCCAGGAATCGATAATAAGTTTTTCCACTTCATGCGTCAAAAGGTCTCTGACCGCCCTTAAACTTACGGTCAATTCTCTATGAATCAAGGTTGCAGGAGAAACATTCTGGTATTTTTTTTTAATATTTTGCCAAATATTTTTCAAAAAAGCCATCTCAGTCAAAAGCTTTTCTTGTTCAACCCCCTCTGCAGCAGTACGAACGATATATCCGAATTCATCGCTTTTGACCTCATAAATGAGTTTTCTCAATCTTTTGCGTTCGTTTTCGTCTTCGATTCTTCTTGACACACCGATATGCTCGGCATTGGGAAGCAACACCAGAAATCTTCCGGGAATAGATACATAACCGGTTACCCTCGCGCCCTTGGTGCCCATGGGTGCTTTGGCCACCTGGACCATGATTTCCTGTCCTTCGCAAATCATATCTTCAATTTGAAATGTGGCCCTGGCATATACAGGCTCATGTTGTTCGCTTTCAGGCTCATGTTGTTCGCTTTTTTGAAGGTTATTCTCCGGCTCATTTATTTTTTTATCGTTTAAAAAAAGCTGTTCATATTCATTTGCATTTCCAAAAAACAGGTCATTGACGTAAATAAAAGCCGCCTGCTGTAAACCGATATCCACAAATGCCGCCTGCATGCCGGGAAGAACTCTTCGGACTTTTCCCTTATAAATATTGCCTGCAATATCTGATTCATCATGCCTTTCGATAAACAGCTCCGCAATAGTGCCATCTTCAACGAGTGCAACCCTTGTTTCATGTTCGAAATCGTTAATAATCAGCTGCTTAAACATCTTTGTCCTTTCTGTGAACCGATTGTTTGATAATTTTTGCCTGACAGATATTTTCTTCAGAAAGGCCGAAAATATGTTTTACGATTTCCGATGGCCTCAACTTTATTCCGGGCTCAAAAGAAATTGTCAGCAACAGCTTATTGTTATCCAGAATGCGAATCATCTCAATGATATTTTTTAAATTTACGGTTCTTGTTTTCCCTTTTTTGTTTGTCCTAAAAATATTGAATTCAGCGCTATCAAGAAAATTTTCCAGGGCGTTTTTGGCAAAAGTGCCTTTTGTCCACTCAACGCTATAGGTAACTTCAGCAATTGCCGGGCTTTTTAAGTTTTTTTCAACCAGATCGCATTTCAGTATTTTAAGGTATTCGGGAAGTTTCGAATTCATTAGTTGTGCAATATTTTCATGTTTAACATCTTTTTCAACATCCATAAAAAATTGTTCTTCAAGACTTTCCATACCCAGCGGCAGGGGGTCTTCGAAAGAAATTTTAGGCATGGGATGAAATCCTTTGGAAAAGCTTATGGCAATATTTGCTCTTCGAATGGCCCGCAAAAAGATATTAACCATTTCAAGATGTCCGAAGTATTTGGCTTTTCCGGTTTTTGAATAGACTACCCTGATTTTTTTGATCTGTTTTTCTTCCGGGACTTGAACAACGTCATCTTTTTTTTCCACCGCAGCCCGGCTCTTGCTAAAAACAGGCTGTGTTTTTTGAAAATCACAGACCCCACATATCTGACATTTCCCATCTCTGCAATCCGGGGTTAATTTTCCATCGATTGCTTTAGACCATTCTTGTCTGAAAAAACGCTTATCCACCCGACAATTCATATGATCCCATGGCAAAGGCTCATCGGGATTTCTTTTGCGTGTTGTATAAAATTCAGGATCGATTCCCATCTCCTGAACACTTGCAATCCACTTGTCATAATGGAAGTGGTCACTCCAGCCATCCAGCCGGCATCCTTTGTCAAAAGCATGGATCAGCAAATTGGTCAATTGGCGGTCTCCTCTTGCAAACAAGCCCTCTATCTGACTTGTTTCAGGTTGTTGCCATTTTATTTGAACACCTTTGCCTTTGAATTCTTTTTGAATCCGATAAATAATTTCCCTTGAGTATTGCAAGGGGATCTGTTCAGCCCACTGAAAGGGTGTATGGGGTTTTGGAATAAAAGTAGTAAAACTGGCATTGATATTGAAGCCACTTTTTTCCAAACCCTTGATTTTCCTTATATTTTTTATAAACTGGATTGTCTGGCGCAAGTCGTCTTCGGTTTCCGTGGGAAGTCCGATCATAAAATAGAGCTTAACGGTTTTCCACCCCAATTTTACAGCATCATGGACAGTTTTATTAATTTGATCTTCGTTTATATTTTTGTTGATCACATTTCGTAATCTTTGGCTTCCGGCTTCCGGAGCTATGGTAAATCCGGTTTTTCGAACTTTTTTAATTTGTTCCATAAGCGATGATGTCAAGGTACCGGCTCTGAAAGAAGGCAGCGAAACGGCGATATGCTTTTTTTGGTATCTGTACATCAGATTTTCGAGAAGCCAGGAAATTTCTGAATAATCGCCGCTGCTAAGGGACATGAGGGAGATGTCTTCATATCCGGTGGATTGAATGCATTTTTCCAACAGACCAATAATAGTGTCACAATTTCTTTCCCTCACCGGCCTATAAATCATTCCTGCCTGACAAAACCTGCATCCTCTTGAACAACCCCGTGCAATTTCCATCCTCAACCGGTCATGAACCGGCTTTCCAAACGGAACCACAGGGTTTTCAGGAAAAGGTGCCCGATTTAAATCGGTCACCAATGCTTTGGTAACAGACTTTCGGTTTTCAAAGAGGGGTCGGGGAATAATGGTGCAGCAATCGCCAATTTTTACATTCTGATCCTCAAAATAAGATGGAATATATACACCTTCGATATCCGACCATTGTTTAAGAATGTCATCTTTTTTTCCAATACCGTTTTGTTTGCATTCCATAAATTTTCGCGCCATTTGCATGCAGACTTCTTCACCGTCGCCAAAAACGATTGCATCGAAAATTCCGGCCACAGGTTCAGGGTTGCAGGCGCAGGGACCTCCGGCAATAATAAGCGGGTGCGACTCATCTCTTTGCCTGGCAAGAAACGGTATTTGCGATAATTTAAGGATCGTTAAAATGTTGGTATAGTTGAGCTCATACAGCAGACTGAAGCCGACGATATCGAATAATTTCAATGGTTTTTGCGATTCCAGAGACAGCAGGGGAATTTTTTTTTCCTCGAGTCGATGCTGCATATCGACAGCAGGGCAAAAAACTCTTTCAGCCAGAATATCAGGATGAGCGTTAAGTATGGCATATAAAATCTGAATGCCAAAATGTGATGTTCCTATTTCATAAAGGTCCGGAAAAGCAAGTGCCATTTTTAAAGAGGTTTTGCGGAAGTCTTTTTTGACAGCATTGATCTCTGATCCTAAATACCGACTTGGCATGGTAATGTGATTTAAGATATCTTGATAAGTACAGTTTGCCATGATATGTTGTTTCTTTTTCCTTATAATATTTTCAAAGATTGTTTTTTGCTTCTTATGATCAGTTTATTATTTAAATACATTAGTGGTCATCATAGAAATTCTTTATTTTTTTTGAATTTTGCAGGGTTCCTTTTTCTAGTTTCTTTATTTTTACCTTTAAAGGTTTTTTCTCAGTCATATCCAAGAGAAAACGCCGTGGTACAAGCGGTTCGAAAAATCAGCCCCGCTGTTGTCAATATCAGCAGCGAATATGAAGTTACCCGAAGACCGCATCCCTTTTCAAGGCATGGCACAGATTCCTTTTTTGACTTTTTCTTCAGAGATTTTTTCGACCCCGGTTATGAACGTAAATTTAAACGCACCAGCTTAGGTTCCGGGGTAATCATTGATGGCAAAAAAGGATTTATTTTAACAAATGCACATGTTATCAAAGCCTCGGGCAACATTACGGTTATTTTAAATGATGAAAGAGAGTTTCAAGCCTTTGTAAAAGGATCGGATTCCGAATCTGATCTTGCCGTGCTTCAAATCGATACCCAGCAACCTATTCCCTCTGTTTCCATGGGTAATTCCGCGGATTTGATGATCGGGGAAACCGTTATTGCCATTGGGAACCCCTTTGGTTTTTCCCACACCGTTACAACAGGCGTTATCAGCGCCATCAATCGAAGTATCAGATCCAATGGCGTCGTATATCACAATTTTATTCAAACAGATGCATCAATCAATCCAGGCAACAGCGGCGGCCCGCTTTTGAATATTAACGGAGAACTTATCGGCGTCAACACCGCCGTTTATTCCAAGGCTCAGGGCATCGGCTTTGCCATTCCTATCAATACCGCAAAAAGAATCGTTTCAGACCTGATTCAATATGGTGAAGTGGTTCCGGTCTGGACAGGTATCAGGGTTCAGCAGCTCGATGCCAACCTCATCGCATACAAAAAACTTCCCAAAAATACCTCCGGCATTTTAGTCAGTGACATTGAAAAATCAAGCCCTGCAGTAAAGACGGAGATTTTACCCGGTGATATCATTATCTCCATGGCAAATCGACCTATTTCTTCCATACAGTCTTTTCACGCCATCCTCAGAGACTTTGCCCCGGGAGATAAAATCCGGCTGGTTTTACTCAGAGACGGCAAACAACATCAGGTGTCACTGATTGCATCCTCATTTCCTGTCGAAAGAGCCATGGAATTGTCCCAGCGCTTATTGGGTATCCGTGTAGAAGACATTTCTTTAACCAAACGTCTTCGTCATAAAATAAAACCCGATAGCGGCGTTATAATCACTGATATTTTGCCGGATTCCTATCTTTACGAAATCGGTGTACGGACAGGAGATGTGATTGTAAAGCTCGACGAAAATATCATTGAAAATGTTGACGATTATAAGAAAATCATCATTAAATACAGGACTAAATCTTCAGTAGTTCTCCTTCTCCAAAGAGGAGAAAACAAATATTATATCACTGTCAGGTTATAAATGTATACCTGTCAAAAAATATTTTGGAGATCAAATTATGTTTCGTTCCAAAATCAATAGGCTCTTGAAGTCAGAATCTCCTTTGGATAAGGTGCTTGTTAAAGGATGGATTCGTACACGAAGGGATTCCAAGTCTTTTTCATTTATAGAGTTAAATGACGGTTCGTGTTTGGAAAATCTTCAGATAATCGCATCAGATACCCTTGAAAACTACAGCCAAATAAAGAATCTGACAACGGGTGCTTCAATTTCGGTGGTGGGTAAAATGATGGAATCCCCCGGAAAAGGGCAAAAATGGGAACTTGATGCCACTGATATCCATGTACTCGGATTGTCTCCTGAAAATTACCCTCTTCAAAAAAAACGTCATAATGATGATTTTCTGCGAACCATTGCTCATTTGCGCCCTCGGACCAATAAGTATGGAGCCACTTTTCGCATCAGGTCCGAACTTTCCTTTGCTATCCATAAGTATTTCAGGGAAAAAGATTTTTATTATGTTCACACGCCCATTATCACGGCTTCCGATTGTGAAGGAGCGGGTGAAATGTTCAATATAACGGCCTTTGACCTGGATAATGCGCCCAAAGTGGATGGAAAAACCGACTTTTCCATGGATTTTTTTGGAAAAGAAGCCAAATTAACCGTATCAGGGCAGTTATCGGCTGAAATGTTAGCCTTGGCATTAGGTAATGTTTACACTTTTGGTCCTACCTTCAGAGCCGAAAATTCAAATACGCGCCGGCATGCCGCGGAATTCTGGATGGTCGAGCCGGAGATGGCCTTTTATGATTTATTTGAAAATATGGACCTTGCTGAAGACTTCATTAAGAGTTTGACGTCTCATATTCTTTCTCACTGCAGCAATGATATAAAATTGTTTGCTAACTTCGTTGACAAAAACCTTTTGTCAAGACTTGAAAAAACAATGACAGAAAGATTTGCTCGAATTACTTATGAAGATGCCGTTAAAATTATCAACAACTCGGGCCGCACATTTGAATACGATTTAAGTTTTGGAAAAGCGCTACAAGCAGAACATGAACGTTTTTTAACTGAAATTTATTTCGGCGGCCCCGTTATTGTTTATCATTATCCAAAAGATAACAGCCCTTTTTACATGCGTCTGAATGATGACCATCGCACGGTGGCCAACATGGATATTTTACTGCCAACCGTTGGTGAAATTATCGGTGGAAGTCAGCGTGAAGAGCGTCTGGATGTATTGGTTTCCCGGATGGATGAACTTGGACTCAACCAGCAGGATTACTGGTGGTATGTTGATTCGAGAAAGTTCGGGACTGCCCCTCACAGCGGTTTTGGGCTTGGTTTTGAACGAATGATGATGTTTCTCACAGGCATATCCAATATCCGCGATGTTATTGCATTTCCCAGGACACCTAAAAACATTGAATTTTAAACACAAAAAAGGTTTTTTACATGAAAATCATTGATCCATATGTGGAAATAATTAACATGCCGGATTCCGATTTTATCATGAAGCATATTGAAAGGGCCGCCAGAACTTGCTACAAATCGGAAGATAAAATTCAGGAGAATTCAGCGGAAAAACTTTTGAGAAGTTTAATCAAAAGTGGCCACCATAGTGTATTTGAACATATCAGTGTAACGGTAAAAATCGTATGTGACAGAGGAATCTCACATGAATTGGTAAGACATAGACTGTGTTCTTTCAGTCAGGAAAGTACCCGCTATGCCAATTATTCAAAGGATAAATTCGGAAAAGAAATCACTTTAATAAGGCCTTTTTTCTGGAGCGAATCCTCCGAAAAATATCAATTGTGGCTGGCCGCAATGGAAGCGGCTGAAAAAACCTATTTAAAATTAATTGAATTCAATGCGACTGCTCAGGAAGCCAGAAGTGTGTTGCCCAACAGTCTTAAAACCGAGGTTTTTACAACAGCCAATATCCGCGAGTGGAAACACATTTTTTCTCTTCGGTGCCACAAGGCTTCTCACCCACAGATGCGCCAGGTAATGCTGCCGCTTTTAGATAAATTTTACCAAAGCTTTCCCGTTTATTACGAAGATCTTTACCTGCTGTATAAAAAAGATATTGATAAAGGTATGGGTCAATGATGTGAGTGATGAACACGGATTTCCGGCTCCGTATAACTCACCAGACCCTGGGGATAAATTCGTCATCATTACGGATAATAACCATGTTTCCCCTTTGGGCCAGTACGTACAACCCCTTGCGATAGGCGTATCTGGCCACATCGTCAGAAACCACCATCCCGGCCACAGCACCCATCAGGCGAGTATCTCTGTATTTTGGTAACAGCCGCTTTAATTTGTTCAGCCTGTCCAAATGGTCATTGACATCATCAACATCAA
>SL_3KL_010_SEDDRAFT_10001499_pt1 | contig 21256 bp, 14 predicted proteins | sample SodLakKL_010_SED_2_FD_10381 | JGI IMG/M metagenome (IMG submission 10381) | reverse complement strand
GGCTTCCAGGTCCGCGGTCATGCCGGCCGACAGGGTATCGACCGGGTAATTTTCCGCCAGCTGTTCCTGGAGCCGCCGCAACTTTTCGAACACAGCCAGCTGCGCGTCGTAAGCCTCGCGAGGGGCCGGGATGGCCATCAGTCCACGCAGTTTCAGCTTGGGGGCAGCGGCAATTAGCTCGGCCAGCTCGCCGATTTGGTCGGGCTGGCATCCGGCCTTTTGCGGCTCGTCATCCAGGTTGACCTGGATGAGTACGTTCAAGGCAGCGTGGTCGTCGGGACGCTGCTCGGCCAGTCGCCGGATGATCTTCGGCCGGTCCACGCTCTGGACCCAGTCGAAATGCGCTGCGATTGCACGGGTCTTGTTCGACTGGATCGGGCCGATGAAATGCCATTCCAGGTCCAGTTTTTCCAGCGCCTTGATCTTGTCGAGCGCCTGATCGACGTAATTTTCACCGAATGCTCGCTGGCCCAGTCCGGCAACAGCGTCAATGGCCTGGGCCGTCTGCTGCTTGCTGACGGCCAGTAGCGAGATTTCCTCAATGCTGCGCCCGGCCTGTCTGCAGGCCGCGGAAAGTCGCATTTGAAGATCGGACCAATTATTCTGCAAATTGTGATTGTCTGGTGACATGCGCTAATATCGGAGTCTGGGCTTGAAATGAAGAAAATACCGGATCACGGTCGGCTCTTTCGGGGCACATTGGACAAGGACGAATATGGACATTACCGAACTACTCGCATTTACCGTCAAGAACAAGGCCTCGGACCTGCACGTGTCCGCCGGTCTGCCACCGATGATTCGCGTGGACGGCGATATTCATCGAATCAATACACCGGCCATCGAGAACAAGGACATGGCCGAGTTGGTGTATTCGACCATGAACGATCACCAGCGGCGTGATTACGAGGCCAATCTGGAAGTCGACTTCTCCTACAACGTGCCCGGCCTGGCCCGGTTTCGCGTCAACGCCTTCCATCACCACCGCGGCATTGGTGCAGCGTTTCGAGTCATTCCCAACGAAATCTGGACGCTTGAGGACATTCATGCTCCGGCGGTGTTCAAGGATATCATCGAGGTGCCGCGCGGCCTGATTCTGGTGACCGGGCCGACCGGGTCGGGTAAGTCAACCACGCTGGCGGCCATGATTGATCACCTCAACAAGACCGTGCCCGGACACGTCCTGACCATCGAGGATCCGATCGAATTCGTGCACACCTCGCAGCGTTGCCTGATCAATCAGCGCGAGGTCAAGCGTGACACCCACGGGTTCAATCAGGCGTTGCGCTCAGCATTGCGCGAGGATCCCGACATCATTCTGGTCGGAGAATTGCGCGATATCGAAACCGTTCGCCTGGCGTTGACAGCCGCCGAAACCGGTCACGTGGTCTTCGCCACCTTGCATACCTCGTCGGCCCCGAAGACCATTGACCGTATCATCGATGTGTTTCCCGGAGAAGAAAAACCGATCGTGCGCTCCATGCTCTCGGAATCCCTGAGGGCCGTCATTTCCCAGACCCTGCTCAAACGGGTCACCGGCGGACGAGTCGGCGCCCACGAGATCATGGTGGCCACACCCGCCATCCGCAACCTGATTCGCGAGGACAAGGTGGCCCAGATGTATTCGGCCATCCAGACCGGACAGAATGTCGGCATGACCACGCTGGATCAAAGCCTGATCGACCTGGTCCGTCGCGGTGTCGTGGCCAAACCCGAAGCCATGCGCAAGGCCCAGAACAAGACCGCTCTGGCATGATCGGTCGGGGTCCGAAGTCAGCGCGCAGGAGGTAGACATGAGCGATAACGTCAAGGACGAAATCAAGAGCTGGCTGCGCCAGTTGCATGACAAGAATGGCTCCGACCTTTTTGTCACGGTCGGTGCACCGCCATGCGTGAAGGTGCATGGCCGGATCAAGCCTTTGACCCGTGAGGCATTGAATCACGAGATGGTGGTCCGGATCATCGACGCCATCATGACCGAAAATCAGCGCAAGGAGTTCCGGGACACCAAGGAATGTCAGTTTGCGGTGTCGCTGGAGGGGGTGGCCCGGTTTCGGGTCAGTGCCTTCTATCAGCGCAACAGCGTCGGCATGGTCTGTCGCCGGATCGAGACCAAGATCCCGAGTTTCTCCGACCTGGACCTGCCCGAGTCGCTGTCCGAACTGGCCATGGCCAAGCGAGGTATTGTTACGCTGGTGGGCGCGACCGGCACCGGAAAATCCACGACCCTGGCCGCCATGGTCGGGCATCGCAACTGCAATGCTTCGGGCCACATCATCAGCATCGAAGACCCGATCGAGTTTGTCCACAAACACCGCAAGAGCCTGGTGACCCAGCGTGAAGTGGGTATCGACACCGAATCATTCGACATTGCGCTCAAGAACACCCTGCGCCAGGCGCCTGACGTGATCATGATCGGTGAGATTCGAACCCGCGAGTCCATGGAGCAGGCTATCACCTTTGCCGAAACCGGCCATCTTTGCCTGACCACACTGCACGCCAACAATGCCAACCAGGCCATGGATCGCATGCTGCATTTCTTCCCCGAGGATCGACATCCCCAGGTGCTGCTTGATTTGTCCTTCAACCTGAAGGCCGTGATCGCCCAGCAATTGGTGCCATCGATCGACGGAGACCGTCGCCATGTGGCCTTGGAAATGCTGATCAACACGCCCCTGGTCCAGGAGAAGATCCGCAAGGGCAAGGTCGATGAGCTCAAGGGCATCATGAAGGATTCCACGCATCACGGCATGGTCACGTTCGACCAGAGTCTGCTTAATTTGTACCAGAATGGTCAAATCTCCTACGAGGATGCATTGCGCCATGCCGATTCGGCCAACGATGTTCGGTTGGCCGTCAAACTCAGTGAAGGCGCCAGCTCGGAGTCGCTCAGTGGCAAGCTCGGTGACCTGGACCTGATCGACAATCGTTGACAATCGGTAACTTTCGGTCAAGAAGTTCCGTGTGGCCCTTAACCGCCCGTTAACCGTGAAAGGCTTAACATCTGAACCTGTTGGTGCCGCCAGAACGCAGCGAGTTCGCACCGACGGTTACGGGGCGATGTGGGCCCGGGCGAGGTAACCTCGCCTGGGTCATTTTTTTCTGTAATGGTGAAAAAGCAGTCAACCTCTGATGCGCATTCTGATCATTGAAGACAACCGGGACATCGCGGCCAACCTCGGTGATTTTCTCTCCGACCGGGGCCACGAGATTGACTATGCCTATGACGGCGTCACCGGTTTGCACCTGGCCATCGTCAACGAGTTCGACGCCATCGTGCTCGACCTGGCCCTGCCGGGGATGGACGGATTGGAGGTCTGTCGCAAATTGCGCGAAGAGGCGCGCAAGGAAACGCCGGTACTGATGCTGACCGCGCGTGATCAACTCGAGGAAAAGCTGGCCGGATTCGAATCCGGCGCCGATGATTACCTGGTCAAGCCTTTCGAACTCAAGGAAGTCGATGCGCGTCTGGCTGTCCTGGCGCGTCGTGGTCAGCGTATCAAGCCGCGTGAACTCAAAGTGGCCGATCTCGAGTACAACCTGGAAACCCTGACCGTCAAGCGGGCCGGCAAGAAGATCGACCTCAACCCGATCGGGCTGAAGCTGCTAGAGAAATTGATGAGCGCCTCACCGGCGGTGGTCACGCGCAGCGAGCTCGAACACCACGTCTGGGGTGAGGAACTGCCCGACAGTGACAGCCTGCGGGTGCACATCCATACCCTTCGAAGCGCCATTGACAAGCCGTTTGATGTCCCATTGATCAATACCCGACATGGGATCGGGTATTGCCTGGTGCCACCGGATGAAGTTTCGGCGTCGACTTAGAAGCCGGCTGATCCTGTCGTTTCTGCTGTTCGGGACGCTACTCAGCGTCCTTTTTGCAGTGGCCGCCATGCTCTTGCAGAGCTGGCTGGAGGATGCGCTGATCGCACGGACCCTGGCCGATGAGGTGGATCAGTACATTTCCGATCTGCGTGAGGATCCAACCCTGGTCGAGCCGTTCTATACCCGAATACAGGGCTATGTGACCCGTCCGGAACGGGCCGAAATCGTGCCGACGCCGTTCCGTGATCTGCCATCGGGTGTGCATGATGTCAGTACTGGCGAAGGTTACTTCAAGGCGGCCGTGGCCAAGGAAGAGGATTTCTGGGTCTTTCTGACCTATGATGTCTCGGAAAATCGCGAATTGTCCCGACGATTGCTGGTGGGGCTGGTCGCAACGGTGATCTTTTTCTCGCTGCTGTCCCTGGCGCTGGGCATCTGGTCGGCCGGGCGCGTCATGGCGCCGGTCACCCTGCTGGCAAGGCGGCTCGAAGCACTCGATGAGACCGCGCACGGTTCACTGAAGAAACACTTCCCCGATGACGAGGTCGGTCAATTGGCTGCAGCCCTCGACGACTACGCCGCGCGTCTTCACGATCTGGTCGAGCGTGACAAGGCCTTCAATGCCGATGTATCCCATGAGTTGCGAACACCGCTGGCGGTGATTTCCGGAGCCACGGAGTTGATGCTCACCCAACCGGATCTTTCGGAACGAAATCGCGATCGGCTGCTGCGCATCGCACGGGCCGCGCGCCAGTCCACCGACATCACCACGGCGTTGTTGCACCTTGTGCGTTCCGACAATGCCGACAATGTCGACATGCCGGCGCAACAGGTGGGGGAGATTGCCGAGCAGGTTGTCGATAACTATCGCCCGCTGATCGGCGAACGTGACCTGGAGCTGGTCTATGAACAAGTAGACAGTGTCAGTGTCATTGCATCCGAGGCGGTCATTGCCGTCACCCTGGGCAACCTGGTCGGCAATGCAATTCGCTATACCAATGAGGGGGAAGTCCGTGTGCGAGTCGAGCGTGGACGAGTCAGGATCCTGGATACAGGGCCGGGCATTCCCGAGGAAGAACTGCCGCAGGTGTTCGATCGACATTTCAGGGGACGCCAGGCCGGTGGTGGCAAGGGCTCGGGGCTGGGGCTATCGATCGTCAAGCGCCTGTGCGACCTGTATGGCTGGCGAATCGAGTTTTCCAACCGCGAGCAGGGTGGTCTGGAGGTCACGCTACATTTCTTCCCTGATCGGGACCGCTCCTGAAATTCACCGGTAACTGAGATACCCTGTAATCATGGCCATTGTCAATTGCCCCAACTGCGACAAGAAAGTTTCTTCCCAGCATTCGGTTTGCCCTCACTGCAAAGTCGCCCTGACGGAACTCAGTGAAGAAGATCGCAAGCATTTGCAGCTGGAGCGCTGGAAGGATCAAGTCTATCGGGCCACCAACTTTTCCTATCTCGCGTTGACGGCCCTGATCGTCGGTGCGCTGTGGTGGTGGATGGCCGGTGCAGGTGGCTGGGTCATGCCGCCGCCGATCCCGGCTTTCGTGCTGATTGCAATGGGTGCGGTCGGCTACCTGGTCGGGCGCGGTTGGTTGCTGTGGCTGCGGATCGGTCGTGGCCGACCGGATCGCCGCAAGGGCTCGCGTTTCTGACCCACTCCCGACCGGAGCCTGGCCTCATTCCACGCGTCTGACCCGGGCGCGCGTATTGTAGCCTTCGACTTGCAGGTGCCAACCGCCGAACATCCCGCGTTTGATCTCCACGGCGGGATTTTCCATCTGGCGGGTAGAGAAGCTGCGGCCATCGGTTTGTTGCCAGACCATGCCGTTTTCCAACTCGAATATGTCGTTGCCTCTCCAGCCGTTGAAGGACCCGACCAGGCGAGACCGAATGGTTCGCTCATCGTCATCATCCCCGCCGTTGAATCCGCGGTCATCGTCAGCCGGGGCGTCGCGACGGTCATCATCGCGATCCTGGGCGTCCGGCAACTCTCCTTCAGCCAGTGAGCGCTGCCGGATCCAGCGGTTCAACTCCGCCAGTTCCTCATCGGTGAGTTTGTGCAGGCCGGCATCACGAAATTCGCGACCGGTCATGCGTTCCTCGAGCGAGGAAAAGCCCGTCTGGGCGACGGCCCCGGCGCTGATCAGCAGGGATAGTCCGACGACGGCCAGTCTCATCAGGTTCTTCGGATTCATTGAAATCTTTCGGTCAGGTCGTGAGAGCAGAGTCTAACCGTTCAAAGATCATGTTTGTAGCGGACGTAGGGAATCCGTCCAAAGACCTGCTCGGCCGGCTCGTCCATGGCGGCGGCCTCACTTTCATCCAGGCGTGGCGCGTTGTCGAGCAGGTTGCTGATACCGATGCTCAGGGCGGCATTTCGTGGACGCCACGAGAACTCCAGGTCGAATGACTGGAAGGGCGCCGATGCGGGATTTCCGGCCAGCCACAGCGGAGCATCCCGATGGTGGCCCATGATGTCGCCACTGAGGCTGCCACGCCGCCAGCCAAACGAGAGCTGGGCGGAATTGGCGTAGAAGTAATCGGATTCCGGGCTTGGCATCGCCGCTTGCGGTGAAAGGCCCAGGTCGGCCATGCTCATGCGCTGGCGGTAGCGGGCCACTTGCAGCCCGACCAGAAAATCTCCGACCCGCTCGGTACTCAGCCCGAAGCTGACATTGAGGTCGACACCATCGACCGGGCTGCTTCCGCCGGGCTCGATGCCGTCATGAAGCGAGATCGGCTGCCATGTGTTCTGCCGTTGACCGGTTCGGGCAGTGTCGCCTGCCGGGCCGCTGTCGGGGTTGTGATTGCGAAACGCGCCCATTCCGAGACGCAGGCCGGGCGTCGCCATCCATTCGCCACGCACCTGGACCAGGTTGACCGAATTTTCGGGTACTGGCTGGTCCACGAATCGACAGTCTTCGGCCAGAAAGGAGTCCAGCGTCATGGTGTGATTGCGGCATTGAATGTGCGCCAGGCTGGCGGTGTTGAGCTGCCATGCCTCCAGCGACCAGGAAAAGGCGCTACGGTCGTTGGAATCGGCGGCCGACGCCTGATCGCCCAGGCCCAATGGAACGCTCATGGTCATGCGCGGGCGAACGCCGGGCAATCCCATGGCGTCGCGCTGGCTGATCGACAACGTCGGTTGGAGCCTGTCGTCGAGAATGGATTCGTCTCCGGGTGGGTCCCCGGACAGCTGGCCATGGGCAAGACTCATGGACAGAACGGTTGCCACCGCGAATCCTGTGAAGCGATAAACCAGCATGGTCCCGGTATTCCAATCCTTTGTCGACTAGTGCCACTCAGGCACTTTGAGTCCCTTTTTGACCAAAAGTTTACATTCCCACTGGGAGGGAGTCTATCAGAGCGTTTTTCAATATGCACTAGGAATCGATCACAAATCACGGAATTCAAAGCGTTTTGAACCTGGATTGCGGGGCGGGCCGAAAATCGGCTGATGCCATCAAGCAGAGTGTTCTGCTGCAAGGCAGAAGCGGGTCGCCCGGCAGCGCTTGCCTCGAGCCCGCACAGGCGGCACAATGCCGGGCTTACCTTGTATCCCGCGAAATTCTCATGACTGATCGCCGCCAGCTTGCCAACGCCATCCGTGCCCTTTCAATGGACGCCGTCCAGCGCGCCAACTCCGGCCATCCGGGCATGCCGATGGGCATGGCCGATATCGCCGAAGTGCTGTTCAATGATCACCTCATGCACAACCCGGCCAACCCCGACTGGTGGGATCGCGACCGTTTCGTGGTTTCCAACGGCCATGGCTCCATGCTGCTGTACTCGGTGCTGCACCTGACCGGATACGGGGTTTCGATGGATGACCTGAAGAATTTTCGTCAGCTTCATTCCCCGACCCCGGGACACCCCGAGTACGGCGAGGCGCCGGGCGTGGAAACCACTACCGGACCGCTCGGCCAGGGCCTGGCCAATGCCGTCGGCATGGCGCTGGCCGAGAAACTGCTTGCGGCGCGTTTCAACGCCGACGATTACAACCTGGTTGATCACTGGACCTGGGTGTTCGCCGGTGACGGCTGCCTGATGGAAGGCATTTCCCATGAGGTCTGCTCGCTGGCCGGCACCTGGGGCCTGGGCAAGCTGGTGGTGTTCTACGATGACAACAACATCTCAATCGACGGCGAGGTCGACGGCTGGTTTACCGATAACACCCCGGAGCGTTTCCGTGCTTACGGCTGGCAAGTGATCGAGGCCGTTGACGGTCACAACCCGGCCGCGGTCGACGAGGCCATCAAGGCGGCCCGCGCCAACACCGACCAGCCCACCCTGATCTGCTGCAAGACCACCATTGGCTACGGTGCGCCGAACAAGGCCGGCACGGCCGACACCCACGGCGCGCCGCTGGGCGACGAGGAAATCGAGGCCACCCGCAAGCAACTGGACTGGCCACATCCGCCGTTCGAGGTGCCGGACGAGATCCGCGCCGGCTGGGATGCGCGCGAACGCGGCGCCGAGCGGGAAAAACGCTGGGCGGCAACCTGGAAGGCCTATCGCGAAGACCATCCCAAGCTCGCCGCCGAGTTCGAGCGCCGTATGAGTGGCCGCCTGCCCGACAACTTTGATCGCGTCGTCGCTGACGTACTCGGTCGCATGCAGGCCGATGACAAGAGCGTGGCCACCCGCAAGGCCTCGGCCTTGAGCCTGGAGGCGTTCGGGCCGCATCTGCCGGAAATGCTTGGCGGGTCGGCCGATCTGACCGGGTCGAATAACACCAACTGGTCGGGCAGCGTCGACATCCTGGACGATGCCGCCAACGGAAATTACATTTATTACGGCGTGCGCGAGTTCGGCATGACCGCGATCGCCAACGGCCTTTATCTGCACGGCGGCTTCATCCCATACACCGGCACGTTCCTGGTGTTTTCCGATTACGCCCGCAATGCCGTTCGCATGTCGGCGCTGATCCCCACCGGGATGATTCATGTCTACACCCACGACTCCATCGGCCTGGGCGAGGATGGCCCCACCCACCAGCCGGTCGAACACCTGACCAGCCTGAGACTAATTCCCAACATGGATGTCTGGCGTCCGGCCGACAAGGTCGAGACCGCCGCCGCCTGGGCCGCCGCGCTGGCTCGGCGCAATGGCCCCAGCGCCCTGGTGCTCAGCCGCCAGGGTTTGCCCCACCAGTCGCGCAACAACGAACAACTGGCCATGATCGCGCGCGGTGGTTATGTGCTGAGTGACCCCGAAAGCGGTGATGCGCAGGCCGCCATTCTGGCCAGCGGCTCCGAGGTCGGCCTGGCCATGGCCGCCGCCGAGGTGCTGGCCGCCGAGGGCATTCGGGTGCGGGTCGTTTCCATGCCCAATCCCGACCTGTTCATGGCCCAGGACGAGGACTACCGCCAATCCGTCCTGCCCGAGGCCCTGGATGCCCGGGTGGCTGTCGAAGCCGGCGTCAGCCTGTATTGGCGTCACATCGTCGGCCCACGTGGCCGGGTTATTGGCATCGACCGCTTCGGCGGCTCGGCACCGGCCGGGGACCTGTTTGCCGAGTACGGTTTTTCAGCCGATGCAGTGGTGGCTGCGGTCAGGGACGTGATCTGAAAGAGGGCGAAGGGGTCAAGAGGTCAAGGGGGCAAGAGGTTAAGAGGTTCCTGATTAGCGTGTCTCAGTGCGCGGGCTTCGTTCCGGTCAAAGCCGTCCTCGGGCGGTGAATTCCGCTTCAGTTCGACGCGGTGGCGAGGCCTTCAGCGAAATCCACCACCCGAGGACGGCTTGCGGCATTGACGTCCATCGATACTGCCAACGCCTGCTGAGACACGACGCTAATCCGGGAGAGGTTCTGGTTCGGGCTGGGGTCGGGTTTTTGATTTTGCGTGGCGGCTTTTGGCTGGAATCTCGTATAGATACGGGAAAGCTCTATCCATCAATGCGAAAAAACAACGAGGGATTGATCCATGAATCGACTGCTGAGTTTTGCCTTTATCCTGGGCCTGGCCTTGTCCATGCAGGCCGTCGCCGTGACCTACCAGGGCCAGCTCGAAGACAGTTCCGGTCCCTTCAGCGGGACGGTGCCGATGCTGTTCTCATTGCATGAGGCCCCTGAAGGCGGCGAACCGATCGCCATGTTCGATGCCGGGCCGGTCAACGTGGTCGGCGGGCTGTTCCAGGTCGATCTGGAATTCGGCGGGATCTTCGACGGGCGCACGTTGTGGCTGGAAATCGAGGTCGACGGCAGCACACTCAACCAGCGCCAGCGTATCAGCGCCGTACCCCAGGCCCACCATGCCGCCACCACCCCGGGCTATTGCCAGTCCGGCGGCCCGCTGATCGGCATGCGCGATGACGGGAAACCCTTGTGTGGTCTGGACGGCGTAGTCAGCGTCAGCGCATCCAGCGACCATGCCTGCGCCGCGTTGGACGATGGTTCCGCCTGGTGCTGGGGCAGTACTAATGACGGACGACTGGGCAACGGCGAGGGTATCGGAGATGGTACCGGACCCTATCCTGGGGGCGTGCGGGTTCGTGTGGATGATGGTGGGGAAGATGGTGGACCCTTGCTGGATGTGGTCCAGGTGACGAGCGGGGGAGAATTTTCCTGTGCGCGTGATGCAAGCGGGCAGATCTGGTGCTGGGGTCGCAATAATAGAGGGCAGCTTGGTATCGACAGTGATTCACCTGCACTGACCCGGGCTGCAAAAGCCCTGCTGAGCAATGGCAACGCCCTTGAAGATGCCGTGCACGTGGTTGCCGGAAGAGAGCATGCCTGCGCGATTCGCGACAACGGTTCACTATGGTGCTGGGGAGATAATCCGGATGGTCAGTTGGGAATCGGATCGACCATCCAACAGAGAAGCGCTCATCAAGTCATCGGTGAAAACGGTCTGCCGCTTCAGGGGATTTCAGGAGCATCGGCCGGCCAAAACCATACCTGTGCCTTCGACCAAGATGGTTCTGCCTGGTGTTGGGGGTTTGGCGTTGCAGGCCAGTTGGGCAACGGTCAATCCGGGTCGGACGCTACATCTCTGGTGGCCACCCCGGTGCTGGCTGCCGAGGACCAGCCGCTGGAAGGTGTTGCCGGCATAGCCGCCCAGGGTGATGCAAGCTGCGCGCTCACCAGGCCCGGTGCTGATGGAGAAATCTATTGCTGGGGATCCGCGTCTGGAGGAATTCTCGGTAACGGCGAGAGTTCCGGCATCCAGCTTTTCCCGGTCCAGGTCCACATCGATGACCGGGGCGAGGATGGCGGACCGCTTGTCGGTGCGCGGGGCATTGCCGAAGCACTTCCGTGGCCCTCGGGCTCCGGGCACCTGTGCGCGGTTCGAGAGGATGGGAGTGTCTGGTGCTGGGGCCGAGGCACTGCCGGTCAACTCGGGGATGGCGAGAGCAGCGGTCGGACCCGGGCGGTGCAGGCGCGACTGGGCCGGGGTGGCCGCGATGCCGGACCCCTGACCGGGGTTTCGCAGGTTTCGGTGGGGCGCGATATGTCCTGCGCGGTTTCAGATTCCGGCAGCGTCTGGTGCTGGGGTCGAAACAGTACAGGGGAGCTGGGCATAGGCTGGATCGAGTCGGCCAATTTCCCACGCGCCACGCCGGTCACCCGCTACGTGGACCCCGACCAATAAGCATCCTGCGGTAACCCGGGCTGACGACCTCCGTCAGCCCGCGCCCCCGAGCTCCGTCTTCCATCTCCCGTCTCCCGTTTCCCCCGCCTTTAATCTAGCCCCACACCCCACATCCCGGTACAATTCCCGCATCCCCGACAAAACCAATCAAGCGGAGAATGTCCATGCCCATCAAAGTCGCCATCAACGGTTATGGCCGAATTGGTCGCAATGTCCTGCGAGCCCTGTACGAATCCAACCGGACCAATGAAATCCAGATCGTCGCCCTGAACGATCTCGGCGATCCCGAAACCAATGCCCACCTGACCCGTCGCGACACCGCGCATGGGCGGTTCAACGCCGAGGTCAAGGTCGAGGGCGACCACATGGTTGTCAACGGCGACAAGATCCGGGTGCTGGCCGAGCGCGATCCGGCCAAACTGCCCTGGGGCGAGATGGGCGTTGACGTGGTGATGGAGTGCACCGGGTTTTTCGCCAGCAAGGACAAGGCCGGCGCGCATCTGCAGGCCGGCGCGCGCAAGGTGCTGATCTCGGCCCCGGCCGGCAAGGACCTGCCGACCATTGTCTACGGCGTCAACCACGACACGCTCAAGGCCGGCGACGACATCATCTCGAACGCTTCGTGCACCACCAACTGCCTGGCCCCGCTGGTCAAGCCGCTGCACGAAAAGATCGGCCTGGAAACCGGCCTGATGACCACCATTCACGCCTATACCAACGACCAGGTGCTCACCGACGTCTTTCACAAGGACTTGAGGCGCGCCCGCTCGGCCACCATGAGCCAGATCCCGACCAAGACCGGGGCCGCGGCCGCCGTTGGCCTGGTGCTGCCCGAACTCGACGGCAAGCTCGATGGCTTCGCCATGCGCGTGCCCACCATCAATGTCTCGGTGGTGGACCTGAGTTTCATCGCAAGCCGCGATACCACGGTCGACGAGGTCAACCAGGCCGTCAAGCAGGCCAGCGAGGGTGAACTCAAGGGCATCCTGGGCTACAACGACGAACCGCTGGTCTCGATCGACTTCAACCACGACCCGCGCTCGTCGGTCTTCGACGCCAGTCTGACCAAGGTCTCGGGCGGGCGCCTGGTCAAGGTCCTGAGCTGGTACGACAACGAATGGGGCTTTTCCAACCGCATGCTCGATACCGTGACCGCATTGGCGAAGATCTGAAAAAACCTTGCTCCCGCGGAGGCGCAGAGGCGCAGTGATAAAGAACATAAAAGTATTTTCCTTCTCTTTCTCAGCGCCTCCGCGTCTCTGCGGGAGATAATGTTTTCCCGACGCACCGGAAACTGCCATGAAAACCCTCGACCAGGTTGAATTGAAAGAAAAACGCGTTCTGATCCGCGCGGATCTCAACGTGCCCATCCGTGACGGCAAGGTCACTTCCAGCGCTCGCATCGAGGCCGCCTTGCCCACGATTCGGCAATGCATGGATGCCGGCGCGGCGGTCATGGTCACGTCGCATCTCGGTCGGCCCGAGGAAGGTGAATTCGACGAACAGTTTTCTCTGGCCCCGGTTGCCGAGCGTTTGTCCGAGTTACTGGGCGCGCCGGTTGAGCTGAAGCCCGACTGGATCGACGGGGTTGACGTTCAGCCCGGCCAGGTGGTCCTGCTCGAGAATGTTCGGTTTCTGAAAGGAGAAAAGGCCAACGACGAAGCGCTGGCAAAGAAAATGGCCGCACTTTGTGACGTGCTGGTCTTCGATGCTTTCGCCACCGCGCATCGTGCCCAGGCCTCAACCGAAGGCGTCATCCGCCAGGCGAAGCTTGCCGTGGCCGGTCCCTTGCTGGCGCGCGAAATCGAGGCGCTGGACAAGGCGCTGGCCAATCCTGCCCGGCCGCTGGTGGCCATCGTCGGCGGCGCCAAGGTATCGGGCAAGCTCAAGGTGCTCGAGGCGCTGATCGACAAGGTCGACCAGCTTATTGTCGGCGGCGGCATTGCCAACACCTTTCTGGCGGCCGCCGGCCATCGCATCGGCAACTCGCTCTTTGAGGCCGACCTGGTCGACACCGCCCGTGACCTGATCAAGCGGGCGGAAGAAAAGGGTGCGACCATTCCGCTGCCCACCGATGTGCTGACCGCCGAGCGCTTCCACCAGGAAGCTCACGCCTCACTGCGCGATGTCAAGCGCATCCATGCCGACGAAATGATCCTCGATATCGGTCCGGAAAGCGCCGGCCGCCTGGCCGCTATCGTTCGCCAGGCCGGCACCGTCATCTGGAACGGGCCGGTCGGCGTATTCGAATTCGAGGCCTTCCATTCCGGCACCCAGGCCATTGCCCACGCCGTGGCCGCCTGCGAAGGTTTCACATTGGCCGGGGGCGGCGACACCATTGCCGCGATCGAGAAATACAAGGTCGCCGACCGCATCGACTACATTTCGACCGCCGGCGGTGCGTTTCTCGAGTACGTGGAAGGCAAGGAATTGCCGGCGATCAAGGCACTTGGCGCCTGAGGCACAAGGAACCACACAGCGATTATCTGGTCAACCGCCACGTTGAGAGCCACCAGGCAAATCCGGATCTGAAGTGAGAAGGCAGATATTCGCGGTCATAACCAGTGTCGGCCTGGCACTTGCGGCCACCTGTGTCATTGCTTCCATCGATGAGGCATCTTCGCCTCATGATCCTCCATGGCTGGCGGTGCTGGGCTACCTGACCGTGGAATCGGCCAATGGCGTCCAGGCAACGGGCGATCTCGAACCGGAACCGCTATCGCAGCCGTTCGAGTTGCTCGGCGAGACCGTGTTGCCCGGGGATTTCAGGCGACTGTCCTGGTCTGACAACCAGACGTTCGCTGGTCTGGACGTGGCAGTTCCGGTGCTGGTCGCCCACGGCAATCGGCCCGGTCCGGTGCTGTGTATCACGGCCGCCATCCATGGCGACGAGCTCAACGGCATCGAGATCGTGCGCAACGTTATGTTCGGGATCAACCTCGACGACCTCAACGGCACGGTCGTTGGTGTGCCCATCGTCAACATCCACGGCTTCCAGCGCAACTCGCGCTACCTGCCGGACCGGCGTGATCTCAACCGCTTTTTCCCGGGCAATCAAACGGGCAGTTCGGCCTCTCGCATCGCCCACTCGTTCTTCAACTCGATCGTTGTGCACTGCGATGCCCTGGTTGATCTGCACACCGGCTCCTTGCTCCGAACCAACCTGCCGCAATTGCGCGCCGACCTCAACAACGAGGCCATTCGCGATCTGACCCGCGGATTCGGCGCCACGGTGGTCCTCCATAGTTCCGGCGCAGAAGGCACCTTGCGACGGGCTGCCAGTGACGCCGGCATTCCGGCGGTCACCCTGGAAGCTGGTGAGCCGATGCGCTTCCAGCCAGACGAGGTCAGCCACGGCGTACGCTCGATTCGCAGCCTGCTCAATCACCTGGGCATGGATGCACGCGCCAGCCTGTGGGAAGAGCCGCGGCCGATCTACTATCGGTCGAGCTGGGTGCGCGCCGATATCAGCGGGATCCTTTCAAGTCGTGTTCAGTTGGGCGATACGGTCAAGAAGGGCGAGCTGCTCGGCAACATCACCGACCCGATCACCAACACCCGTACCGAGATCGTCTCTCCCTATCACGGCCGGATACTCGGCAAGGCGCTGGGTCAGGCAGTCATGCCGGGATACGCGGTCTACCACATTGGTATCGAAACAACCGAGGAATCCCTTCAACCATTTGATCCGTGTGAACAGTTCGAGCAGCAACATGACGGCGACTGCCCATGGCCGGACATCGGCGAGGTTGATGCCGATTTCGAGCGCAATCCGGCCATTGACCCCGAACACGGCGGGGGGATCGAAGATCACCGTGACTTTGACGGTGAAGATGGTTGATGGGCATCACCCGGTCCAGAAGACCACGAAGAAAAGCAGCGAACGGTATAGCTGAATGAATGCGGTCAGCCACACCGCCATTCCGATGCCGGCCAGAAACGCGCCGGTCCAGCTCAGCCCGTAAACCCGGCGAAAGGCGCCGGCGCTCCAGGCCAGACAGCCTTTTCAAGGGGCGGATCATTGAGATGTTGATTGACCCACTCCGAGGCCAGGCTGCGGTGCGACAAGCCGAATCCCACAACTGGTGCAATATTTTCCGAAGGATTGCGTCAAGGTATGAGCTGCTCGAATGGCTCAAAGGTCGACTTCGAGATTGCTGCCATCAGGTTGGTGGCGAGATTTTCCTGATTCACGGTTTCGGTCCCCGATGCAGACCCGGATTTTCGGCAATCGCGGGTGACAATGCAAACCGACCGTATCAATGAACCGTGACTGCTTGCTGAGCTGGTGGAGTTCGAGGTGCGAATCAGCCAGGCTGGGCACGCGGCTTGCAGGTCACGTAGAATACAGGGTCCCGCCTTCCCGTCCGCCCGGTCAATGCAGCCGGATGCTGGTTGGAGGCTGAACAAAGAACAAGAATGGAGAAAGGGGTTTCTCGATGTCGGAAATTTCGATTCTGCTCAAGCTGCGACGCCGGTCCGGCGTGCTGGCCGCCGCCGTAGCGGCCGTGCACAGGGCTGGCCTGACTTTTCAATCCCAGCAGGCTCGCGAGGTCGAGGGCGGCCCGGGGCTGTTGTTGAAGGCCGAAAGCGACGTCGCTCCTGAATACGATGATCTGGTCAGTCACCTTGAGCTCGTCAAAGGTGTCGATCAGGTGGCCGAAATCCAGATGGATGGCGAGCCATTGCTTCCGAAAACCGCTGACCCGGAACCCCAGCCGGAGCCGGAACCGGAACTCCAGCCCGATCCCGACCCGGAGCCGGAGGCCATGGCCGCTGATCCGGAACGCGTTGAGGTTGAATCGGAGCCTCCCCCAATCGAGGAGCAGGTTTCGCCCCGTGCTCAAACCGAACCTGAGACTTTCAATGACCATGCAGAGCAGGATGCCGACCCACCGTCGGCGGCCGTACCTGATGATCCACCCGCATCCTCTGCTGAAGCACAAGCCGTGAAAGAACCTGACTCGAATCAGGACGCAAAGTCAAAGCGTGAGATGACTCGCGCGGTAAGAAGGCGCTGGCGTCGCTATCGCTGAACGGCCAATCCCATCGGGCCTCATGGATTGTGGGTGTCCTTATCCGGTGAGAACCTGCATGACTCAATCGCTGGTTTCAATGCGAAGTTCGCCGGCCTTGATCATTGGGTCCAGGTCGTTGCGAGCGCGATCGATCAACTGATCGCCGTCGCTGATGTCCAGGTTGGGACCCGGCCTTATCCAGACCCAACGGTCACGACCGCGATGCTTGGCCTCGTACATGGCGATGTCGGCCAGTTGTACCGCTTGCTCCCAGTCAAGCGAGTCGAGCTGTTCAGCGACAAACGGGTAGCTGACAATGCCGATTGAACAGGTCGGCCCGATCGCCTCGTCGTGGCCCGCCAATGAAATCTGCTGGTTTCGCGCCGCATGGACAACACGATCGGCGATGACGGGACTCAAGGAGGCCTCGGCATGGCGCGCCACGACCAGGAATTCCTCGCCGCCCCAGCGGATCAGGTCATCAGCCTCGCGCAACTGTGCGCTGATCAGCCTGGCCTGTTGCTGCAACACCTGATCACCACCGGCGTGGCCGTACCGGTCATTGATCGACTTGAAGTGATCAAGATCGACCATCATGAAAATCATGTCGCTGTTGCTGACCGGTTCTTCAGATTTCAGGTTGCGGCGAATTTCGGCAATATCGTGGTGGATCCGATCCATGAGATAGCGACGATTGGGCAGTCCGGTCAACTGGTCGGTACGAGATGCGCGCTCCAGACGGCGATTGGCCTCTCGCAACTCGCCCGTCCTGACTCTCACCATGCGATGCAACTCCAGCTCCCGAGCCCTTGCGGCTCGCTCCCGGAAATGCACGACTGAACCACCCAGTATCAGAATCGCCGATAGCGTCACGGCCCAGAACCACCATGTGGCCCAGTAAGCCGGCTGAACGCTGAATGCGAACTTCGCCGGCGTCTCGCTCCAGACACCCAGCGGGCTGCGAGCCATGACTTCGAACTGGTAATCGCCCCCACCCAGCCTGGCGTAGGTCACCGACCGGGAGGTGCCGGCCTCGGTCCAGTCTTGCTCCAGGTCCAGCAGTCGGTAGCGGAACCGGACTTCGCTCTCATCCTTGAAACTCAATCCGGCGAATTGAAACTGCAGACTGCCTGGCCGATGCGGCAGACGCTCGCCAGGCTCCATGCGGCGATCTCCCAGCATGACTTCCCTGACCACAACAGGTGGTTGCACAGTCGGTCGATAGAGGTCTCGATCAGCATAGCGCATCAGGCCGTCGGCAGATCCAAACCACAATGTTCCATCATTGGCCTCGATGGCGGCCGTCGCTGCGCCCTCCAGGTGAAGCAGCCCATCGCTTTCCCTGAAATTGCTCCACTGCGCGCCGTCATATCTCGAAAGGCCGCGATTGGTATAAGCCCAGATATGTCCGTCCCGGTCCTCGAGTACCTGCCAGACGAATTCGTCGACCAGGCCATCAGCCGACGTATAGTGGTGAATGGTTCCATCAGCGCGAAGTTGAAATAACCCGTCGCCATTGCTCCCGACCCAGACCGACCCGTCACGGGCCGGCGCCACATCCCAGAGCATTTCATCACTGAGACCGTGTTCGCCTCGCCACTGCTGAAATTCACCGTTGGTATCCAGCATGAGCAGACCGTCATGCAGGGTGGCAAACCAGATGCGGCCATCGATACCCTCGCGGATCCGCATGGCATAGGCTGATGCCTGCTCGGTGGGCGAGGGCGGCTTGATTTCGTTTTCCTGGTACACAACGGTGCCCTGAACGGTGCTGATCCAGGTCTTGCCACCTCTATCGACCAGCAACGCGCGGGTGCGATTACTGGGCAAACCATCCGCTTCTCTGATGATCCCCACGATCCCGGCATCCTCGGTCCATCGGGCCACGCCATGAGAAGTCGCAAGCAATGCTGTTTCAGGGTCGGGGAAGGCGATCGAGTAAATTCGCTCGTCGAGCAGCCCGTCGTCGAGCGAAATGGTGAACGAGGAATCGATCATCCACTCCCCGTCACGGGATTCAATGACCTGGGCGCCCTGACGGGTGCCCAGCCACAGGCGCCCGCGTGGATCCTGGGCGATGGTTCGGACGAATGAGGACAGCAAACCGCTTTGTTCGGTGTAGCCGACGAACACACTGGGCAACAACTTGCTCAAGCCACTGTCATGAGCAAGCCAGACAATGCCCTCACGATCCATGAAAGCCTGATGAAGAATGCTTGATGCCAGTCGATTGCGTTCGCTCAGCAGCTCGAAATCACCCTGCACGAACCGGACTAGGCCGGAGGCCGTCGAGCCCCACAAGCGCCCGGCACGATCCCACATCAGGTCGGAGAAATCCAGAGTGGCCAGCCAGGCTGGCTCAGAGATTCGCTGAGCCTTGCCGTGAGTCTTCAGAAACAATCCCTCTGTAGTGCCGACCCAGACCCCGTCATAACCGGTTGTCAGCGCAGTGATCGAAACCGGTGCTCCGGCGCCTTCAAGAGGCACCGTCTCGATTCCCGAAGATGTCTTCAGAAACAGTTCGCCGGCGCCGCCGATCCAGATGCCGCCCTCGAGGTCACTGGTGACACTGAGAACCGCCTGTTCGGGCCCACCCGGCAATTCAACTGATTGTGCCTTTCCATTCCGAACACGAAACAGACCGGCATCGCTGGCTACCCAGAGGTCGTCATCGGAGGCATGCAGCGAATGAACCTGGGCTTCGGACGCACCCTGTAAATCAAGGCAATCAAAGCGGTTCGACCCGATCAGACGGCAAACTCCATTGCCAGTACCGATCCACAGGGTACCCTTCGGGTCGGTGACCAGGTCGGTAATGTGATTGGAGTTGAGTCCGTCCCGGCTGACAAAATGCCTGAACTGGCGACCGTCATATCGACTCAGCCCGCTGAACGTGCCGAGCCAGATGTAACCCACATCACACTGATGCACGGTCAGCACCTGGACCTGGGGAATGCCGTCGCGGGTATCGTAGTGGGCAATATTGAGCTGCTTGCCCGGCGCCTGGAGGCTGACGGTCAATAGTCCGGATGCAAGAATACTCAACAGTCTTGACATTATCGGTTGTCTAGGCGGCGAGTCTTCACCGCGCTGTTGAATGTTGGTTCCCGGGGCCGAATATAAAGCGCCCTGACAAGTTTTCCCTGTGTATGAAACTACCTGAAAAAGCGTCGATTGTCGAACGAGTCCGGAAGCGGCCCTGGGCGCATTGCAGGATGATTTTGAATCAATCCTGCGCAACGATTTCTTGCCATCGCTACTCGAAGCGGTCGCCGAATACGCGATCCGGACGAAGCTCGTAGGCGCCGATATCCACGGCTTCTCCGAAGACCCGGATGAACGGCTCGCCGCGCTGGTCGAATGGTGGAAAAAAAGTTCCGGTATCGCCGGCATCAATGGCAGGACTGTCGGGGTCCAGGGCATGGGTGTAGCCGTTATTGCCGCCGTTGTCGGCCAGCGGCATTATCATTGGATCTTCGTCAAGGATCACACCGCCGTCGGGCTCGAACTCGGAGTACTTGAAATTCGCAATCAGGGAGTCCCTCACCGGGCAACCCGGTATGTGGACCTCCTGGAATTCCTGCTCGCCCTCGTAGATGAAGGTGTTGTCGGCAAACAGTGAATTGGCTACTTGGCAATTTTGTACAAAGGCGTCGATACCGCCGCCGCGGTTGTCGGCATGGTTATAGGCGAAGGTCGAGTAGCGCACGACCAGGCCCGTTTCGGTACCGACCACCTTGACGCCGCCACCCCGGTACAGGGTAGTGTTGCCCGAGATCGTCGAATTGGTAATGATCAGACCACCGTCGACGCCGAAGTCGGCCAGAATCGCACCGCCTCCGCCGGACTCGCCATTGGCCTGGTTGTTGCTGAATTCGCTCGTGGTGATGACAACTGCGGCGTCTTCATCCTCCCATCCCTGGAAAGCCAGGGCGCCGCCGCAATCCCCAGCGGTGTTATTGCGGAAAACCGAGCCGGTAATGATGATGATGGATGAACTGTCGCCGGTAAAACGCGCGCCACCCCCGCAATTCTCGGCCTGGTTGCCGATGAAAACATTGTCAGCGAGCTCCGCGTTTGAGGCCCACATGGCCAAGCCGCCGCCATTATTGTAGAGGGCCTGGTTGTTTTCGAAGCGATTGCCCCTCACCTCACTGAATATGCCGGAGTAAGCAACGAGAAACATTCCGCCGCCGGAACCCCCACCAGGGCTTTCAGTTCCTGCTGAATTGTTTCTGAATACGTTGTTCTCGATCAGGTGATAGCCTGGCTCCTCGCTGTCGGTGTTAGCTACCAAGCCGACGCCTGCGCCGGTCCTGGCCTGGTTGTCCTCGAAAACATTGCCTCTCAATGTGAATTCGGCCGGTGTCTCGCCAACATCGGTATTGGAAATGAACCTGATACCCCCTCCCGAGCCCATGCTATCGACTGTGTTGGATGAAAACTGGCTGTATTCGACGGTTATTGATCCGCCACTGCTGGCTGCAATTTGCAGTCCACCACCACCATTTGGCGCGGTGTTGTCGAACAGGTTGACATTGGAAAGCGTCAGGATCTTTGCCGAAGCTAGAATGCCGCCGCCCTGGTTTGCCTGACCATCGGCAATGGAGATGTTACTGAAAGTCACCGGCGCCTCGGTGTTCTGAACCGCGAAGACCCGGTTGTTGCCGTCGCCGCGCACCGTAATGCGTTCGTCGCCATCGATTGTCACGCCTTCACCCACCGACAGCGCGCCCTGCGAGAGCTGCAGATCACCACTGAGTTGCGAGGCAAACACGATCAGGTCATCCCCACTGCCGGCTGGGCAGGCATCGACCG
>SL_3KL_010_SEDDRAFT_10001498_pt1 | contig 21259 bp, 19 predicted proteins | sample SodLakKL_010_SED_2_FD_10381 | JGI IMG/M metagenome (IMG submission 10381) | reverse complement strand
GTGCTCGAGACCCGCGAGAATCGCAGCGTCATGATCAATCCGCTGTCAGGGGTCATTTCCGTGCGTGCCATGCCCCACGAGCACCGGGCCGTGGGCCAGCTGCTCGATGCCATCCAGAACAGCGTTCAGCGCCAGGTCATACTCGAGGCCAAGATCGTCGAGGTGGAACTGCGCGACGGCTTCCAGTCGGGTATCAACTGGACGGCGCTGAGCCGCACCAGGGGCCGCCTGTTCGGATTCGGCCAGGTCGCCGGGCAGGACGTGTTCAACGACGGCGTCTCGTCGATCCGCGGCGCCGCGGTGCCGGTACAGCCGGGCAACCGCATTTCCGGCTTCGAAAGCAGCGCGTTCGGCGGCAGCACCATGCTCACCGCCGACACCGGAGACTTCAATGCCTTTATCGAGCTGCTGGAAACCCAGGGGGTCACCCGGGTGTTGTCCAGCCCCCGGGTCTCGACCATCAATAACCAAAAGGCCGTCATCAAGGTCGGCACCGACGAGTTCTTCGTCACCGGCGTGACCGGCCGCACGACCACGGGGGCGGCCGCCGCCACCGCCGCCAGCAGCGTGCAGCTCACCCCGTTCTTCTCCGGCATCGCCCTGGACGTCACCCCGCAGATCAGCCGCACCGGCGACATCATCCTGCATGTCCACCCGACCGTCAGCGAAGTGCAGGACCAGACCAAGAGCTTCACGGTCGCCGGTCAGGAAGAGGAATTGCCGCTGGCGTTTTCCAGCGTGCGCCAGTCCGACAGTATCGTGCGGGCGCGCAACGGCCAGGTGGTGGTCATTGGCGGCCTGATGCGGGAATCTTCCGACCAGCGCCGCTTCGGCACGCCCGGACTCAGCCGCATTCCGCTGATCGGCAACCTGTTCGGCAGTCGCGAGGAGGCCACCAGCAAGACCGAACTGGTCATCCTGCTGCGACCGGTGGTGGTCGGCGATGACGACGACTGGGGCGAACATGCCGATGGGTCACTGGAGCGGGTGCGTGCCATGGGCGCGGGTGTCTGGCCGCGCTGATCCATTGATCGGAATGTACCTGTCGCACTTCAATCTCGCCGACCGGCCCTTCCGGCTCACGCCGGATCTCGCCTATGCCTGGGACGAACCCTCGCAGGCCGAGGCCCTGACCACGCTCGAGGTGGCCCTCGAACAGGGCGAGGGCTTCGTCAAGGTCGTCGGTGAAGTCGGACTGGGCAAGACCCTCTTATGCCGCCGTCTGCTCGAAAGGCTGGATTCGCCGTTCATGACCGCCTGGTTGCCCGACCCGCATCTGTCTCCGGGCACCCTGCGCACCGCGCTGGCGCGCGAGCTGGGCATCGACTTGCCCTCACGGCCGACCCAGCAGCAAGTTCATGAACTGCTGCAGCAGCGTCTCACGCGACTGGTCGCCGATGGGCACAAACCCGTGTTGCTGATCGACGAGGCCCAGGCATTGCCGGCCAGCACGCTGGAGACCATCCGGCTGCTGACCAACCTGGAAACCGAACGGCGCAAGCTGCTGCAGGTGGTGTTGTTCGGCCAGCCCGAGCTCGATCAGCGTCTGGCCTCACCCGGCTTCCGCCAGCTCCGCCAACGCATCACCTATTCCTGCCAGCTGCAGCCCCTGGCCCCGAGAGACGTCGCCGGCTACGTGGAAGGCCGCCTGCACCGTGCCGGTGCCAGCTCCCCCTTGTTCACCGATGCGGCTTTGCGCCTGATCGCCCGCGCCAGCGGCGGCGTCCCGCGACTGGTCAACGTGCTGGCCGACAAGTCACTGCTTTCGGCATACGGGCGCGGGCACCGGCAGGCCAGGCGCTCCGATGTCAGGCGCGCGGTGAACGATACCGAGTCAACGCGCGAACGGCTGTGGTGGCCGCGCCTGCAACCGGCCGCCCGCGTGGCCGCTTTCAGCCTGGTCGCCTTCGGCGTGTTCCTGGCGCTGGAGCGATTCCTGGGAGGTGGCGCATGAGCCTGATCAACCAGGTCCTCAAGGATCTCGAGCGCCGCCAGGCACCGGAACGCCCCGAAAGCTTCCAGCCGGTTCGGCCATCAGGTCGACGCCGGGTGCCGCTGGCCGCATGGTGGGTCGTTGCCGCGGTCGGAATCGGTGTCGCCCTGCACTGGCTCCTGGCCACGGACACGTCGCCCCACCCGGCCCAGTCGGAGATCGTTCAGGCCACATTCCATCCGCGCGAAATCGAAGCACCGGTGCACGAGCCCGGCCCGCAGCCCCCGGTCGAGAACACCGACGACACGGCATCGCAACCGGCGGTCGAACCCGCCGAGACCGAACCGGCCGATTCAGCGCCCGCGCCCGCCCCGGCGCCAACACCGGTGGAACTCGCCGCGGCAGACCGGCCGACCATCAGCGATGCCACCGAGCCGGCAAGCGGACCGCCTGCCGTCGACGAGACCATCGAGCCTGACGAGATATCGACTGACCGCACCATTTCCATCGAGCGCGCCGACGACGGTCACGAGCACGACCTCGACAGCGCCCGCCGTGCCATCGCACGCGGGCATCACCAGCGCGCCGAACGCCAACTTGAGCAGTTGCTCGAGCAACAGCCCGATCATGATGAGGCGCGCGACCTGCTCGCCACCCACCTCCTGCGAAGGGGGCGGACGAACGCGGCGCTCGATTGGCTCGAACAGGGTCTGCACGAGGGCCGTGATCCGGCCCGTTTCGCCCTGCGGATCGGTCGCATTCTGCTCGAGCGCGACCAGGTTGAACGGGCCAGAACCGTGCTTGAAACGCATGCTCCGGCATCACCCGATCCGGACTTTCAGCAACTGCTGGCCGCCGCCCACCGCCAGGCCGGCGATCATGCGGCCGCCGAAAAGGCCTATCGCCGCTTGACCGAGATCGTGCCGCAGCGTGCGGCCGCATGGATCGGCCTCGGCGTCTCGCTGGAGGCGCTCGATCGGCCAACCGAAGCCCGCCAGGCCTATGGCCGAGTGCTGGAAAGCGGCGACCCGCAGGCCACCCGATTCGCCAGGCAGCGCCTGCGCGCCATCCAGATTTCCCACGGAGACCGTTCATGACCACCCGGCAAAAGTCCAGGCAGAGACTTCGCCTTGGCGACCTGCTCGTGCAGAACCGGATCATTTCCGAAAAGCAGCTCGAGCTGGCCCTGGCCGAGCAGAAGCAATCCGGTCACAAGCTGGGACGGGTGCTGGTGCAACTGGGCTACATCAGCGAATCGAACCTGCTCGATTTTCTCTCCAGGCAGCTCGATATTCCCTTCGTCGACCTCAAGCACTACCAGTTCCGGCCGCAGACCGTGCGACTGCTGCCCGAAACCCACGCCCGGCGCTACCGCGCCATTGTGCTGTCGGAGAAAGATCGCGAACTGACCGTGGGCATGGCCGACCCCACCGACATCTTCGCCTTCGATGCCCTGGGCCGCATGCTCAAGCGCCCCATCGACGTCGTGCTGGTGCGCGAGGCCGACCTGCTGCAAACCATCGATGTGGTCTATCGCCGCACCGAGGAGATCTCCACGCTTGCCGAAGAGCTTGGCGAGGAGTTGTCGGAAAGCGATTACGACATCGCCGCCCTGGAAGACGACGAGGGCCAGGTCGATGCACCGGTCATCAAGCTGCTGCAGTCGATGTTCGAGGATGCGGTGCAGATCGGTGCCTCCGACATTCATATCGAACCCGACGAAAACGTGCTGCGCATTCGCCAGCGCGTCGACGGTGAACTGCAGGAACAGGTCATCGAGGGACGGCGCGTGGCCTCCGCCCTGGTCACCCGGCTGAAACTGATGGCCTCGCTCAACATCAGCGAGAAGCGCTTGCCGCAGGATGGGCGCTTCAGTGTCCGGGTCAAGGACCGCAACATCGACGTGCGCCTGTCGACCATGCCCATCCAGTACGGCGAGTCCATGGTCATGCGCCTGCTCGACCAGTCCGCCGGCCTGCTCGAGCTGGAGAAACTGGGCATCCCCGACGACATGCTCAAGCGCGTCCGGCGACTGATCGACCGTCCCGCCGGCATGCTGCTGGTCACCGGGCCGACCGGCTCGGGCAAGACCACGACCCTGTATGCCGCGCTCAACCGTATCAACCAGTCGCGCACCAAGATCATCACCGTCGAAGACCCCGTCGAGTACCGTCTGCCGCGCATCAACCAGGTGCAGGTCAACCCCAGGATCGGGCTGGACTTCGCGCGCGTGCTACGCACCGCCCTGCGCCAGGATCCCGACGTCATCATGGTCGGCGAGATGCGCGACCGCGAAACCGCCGAGATCGGCCTGCGTGCGGCCATGACCGGGCACCTGGTGCTGTCGACCCTGCATACCAACTCGGCCCCGGCCACGGTGATGCGGCTGCTCGACATGGGCGCCCAGGGGTTCATGGTGGCCGCCGCCCTCGACGGCGTGCTCGCCCAGCGCCTGGTCCGGCGCATTTGCGATTCCTGTGGAGAAGACAAGGCGCCCGACCCGGCACAACTGGCCTGGCTGCGCGGCATGCTCGGCGAGCAGGCGGTCGACCGGATGCAGTTCCGGGCCGGTCGCGGCTGCGCCTATTGTTCCAACACCGGCTACCGGGGACGCATCGGCGTCTACGAGCTGCTGGAAATGGACGAAGAACTCACCGATGCCCTGCGCCGCATGGATACCGAATCCTTCAGTGAGCTGGCCCGCTCACGCCGGGGCTACCGTCCGTTGCTGGAGTGCGCGCTGGACTACGCCGCCGCCGGCATCACCTCGCTCGAAGAGGTCACGCGACTGGCCGGCGGCATCGACGTATTGCTCGACGAGCATATCGATACGGCAGAACTCACGGCGGAGGACGACTGATGCCGGCTTTCCAGTGGCAAGGGCGCAACTCACGCGGCCAGCTCGTCGACGGCCGCGTCGAGGCCGACGACAGCGACGCGGTCGCCGAGCAGTTATTGCGCCTGGATATCACGCCGATCGAGATCCAGACGGCCGCCGGGCGATCAAGCGCTTCCATATCGATCCGCCAGGGGCTGGGTCTGGATCAGCCCGATATCAATGATCTGATCCTGTTCACCCGCCAGATGTATACCCTGACCAAGGCGGGCGTGCCGCTGATGCGCGGCCTCAACAATGTCGCCGAATCCACCCGCAATCCAATGCTGCGCCAGGCCGTTCTCGATGTCGTCGACAGCCTGGAGTCCGGTCGCGAGCTGGCCGACGGGCTGGCCCAGAACCAGAAGATCTTTCCGCCGATGTTCGTCAGCATCGTGCGCGTGGGCGAGAACTCCGGCATGCTCGAGGATGCCTTTCTGCAACTGGTCAACTACCTGGAGCTGGAACGCGACTTCCGCTCGCGCCTCAAGCAGGCCCTGCGCTACCCGGCCATGGTCATTGCCGCGATGTTCATCGCCGTAGCCATCCTGATGGTCTGGGTCATCCCGGTCTTCGCCGGTTTTTTCGCCCACCACGACGCCACGCTGCCATTGCCCACGCGCATCATCATCGGCGCCTCGGAGTTCACGGCCCAGTGGTGGTGGGTCATCCTGTTCGGCCTGATCGGCCTGCTGCTGGTCGTTCGGCAGTGGATCCGGACCGAATCCGGCCGCTATCGCTGGGATCGCTTCAAGCTGAAGATGCCGGTGGTTGGCAACATCCTGTTCATGGGGGCCATGGCCCGGTTTGCCCGGTCCTTCTCCATGACCTACCGCTCGGGTGTGCCGCTGATCCAGGGCCTGACCCTGGTGGCCCAGGCCGTGGAGAACGAGTACATCGGTCAGGCCGTCAACGACATGCGAACCGGCATAGAACGCGGTGAATCACTGTCGCGCACGGCAGCGGCCACCGGGCTGTTCTCGCCGCTGGTGCTGCAGATGATCGGCATCGGCGAAGAGACCGGCGATGTCGATGCCATGCTCACCGAAACAGCCGAATACTACGAACGTGAAGTCGACTACGACCTCAAGAACCTCAGTGCCTACATCGAGCCCATACTGCTGATCTTCCTGGCCGTCCTGGTGCTGATCCTCGCACTCGGCGTATTCCTTCCGATGTGGGACCTGGGCGCCGCGGCCCTCGGATAAGTCAATGCGAAACACCCACCCACCCGGCATTCAAGGCTTTTCCCTGCTCGAACTGGTCATCGTCATCATCCTGGTGGTGCTGCTGTTCACGGTCGCCCTGAACCGGCTTGCCCCGTTGCGCGGCGACGCCGAAGCGGCGCACGTGGCCACCGTGATCGGTTCCCTGCGCTCGGCCATTGGCATGGAAGCGGCCTCAAGAGTGGTACGAGAAGGTCCGCAAGGGCTGGCCGAGCTCGAGGGCATCAATCCGATGACCTTGCTGCAGGAAGTGCCGGAACAGTATGTCGGCATCCGTCGCACGGGCCAGTCCAATGACATTCCGGCCGGTGCATGGTACTTTGATGACGACGTCGGGGTACTGGTCTACCGGGTCCGGTTCCCCCAGTACCTGGAAGACAGCCCGACGGCACCGGTCGAGCTTCGATGGCAGGTGCGACTGCAGTTCGAGGATCTGAGCGAGAGCGGTGCCTTCGACCCGGAGCAGGACCGGGTGCGAGGCCTGGGATTGCGATCGCTTCATGATCACCGGTGGACTGCACCGCAAGGCTCGCAGATGCAGGATCTGGTCGCGGATTAGCCGCGCCGCCTGCCAGCGACAGAGCCTGACAGAATACCAATGAAACCAGCACAATCAGCCAGCACCGAACCGGCTGCCAAAGCCCGCGATGTTCGCCGAGTCCGATTGCGACGACTGCGGCTTGGCATCCTGTCCTGGATCATGGCCTTTGCCCTGGCCCTCTATGGCTGGGCGCTGGGAATGCTCGACATGACCCTGGTCCAGTTCGCGGTGGTCGGCCTGCTGGTCATGGTGATGGTGTTTGTCATGCACGTCGCTATCCGCACCGGCTGGACCGAACGCTTCCGCGATCCCAGCCTGACCCTGCCCCACATCCTGGCCGCCACCTTCGTGACGCTCTATGTCATCGGCCATGCCGACCAGGCACGCCCCATCCTGCTGATGCTGTTCGTCGTCGCCGGCTTTTTCGGCGTCTTCCAGTTGCGCAAGGATCAGTACATATTCGTTGCCCTGGTGGCCGTGTTCGGTTTCGCCATGATCATTCTCGGCGAAATCGTCGGTACCGAGGACGTTGAACGACGCTCGCTGTTGTTGCTGGAGCTGGGCGTATTCACGGTCGTCATGTTCTGGATCGCTTTCATCGGCTCCTACGTCGCCGCCCTGCGGCGCAAGCTCAGCCAGCACAATCGCGACCTGGAAGTCGCCTCCGGCCACCTGCAGCACCTGGCCCAGCACGACGAGCTCACCGGCCTCCCGAACCGGCGCGAACTCATTGCCCGGCTGCAGTTGGCGCACGCCACCGCCGAAGCCGGCGACCAGACCTTCAGCGTGGCGGTGCTCGATCTCGACCACTTCAAGCAAGTCAATGATCGCTATGGCCACCAGGCCGGCGACGAGGTACTGACGGCGTTTTCCCGCCGGGTACGCGATGTCCTGCGTGGCGGCGACCAGGTCATGCGCATCGACGACTCCCTGCCGGAAATCGGCCGATTCGGCGGCGAGGAATTTCTCGCCATTCTCCCCGGCACCGACCTCGAGGGCGCCCGTCTGGCTGCCGAAAGACTGAGGCAAACCGTTGCCGAGAAGCCTTTCGAGACGGCTGCCGGCACCATCGATTGCACCGTATCGATCGGACTGGCCGAATACCGGCCCGGTGAACCGGTTCATCACACGGTAGGCCGCGCCGACGAGGCCTTGTACCGGGCGAAGACCGGTGGTCGCAACCGGATCGTCACGGCAACTGATTCATGACCCCCGGCGATATCCTCATGCTGACCGCCCTGTTGGTGGTGATGCTGGTGGCCATGGCCATTCTGGTCTCCGGCCTGGGGCTCGTAGCGCACGCATTGCTCGGACCGGTTTCACCGCCGAACGAAACTGTCCGTGACAAACGGCCCTGGCGGGTCGAGCACCTGGTCTACCGCCATCACCGCATCGCCGGAACGCTGATCACGCTGGGCAGCGCCTGGTTCCTGTGGCAGTTCTTTCAGGGGCCCATCAATGGACTCGCCGACTCAGCCTGGTCGATCCTCTGGTGGGGCCTGGCCGCCGCCCACGCCTGCACCTTGCTGATTGGTCTGGTCATCCTGTTCAGACCCAGCCGGCTCAAGCCGATCGAAAGCCTGGCCAACCGGCGCTACGATCTCGGCCTGACCTCGGCACCAGTCAATGCAACCCGCAGCCCGGCCCTGCACGGACTCCTCATCGCCGGTATTGCCGCGGTGGTGCTGGTGGGCATGTCACTCCTGCTGCTCGAGCGGCTCGGGTGGATGAATTGACTCGGCTGGATGAATGGAAGAGTGCGATGCGTTTCAGCCCGTCACAAGGTGACAAAAAGCGGCAGGTCGCCCCGGAATCATTCCGTGAACCGCATCACTGTATTTCAGCTGGTTTTAGGCTGAACCTGACGACACCGGGTTGTTTCAATCCTGGCACGAAAGCTGCATATCTAGCCTCGGTTGATGCATTCTGGTGTCACCCCGGGTCCCGTGGGCTGACTGCGGTCGCCGGCGGAACCAAACCAGGCCGAAACCCGACCGCGGTCGGCATCGGCAAGAGAAAACCCCTACCAACTCCCAAGGAGATAGTTACATGAACATGAACGTCCGTACCAACCAGGGTGGTTTTACCCTGATCGAACTGGTGATCGTTATCGTGCTGCTGGGCATTCTGGCCGCCGTGGCCGTGCCGCGGTTCCTTGACCTGTCCGAAGAGGCAGCCGATGCCGCCTGTGACGGAGTCCGGGGCGCAGTCCTCGCTCAAGCTGCCATTAATATTGCAGACCCGGACATCAACGGGATTGGTGGCAAGGGAAGCGCGCAGGACGTAGTCGACAACATTGTTTCCGATGCCACCTTCGATGTTACCGATGACGTAGTTACCGCCACTTTGCCGAGTGAAGATGTATGCCCTCCTATTGATCTTGGCACAAGCGGTTTTGATCTGGTTGAATGATTATCTGAGGAATAGTAGATCCAATAATCCGGAATTGAGACCCCGCCACTGTGCGGGGTTTTTTTCGGGTGACAGGTTCTGGGTTCTAGGATCCAGGTCCTAGGTGCAAGATCAATGACCGCCGACTGGGTGTGTCTTCAACTCTCAGGGCATTTCAGGCGCTTCATTCCAGCTTCCTTCTGACACCGGATTATCGGTCGTTTCGAAGCCGAGGCAGGACGACTGGCGCCCCAGGCAGGCATCGGACAGATACACACTGCAGGCATTCCCACCCCAGAAGCCCCGCAGACTGATTTCAGTCACGTCAGTAGCCGCGAAACCGCTACCCAGCTCGAGTACCACATCGTGAACGTTGTAAAGCGGATTCGAGGCATCCGCCGAACAAGCGCTGTCGCCCTGCGCCATGTCGATATCACACTGCACGGTCCCGCCGGCATGAGTGACACTAACGCGAACCCAGGCCGCACCCGCGGGAGGGGTGCCATCCACCAGATCGAATCCCGTAACAAAGTAAACCGAATCACCGGCAGTAAACGGATCGGTGATGACGCTGCCGTCGGCACTCCCGGGATTGGTGGGGTTGGGTCCGGTGCACTGCGGATTGCGCCGGATCTCCATGACACCGGGCTGGACAAAACCGCCAAATTGCGGATCCTCCCAGGCGTTCGCATTCTCAAAGATACTATCGAATTCACCGTCACCGGTCATGATCGGCACCCGGGCGGCAACAACCCGGCTGGCCGATCCGCTGGTGCCGCGAATCCGAACCCGGCACCCGTCGTTCTCTTCATCACCGCCTGCAACGAAATTGCTCTCGAGAACCTGAAAGCCACCACTGCCCTCGATGCTGCCACCCGCCCCCTGGAGTGAGTCGTCACAGTATGCTTCGGCATCACCGACGTCCTGCAGCCGCTTCGCAGCCCACTCGATGCCGCTTTCGGCCATGAACAGGGCGGCCGAGGCCTGTACGTGGTCAGCCGCGCCGCGGGCGCCGGAGGTACTCATGGAAACGATGGCCGCGGCCATGGCGACGAACACCACCAGAAAGACCACCAGGACGATGGCCATGAAACCCTGCTGCCGGTGATGGGTCATTCCGCGCATGACGAGACGTTCCTCAGGTAAACGACCTGCTGCCAGTTCAGGCTCGGCTGGGTCGTGAAGGTGACGCGCAGGTAGCAGGCGCCTTCGTGCTCGACCGGACCTTGCGGGTTGAAATTCGACACCCCGCCGGCCAGCACCGCGCCATTCAGGGTAAGATCCTGTCCGTTCAGACCGATCGTCACCTCGGCACCATCCGGACGAACGAATTCAAGGCCGTCATTGACCTCGAAATCGGCACTCATGCGCACCTCGCGTGAAATCCGCTCCAGAGCCAGCATGGCCTCGCGCTCGACTGCCGCGGTTTCCTGCTGCTGGGTGAAGGCGTTGAAGCCGGACATCAGCATGGGCAGCGACACGGCGGCCAGAATACTCACCAACACGACCACCAGGATCAGCTCGATAAGTGTAAAGCCGCGGTGGTGATCGATACTGCGATGTTTCTTCGGGCCCATGACGATCAGTTCCCCAGNCGGGTGACCAGCGTGCGGATGGTGTGACTGGTGCCGTTCGGTCCCTCCGCAGTCACCACGATAACCTGATAATCATCCGGGNCCTCACTCCCCCAGTCCTCGAAACCGGTATTCACCGACCAGTCTCCGGGCACCTGGCAAAAGGTCAGCGAAGGATCGCCGACACACGGGTCACTGCCCGGAAATCCCTGACGGCGTTTCTGCCCCAGCACCACTTCCATCCGCGCCTGGGCGACCTGGGCGGCGGTAACCGCCTCGGTCTGCGTGCCGGCACCGGTCAGTGGCGAGGCCAGCGTGGTCAGAATGATCACNCCGGCCACGCCGATCACGACGATGAACAGGACCATCTCCAGCAGGNTCAGGCCCGTCTGTGCTTTTCGATTACTGGACAACGCGCACATACCCGGTCTCCCCGGACACCTGAACCGCCACGCTGCTGCCGCCGCCGTCAACGTTGATGGAAGCACCGCCACTCGGCTGCCCGAAGCGCGGACTGAATGTGATGTTGCCGTCACCGACACTGACGCCGCTAAAGCTCACGCTCGCCTGACCATTGGACAACGCGACGGCACCCTCTTCATTGCTGATGGTCATCGTGTTGCCATTAACGTTGAAGGTATGACTCTGACTGCGCGACATCGCCAGATTCTGCGCATAGCGGATCTCCGCGGCAATCTGCTCGGCCACCGGCGTCACCTGCAGGGCGCTGGGATTGATCCGCGGCAGCGCGTAAGCGGCCAGAACCCCCACCAGCACCAGCACGATGACCAGCTCGATCACCGTGAATCCGGCAGATGCTCGTTGACGGGGGCTGGTTGAGTACACTTGAGCCATGTGGTTTGGAAACCGATAATCCATTCCTGGTTCCCAATAGTATTGCAAGTCCTGCGCCAATACAGCGCAAACTGCCAATCTCGCAAACGCCATGCAACTGCCTGACGGAGGGCCGATGCAACCCATTACCACCGCCATTTTCGACATGGACGGCCTGATCATCGATTCCGAGCCTCTGTGGCAGGAAGCGCAGATCGCCTGCTTTCGCCCGTTGGGCGTGCCGATCGATCGCGACCTGTGTCGTCAGTCCGCCGGCAAGCGCCTCGACGAGGTCATTGCCGACTGGCATCGACAGTTCGGCTGGAATGGCCCGGGCGTCGCGGCGATGCATGATGAAGTGCTCGACGCGGTCACACGACTGATCGTCGAACGTGGCGAACCGCTGCCCGGTGTCATCGAGGCCATGGAAACACTCTCCGCCCAGGGCATTCGCATGGCCATCGCCTCTTCCTCTCCGCCGGCTCTGATCGACGCGGTGGTCGGGAAGCTGGCATTGCAACACCGTCTCGCACTGACCCACTCCGGCGCCCTGGAAGCCCGCGGAAAGCCGGATCCGGCCGTATTTCTGACCACTGCCCGCAAGCTGGGCGTGGCGCCGGACCAGTGCGTGGTGTTCGAGGATGCCCCTGCCGGCATCGAGGCCGCACGGCGAGCCGGCATGCGCGTCATCGCCGTTCCCTCGGTGTTCTCACCGGACGATCCGGGCATTCTCCAGGCCGACCGCGTCCTGGAGACGATGGTCGATTTTCGACCGGACATGCTTGGCTTGCCCCCCGAAGTGGCGACGGGCTAGACTGACATCGGCACCATTGGCACCGGGAATGTCTGGATGAGCGGCACTTTGTATCTGGAATCGGTCGGCGGCGACGACCGCGTACGCCTGCACATCGCCCGTCTGCCCTGCGTGATCGGGCGCGGGCGGGACTGCGACCTGGACCTGGCACGCGAGCAGGTATCCCGTCAGCACGCCCGGATCGAGGGCACTCATGGCAGTCTCATCATCGAGGATCTGGGCAGCACCAACGGCACCTTCGTCAATCTGGAGCGGATCACGACTCCCGTGCCGGTGATCCCCGGCGACCGCATCCACCTGGGCAGCGACGAGTACACGCTGGTGGAAGGTGAACAATCCGGCCGGACCCGTGTTCCCGAATCATCATCGGCCACGGCCAGCCACACGGTGATCGGCTTCACCGCCGATCCCACCGGCTTCCCGGTCCAGACACCACAGTTCTACGAACTGCTCAACGATGAACTGATCGCCATTCATTCCCAGCCAGTCGTCGATGCCAGCGGTCGCGTGCGGGCCGTGACACTGAAGGCGGCCAGCCGCCATCCCGATCTGGACGCCCAGCACGACGATCTGCAGCATCTCGCGACCCAGCTTGGCGAGGAGGCCCGGCTCAACCAGTCCGTGCGCCACCACGCCCTGCAGGCGGCCGACCGCTCCGTCCTGGACGAACACCCGCTCATTCTGCCCGCCCATCCGGCCGAGCTCGACGATCTCGACCTGCTGGTCGACGAACTGCGTTCCAGCCTGTCACAGTACGCGCGCCTGGAACTGGCGCTGGAGCTGACGCTGCGGGAACTCGATCACGCCGTCCTCGACCGGCTACTCACCGAGCTCGATCGCCTCGATATCCAGCCGGTCCTCGCACCGCCTGATCCGCGCCCCGGCGAGCCCCTTGAACTGGCCGTCGAACACGGTGCGTGGGTGGCAATAAACAGCCACCATGACACCGGTCAGATCAAGGCACTGTGCGATGCCCTACCCGCGCGGCTCAACCAGGTCATCGTCGACTGTGTCGACGACCACCGTCGACTCGAACAACTGAAAGGATTGCCGGACATCTGGCTACGCGGCCACGCCGCCGCCGAAACAACACCAATCCGCCATCAACCCTGAACCAACCAGCGACTCAGCCCGCCTGATCCACACCCAACACCGTGCAGAACCGAAGCTTGCGAGATCCCGGCTCTACGCTGCGCTCCGGCCGGGACGACGTGGATGGGCGGCCCGCGAACATCTACACCATCGCCCCGGAAACTCATACCCCGTCGCCCCAGAAGCCCCCTACCACGTCGCCCCGGAAATCGCGAAGCGATTATCCGGGGCCTCGCACCCATACAACACCGCGGCATTGAACAACGCCCCACTTAGCACCGTACAGAACCGAAGCGTGCGAGATCCCGGCTCTACGCTGCGCTCCGGCCGGGACGACGGTGATAGACGCCCCAGAGAAAAGCCACCCCGTCGCCCCGGAAATCGCGAAGCGATTATCCGGGGCCTCGCACCCGCACCACACCACGGCATTGAACAATACCCCATTGCGCACCGTGCAGAGCCGAAGCGTGCGAGATCCCGGCTCTGCGTTTCGCTCCGGCCGGGACGACAGGAATGGTCGCCCCCACAAGCACCCCACTCCGTCGCTGCGAAACCTCTCGCAAGTTGGACATCACCCCTGATCCGGCCAGCGACCGATCCAGGGCTCGAACGGCCAGTCTTCTCCTTGCTGTAGTCGTTCCAGCGCCTCGGCCTCGCGGGTTTCGATAGTCGACAGAAACTCCGGGTCGCCGTCCATGTAGGCGAAGGCATCCAGGCCGCGCTGCAGAAAGTCCTGCAGCATGCCCACGCCGGCCAGTTCCGCCGGTACACGCATCATGCGGATAAGCCGGTGCACCATGCGCTTGCGCACCGTCTCCACCAGCAAATCCCCCAACTCGCGAATCAGGCGCAACTGTTCCTCGCGCCCCTCCCAGTCACCTTCCCGGCGGTAGGCTCGCGCGTACTCGGGCTGGGTGATCTCGTCGACATCGACCAGCTCGCCGGCCATGCGGAAATCGAACTCCAAACTGATGGCCTGCAGATGCATGGCCTCGCCGATGGCAAACAGCAGGTGAGCGGGCAGAAAGCGCCGCATGATCGGCACCACCCGCTTGAGCTGGCGATCGCGCGCATGCACGTCGCGCCCGCCGTAAAGATCATCGAGAAAGAACTCACAGGCGGCGCGGAAACGATCCTGTGCACGCAGATCGGCATAGGTGGCGTCCAGCCGGTCACGTTGCCAGGCCTGCAACCGATCCAGTGAGTCGCGCCAGGGTCCCGCTTCCGGGATCCTCGCCGCGATCGCCAAGTTGCGCTCGATCTGCTCGACCAGGTGCCTGACAGCGTCCGAATCGCTCATCCCAGCGCCTCGATCGCCTCGAGCAGTTCCTCGCGCCGGCGTCGAAAGGCCGCGACGGCTTCCACGTGCGCATAACGCACCACCCCGTCCACGTCGACGAGGAACACGCCGCGCTTCATGCGGATCAGGCCGCGGCAGCCATATTGTTCGGCCACCGCCATGTCGGGGTCGCTGAGCAGGATGAACGGCAGATCGTGGCGCTCGCGGAACCGCCGGTGAGAATCGGCATCATCGCGGCTGATCCCGACCACGTCGACGCCGAGCTCGGCGAATGCCTCGATACCGTCACGGTAGTCGCATAGCTGGCGGGTGCAGACCGGGGTCTCGTCGCCGGGATAGAACACCAGCAGGATGCGGCGTCCCAGGAATTCCGACAGCGTGAAACGACTGCCGTCGTCTGCCGGGAGCGTGAAATCGGGTGCCTTCTGGCCGATACGGATGGACATGGTCGGTGCATTATAATGGAGTGATGTAACCCCGCTTGCCGGAGATTGTCGAAAAAACCCATGCTCAAACTCACGCCTGCCAGTCAGCCAAGGCCTTCCGCCCGTCGCCCCACCATCGGTCTCGCCATCGCCGGTGGCGGCCCGCTTGGCGCCATCTACGAGCTCGGGGCGCTGCAGGCCATCGATGAAGCCATTGACGGCGTGCACATGCACGACCTCGACGTTTACGTGGGCGTCAGTTCCGGCGCGTTTCTGTCGGCCAGCCTGGCCAACCGCATCACCGCCTGCCAGATGGCCCGCGTATTCATGAGTTCCCCGGACGCAGAGTATGCCTTTCACCCGGAAATCTTCCTGCGCCCGGCCTTCCGCGAATATCTGAGTCGCGCGGCCAGCCTGCCCAGCGTGCTGTTCGATATGCTCGCCGAGGTGATTCGTCATCCCGAGCGATTGACGAGCCTGGAGAGCGTGGAGGGGCTGAGCCGGCTGATTCCAACCGGAATTTTCGACAACGCCAACATCGAGGGATTCGTGGCCGAAGCCCTCGGCAAGCCGGGGCGCAGCAACGACTTCCGCCAGCTGCAGGCCAAGCTTCGCATCGTCGCCGTGGAACTCGACACCGGCCAGGCCGTGCGTTTCGGCGAGCCGGGGAACGATCACGTGCCCATTTCGACCGCGGTGCAGGCCTCCGCGGCACTGCCAGGCCTTTACCCCCCGGTGGAAATCGACGGCCATTACTTCGTCGACGGTGCGCTCAGGCGAACACTGCACGCCTCGGTGGCACTGGAGCAGAACGTCGACCTGCTTTTTGCCATCAACCCCCTGGTCCCGTTCGATGCCGACGGCGTGGCACCCGATCAAGGCACAACTCGCGACCGCATGGTTCGCGGCGGCCTGCCGGTGGTCCTTTCGCAGACCTTCCGTTCGCTGATCCAGTCGCGCATGCAGGTCGGCATGCGCAAGTACGAGACGGCCTACCCGGCCGCCTCACTGATGCTCGTCGAGCCCAACCGCAACGACGAGAAAATGTTCTACACCAATGTCTTCAGTTACGCTTCGCGCAGCGAACTGGCCGAGCATGCCTACCGCACGACACGCAACGAACTGCGTGAACGCGCCGATGAACTCGAAATATTTCTTGAGCCGTTCAACCTCGGCCTCAATCGACATCTGCTGGAGTCGGACCAGACCCTGGCAGACAGCCTCCAGCACGAACCAGTGCATTTCGCGCCGGTCGGCAACTCGCTCGACCGCACGCTCGACAGCCTTGAGAGACTGTTGCGCGAATAATGCGTACTGACCACAGGACTGAATCAACATGACCCGGGAACCCGGAAACGACGCGACGGCTCCCGCCGTCGGCATGGTCTCGCTCGGCTGCCCCAAGGCGCTGGTCGACTCAGAGGACATCCTGACGCGACTGCGCTCGGAAGGCTACCGCATCGCGCCCGGCTACGAAGATGCCGACCTGGTGGTGGTCAACACCTGCGGCTTCATCGACGAAGCCAAGGCCGAATCGCTCGAAACCATCGGTGAAGCCCTGTCGTCCAACGGCAAGGTCCTGGTCACCGGCTGCATGGGGGCAAAGCCCGAAGACATCCGCCGCATCCACCCCAAGGTGCTCGATGTCACCGGCCCGCACCAGGCCGAGGCCGTGCTTCGCTCGATCAACAGCCACCTTCCCCGCCCGCACGATCCGCTGGTGGACCTGGTGCCGCCCGGGGGGCTGAAACTCACTCCCCGGCACTACGCATATCTAAAGATTTCAGAGGGTTGCAACCACAAGTGCAGTTTCTGCATCATCCCGTCGATGCGTGGCCGGCTGGTCAGCCGCCCCCTGGGGCTGGTGATGAAGGAAGCCGAGGCGCTGGTCGAACGAGGTGTGAAGGAATTGCTGGTGATCTCGCAGGACACCGGTGCCTACGGGGTCGACCTGCGCTACCAGACCGATTACTGGCGCGAGCGTGAATGGGAAACGCGGCTCCATGACCTGGCCCGGGCACTGGGCGAGCTCGATGCCTGGGTCAGGCTGCACTACGTCTACCCTTACCCCCACATTGATCGGTTGATTCCGCTGATGGCCGAGGGGCTGATCCTGCCCTACCTGGATATTCCCTTCCAGCACGCCAGCACCCGCGTCCTCAAGGCCATGCGTCGGCCCGCGGCGGCCGAGAACACGCTCGAGCGCATCGCCCGATGGCGCGAAGTCTGCCCGGAACTCGTCATCCGTTCGACCTTCATCGTCGGCTTTCCCGGCGAGACCGAGGAAGACTTCGAACAGCTGCTGGAATGGCTGGCCGAAGCGAAACTCGACCGCGTCGGCTGTTTCCGCTACTCGCCGGTCGAAGGCGCGGCCGCCAACGAGCTGCCAGGCGCCGTACCGGAAGACATCAAGGATGAACGCTGGCATCGCTTCATGCAGCAGCAGGCAAAGATCAGCGCTGAACGCCTGGCTGACCGGGTCGGCGGCACGGAGACCGTCATCATCGACCAGGTGGTCGACGACCACGCCATCGGCCGCAGTTATGGCGACGCACCGGAGATTGACGGTGAAGTCATCATCATGGAACCGGGCCGGGTCGAGCCGGGCGAGATGATCCAGGTGCGGATCGAGCATGCCGACGATTACGACCTGCACGCACGCCGCATCGCCGAATGAGGAACCGTCCGCGCATGCGACCGTCTAACAGCACAGCTTTCTTGCCACATCAAACTAAACCAATGGAGTGAACCGTGAAACGATACATTCTGCCTATCGCCGCAACCCTGATCCTGGCGGGATGCGGCTCGGACAGCGACGAGACCGAAACCGTCGTGCAGGAAGAGGCCGCTGAGCCGACAGCCCAGACGCAACCCCGACGCGAGGTCCGCCGTGAACAAGAGCGCATGGATGTCCCCGCGACGACGCCCGGATCGGATGATGCCGAACGCAACATTCCGCGGATTGAAGGCGGCGCCACCGAAGAAGGCTACGGGCTGACCATGATCGTCGACGGCACTTCTCCGCAGGCCTTTCAGCAGAGCCTGGAGCTGATTGCACAGGACACGACACAGGAACAGTACCGTCAGCTCGACTCCGCACTGCGCTACCTGCGCGCATACTCGCCTGAAGCCTGGCAGGGGACCCCCAACCTGTACGCCAGCCTCGACGGCATGACCGGCGAGGAGATCATCGAGCAGGCTGCCAGCCTTCGCCGGGAGCGAAGCGGTCGCTGATCCCGAGCCTGCTTGCCCTGACAACCTGCTGTAGAAAGAGAAAGGCCCCGCCGGACAATCCAGGCGGGGCCTTTTTTTTGCGAGCGCAACTGGCCTGCTCGCTACTTATCAATGCCGGCAGTGCCAGCCGTGGTCAACGCCGAGCTGGTGGATGTACTCCATGGTTTCGGGAACCCAGGCATCGCCGCCTTCACGCTCGAAGAAGAACGGTCGGCGCTCCACTTGCTCCGGCGCCACCTGGTTCATGGTCGAAGCATCATAGAGGCGGCCATTGAGCATAGTCCAGGCCACGTTCTGGCTCTGCTCGATGTCTTCGAGCACGTCGCCGTCGATGACGACCAGATCGGCCAGCTTGCCTTCCTCGATCGACCCGATATCGGCATCCATGCCGAAATAACGGGCGCCGTCGATGGTGGCGCCGCGCAGCGCTTCCCACGGGGTGAAGCCGCCCTGCACCATGATCCACATCTCCCAGTGCGCGGCCAGGCCGGCGAGCTGGCCGTGTGCACCGATCACCACCGGCACACCCAACTCGTTGAGCGCCCTGGCTTCTTCGGCCACGGCGACGTGGTTGTAGAGTTCGTCGGGCGCGGTCGGCCGACGGATCGAGCGCGGGTAGACCAGGAAACGGGGCACGAACTCCAGCAACCGCTCGTTCTTCCACACCTCGTGGCGATCGTAGAAGTACTCCTCGCCCATCATGCCGCCGTAGGCGACCACGAAGGTCGGCGAATAGACGACGTCGGTCTGGCTCCAGAGCTGGCGCAGGTCGTCGTAGGTCCGCATGATCGACAGGCTGTGCTCGATACCGGTATGGCCGTCGACGATCTGGTTCAAGTTCTGCTCCAGGCGCATGCCGCCTTCCGGCACCACCATGATGTCGAGATTGTGACCGGCCTCCATCACCTGCTGGCGCTGATCTCGACGCAGGTAGTTATAGCTCTTGACCGAAATCGCACCCAGTTCCTTGTGGCGGCGCACATGGAACTCGGCATCCTCGTAGGAATCGACCCGGGCCGTGGCCCCCGGCGAGAGCGCCCCGTAGAGAATGCGACCGGTCGACCAGATGCGCGGCGCCAGCACTTCGCCGGCACGCTGCAGCTCGGCCATGGAGAAGATGGCGGCGTTGTCGTTGGACGGGTCGTGAATGCTGGTCACGCCAAAAGCCAGGTTGGCGACCTGGCTCCAGTTCTGCTGCGGAGTCAGTTGCTGGTTGCTCATCGGCCCGTGTGCGTGGGCGTCGAACAGGCCCGGGACAATGGTCTTGCCGCCCATCTCGAAGACCTCGTAGCCAGGCGGGATGTCGATGTCCTCGCGGGAACCGACGGCGGCGATGCGATGACCCTCGACCAGCACCACGCCGTCCTCGATGATCTCCTGCTCCTCGTAGGCATTGCGCATGGTGACCACGCGCGCACCCACCAGCGCGATGCGCCCGTCATGACGATCGCTTTCGACCTCGAAGCCCAGGCGGACGCCCTCGGTTTCCGGCTCGGGCAGTTCATCCGGGGCCCCTTCCAGGAAGGCGAAAGCATCGCGCAGGTCGCGGCGGAAAAGCGTGGCGCCGTGCGACCAGGCCAGTGTGGCGCTGTCGTTGACGAAATGGATATGTTCACCGCCGCGGGCGGATACCTTCGTGACCGGGTAGCCACGCTCGTTGGACGTCAGGTTGACGGTCCGGCCGGCGGCGAAGAACGGCGCGATATAGACATTGTAGTGCTCGGTAAAGGCCACCCAGCGCCCATCGGGCGAGACCCGGTAACCGGTCACCCAGTCGCCGCGCAGGTGCTCGCGATGATCATGCCCGTCGAGCGTGACGCTGTTGAGCACACGCGCCAGATCGTTGCGGGTGGAGAAGAAAATGCGCTCGCCGTCGGCGGAAAAGTGCGGTTCGGATCCGGAATCATGCACCCGGACCATCTCGCCGCCGTCGACACCCACACGATAGATGCCGGTGCGCTCGGACCAGGCCGGAGAGCTGATATAGCCACCGCCGGTACGGCGAAAGACCACCTGCTGCCCGTCCGAAGAAAACGACGGTTCGACGTAGTGNCCGGGNTCGGTNGTCAGCGTGCGGCCGCGGCCGCGACCGACCGGCTCGATGCGCACCGAACCCAGTTCCTCGTCGTCCCAGGTCGTGTAGACGANGAANCGCGAATCCGGNGANAACGNCGGGTAGAACTCCCAGTGNNCTTCCTGCGAGGTCAGGCGCGAACGGCGATCGCGCTCGAGGTCGTGCAGCCACAGGTAGCCCATGGCCTGGTAGATGGCATGGCGCCCGTCGGGGCTGACCTGGGTCCAGCGCGCCATCTTCACATCGAAGGTGTCCGGCGACACCTCGACATTGCGACGCAGGGCCGGACGGACCTGCTTGTCGGTGCGCACGTGCACCTCGATCTCGTCATGCGAGCCGTCGGTGCCGATGCGATGGAACTTGCCCCCGGTCCAGGCAACCAGAGATTCGCCGTCCGGATGCCAGGAGAATGCAGGGAAATTACCCATGTCACCAGAGGTTTCCTGCTTGTCGCGCTCCAGGCCGGTGAACAGGGTGCGCTCGATGCCCGACTCCAGATCCTTGACCATCAGGCGTGAGGACAACTCGGTCGGGTTGCGACGCACGAAGGCCAGTTTGCTGCCGTCCGGGGACACCACGGGACGCACCGCACCGCCGGGACCGGACACCACCGTCTCGACCTCACCGGTTTCACGATCCAGTCGCCGGATGGCGAAGATACCCTTGTTGGCATCCCGGTTGTACTCCCACACCCGGCCCGGGGTGACGTCCTGGCTGAAGTAGACGTGGCGCCCGTCGCCGGAAAAATAGGGTTCGGCGATGTTCTTCTGCGACTGATCGCCGTGCAGGCGATCGACCAGCATCACGCCGCTGCCGCCGCCACGGTGATACAGCCAGATGGACCCGGCCGGAATCGAGCGCTGGGAGACATAGGCCTTGCGCGCGGCAATGTAATCGCCGTCCGGCGACCAGGCCGGGTTGTGCAGGATGTGATCGCGCTCGTCGG
>SL_3KL_010_SEDDRAFT_10001497_pt1 | contig 21260 bp, 18 predicted proteins | sample SodLakKL_010_SED_2_FD_10381 | JGI IMG/M metagenome (IMG submission 10381) | reverse complement strand
ATTTTTTCAGGAAACCATCCCTGCCTTTCAGGCAAAATTCCATAACGCAATAGGCGGCTACGGGATGGCTCAAAAATCTCATCATCCGAACCGCTTACCCGGTATCCTTTTTTGTGCAGGGCAATGGCAAGGTTATGCATGGCACTGCCTCCTATGGCTATGAAGTGAACTTTCATCAAACCTGTTTTTTTCCGAAGGTTGTAAAGTTATGGTTTTTCAAAAAACCGATTGTCATTTTTAAAATTTTAACTGAATTTATTAAAGTTACTTATGTAATAAAACAAACAGTTTAATTTTTACATGCTTTAATTTAATTCCCCGTAATTTTTAGTATCTTAATTTTGTTGCAAAAAAGTCAAAAAAATTTTGATATCTTTTTATCAGATTTAAAGAAAAGCCTAAACCTTTTGAAAAAAACAACTCCCAAAGAAAAATACCCTTTGGCATCCGTTTACGGGCTTTTTGAACGCCCCCTGGAAAGACTTATTGGTAAATGGCGGAAGCCATTGCTTGAAAAGGCCCATGGTGAAGTGCTGGAAGTAGGGGTGGGAACCGGCTCCAATATTCCGCATTATCCTGATGGGGTTCATATTACCGGTATTGATTTCAGCCGCAAAATGCTTTCCAAAGCTAAGAAACGTTTTTCACATCTCTCATCTGTGGATTTATTGCTGATGGATGCAGAAAAGCTTGAATTTGCGGATGATTCATTCGATACCGTGGTGGTATCTTTTGTTTTTTGCTCCGTTGAAAACCCCGTTAACGGCTTCAGGGAAATTAAAAGGGTATGCAAAGACAATGGCCGGATATTTCTGTTAGAGCATGTGCGCAGCAAAAAGCCGGTTCTGGGCCCCTTGATGGACTTTTTTAATCCCCTTGNAGCCGGTCTTTTTAAAGATCATATTAACCGAAATACTTTAACAACCCTGGAAAAAGCCGGTTTCCATCCCGATACCATCCGTTCGGAAAATTTATGGCTGGATGTGGTTAAGAGAATAGAAATAGTAAATGTCAGTTAATTGATATCCGGCAATTTACCAATATATTTTAAATGAAACCGGAATACACAAATTTTGTAGTTTTGCAAAGAATCCTTATATTCAAACATCTGAATATAATAACCCTGAACGTTTTTGATTTACTATGAAATTATTTCCCGTAATAGCAGAATATTTTAAAATGGACGGTGGGGCCTGCTTTGGAGTGGTACCCAAAAGTATCTGGCAAAAGCATGTCCCCGTGGATGAAAACAATATGGTTCCCCTTTCTTCGCGATGCTTGCTGGCCGACACCGGCGACCGCCTTATTCTGGTGGATACCGGCATGGGCAACAAGCAAAGTGAAAAGTTTTTCAGTTATTTTTTCCGGTTTGGTGAAGAAAACCTGGAGAATTCCTTTGAAAAGCTGGGTTATCGTTTTGAACAGGTAACTGATTTGATCCTGACCCATTTGCACTTCGATCATGTGGGAGGGGCTGTTAAATGGGGAGAAGACGGCAAAACCCCCGAAACGGTTTTTCCCAATGCCACCTATTATTGTACTAAAACACAATGGGACTGGGCCATGAATCCCAACCCCAGGGAAAAAGCATCTTATTTTGAGGAAAATATGTTACCCCTCTTTGAAAACGGACAACTGGAATTTATACATGAAGATGGCCCTTTTTGTGAAGGAGTTAACCTGGAAATTAAAGACGGACATACCAAGGGCCAGATCGTTCCGGTATTTGACTACAAGGGAAGAAAGATTGTGTTTACGGCCGATTTCATAGCCTCCGTGCTGAATATTCCTCTTCCGTACGTACCGAGTTACGATGTGGACCCTATAAAATCCATGGAAGAAAAAGAAGAGTTCCTTAATCGCGCGCTCAAAGAAAATATGGTCCTCTTTTTTGAGCACGATTACCAGCATGAATGCTGTACCCTGGAGCAAACCCCCAAAGGAATCAGGGCCAAAGATTTTTTCAAACTCAGTGATCTTTAAAATATGGAAAAACCCCGCAGGTTATTGCAACAAAAAGCCGAAGAATACAATGAAATTTTTTCTTCTTTTAAAGCAGAAGAGATACTCGCTTTTTTGTTTAAAAACCATCCCGGAAAAGCAACCTTTTCATCAAGCATGGGTGCCGAAGACCAGGCAATGACCCATATGATGGCCACCATCGACAATAATCCTTCCATTTTTACCCTGGATACCGGACGACTATTTTATGAAACTTACGAACTGATTGAGAAAACAAATGCCCGCTATGGTATCAATATCAGGATATTTTTTCCCCGGGCCGAAAAGGTAGAGGCCATGGTTAATGAAAAAGGGGTCAACCTATTTTACCAAAGCATTGAAAACAGGAAACTTTGCTGCGGCATCCGCAAAATAGAACCCTTGCAGAGGGCCTTAAAAGGCTATGAAGTCTGGATAACAGGTTTGAGGAGCGAGCAGTCCATGACCCGCTCCGGCCTGAAAAAAGCCGAATGGGACGAAGGAAACCAAATCATTAAGGTAAATCCCTTGCTTGACTGGTCGGAAAAACAAATGTGGGATTTTATCAAACAACACCAAATACCTTACAATGCATTGCACGATAAGGGATTTCCCAGCATAGGCTGCCGGCCTTGCACCCGTGCCGTATTGCCGGGAGAAGACATCCGGGCCGGCAGGTGGTGGTGGGAAAAGCCCGAATCCAAAGAATGTGGACTCCATTCCGGTAAAAAAGCAGAATAAAACCAGGTATAAATACGGGTTTTCCCTGAAAAATTCCGCAATAATACCGATGTTTCTTATCGCTAAGTCCCTTAATTTCGCTTGCTGTATCTATAGTAATTATACCCTGTTAAAACTGTGAAAAATTGACATCTTATAGTCAAAAACATATTCACATTGTTGCTGATGAATTGCCTTTGTTTGAAGAGCTCAGGGCCTCAGCAAAAGAATATAATTTCTGCATTGACCCTTCAGGCAAGTTCCTTGAAGAAGAAAATGACCGGAACGGATTCATTCATGCTATAGATCTGATAATAACCGGCAGCCAACGTTTCCTTGAAGAATTCAACAGCCGTAAGACACCTATCAAACGGGAGTTTGAACATCCTTTTATCGTATTGGTTGATCCTGACAACCTGGAATCCTTCAGCCAGGCAAATCTCAACCTGCATTGCTATCCCGTTTTTTATCCTTATACTATCGGGGTGTTGCAGGCCGTCATTAAAACGGCCCTGAAAAATCAGGAACGAATCAATGCCCTGGAAGAAAAAGAAAGGTACAAAATCCTTTTTCAGTCAGGACCGATCATTCAGTTGCTCATAAAACCCGAATCGGGCCAAATCATAGATGCCAACCAGGCTGCCGCCAACCTTTATGGAATTACTGAAGAAAAGCTGATCGGAAAAGACATCAGGGCGCTTCATCCCCAGTGCAATGGCTGCTTCAAAGACTTTTTTGAAAAAATCCTTCAAAAAAATGAGGCCAGTATTTGCCTGAAATTTGTTGATCAATCGCAAAACCTGATCGACCTCTGCTTTTTAGCCAGCAAGATCATTATCGGAAACCGCACACTTATTTTTTTAAAAGTTCAGGACATCACCGAAAAGGTTAAAGCCGATGAGTTGATGCACCAACAGCATGAGATGCTGCGCTCAACCATCTCCTCCATCGACGATTTGTTTTTTACCCTGAACAGTGACGGGGAGTTTATCGATTATTACCAGCCCACCCATAATAAGCAGCTTTCGCTTTCCAGCGATCTTTTTGTCGGCAAATCCATCTCAGAAGTGGGATTCCCGGAAAAAGTTGCCAAAAAATACCTGAATACCATCAAAAAGGTGATCCAGTCCGGACACACCGAACAGATCGATTATTGCCTGGAGGCCTTTGGCACAGAGCTTTGGTATAATGCCAAGATTTCTCCAAGGCACAATAACCTGAATATTGCAGAAGGGGTTACGGTAATTTGCCGGGATGTGACCCGTCAGAAAAAAGCCGAAGAAAACCTGATCCGGGCAAGGGACTTTTACCTCACCCTGCTGAAAGACTTTCCAAGCATGATCTGGAAGACCAATTCCTCAAAAAAAACAGATTATTTTAATAAAACCTGGCTGGAATTTACCGGGCGCTCACTGCAGGAAGAAATAGACAAAGACTGGCTGGAAAAGTTGCACATTGAAGACGCTCCAAAGTTTTTATCTTCCCTGGATGAAGCTTATGCACAGCACAAGCCTTTTCAGATTGAACATCGCCTTTTGGATAAAAACAAACAATACCGCTGGGTGCTTAATGTGGGCCGGCCTTTCAAAAACCTGGAAGGAGACTTTGCCGGGTTTATCGGATCCTGCTACGATATCACCGAAAGACGCAATAGCGAAGATTTGTTGCGCATTCAACGCCGTGCCATTGAAAGTGCCTTGGAGGGAATTCTTATTATGGATGCTACCCGGGCAGGAAATCCGGTGATTTATGCCAATAAAGAGCTTTCTGCCATTACCGGAATCGAACAGGAAAAAATTACCGGGAAAGACTTTTTGGAAGTTATCGGAAATCCGGAAGATGAAAAAATAACCCGGAATATAGAAAAAGCCATTCAGGACAGGGAAAATTTCAAAGGAGAGTTCTTTTTCCTTGACCCGGCAGGAAAAGAAAACTGGCGAATGGTACTTACCTCCCCCGTTAAAGACCGGAAAGGAAACGTTTCGCATTTTGTGGCAGTACTGGCCGATATTACCGACCAGAAACTTTCTGAAAAAACCCTGAAGGAAAAAAACCGGGAACTCCAGAAAACCAATGCAGAATTGGATAGTTTCGTGTACAGCACTTCCCATGAACTCCGGTCTCCGCTAATGTCGGTGCTGGGCCTGATAAACCTCATGCATATGGAAACCAAAAGCCATGAGGAGAAAAAGTATATCAAAATGATGAAGGAAAGCATTCATAAGCTAGACCAAATCATCCACGACATCATCGATTACTCAAGAAACTCAAGGTTTGAGGTAAACAATGAACCCATAAACTTCAAAGCCTGTATCGATAAAATTATCGAAAAACTTAAATATTTACCCGGAGCCGACAAAGTTGACTGGCGCATCAGGGTAAATGGTGAAGCGACCTTTTATTCCGACCCAAGGCGCATTGAAATCATTTTAAACAACTTCATCTCCAACAGCCTGAAATTTCATAAACCCGAGGGGGTCAGTCCTTTTATCGCCATTGATGTAAAATCCAAAGCCGATAAAGCATACATCCAGGTAAAAGACAATGGAAGCGGAATTTCTAAAAGCCACCTCCCCCATATTTACGATATGTTTTACCGGGGGACGGAAAAAAGCAACGGAAGCGGCATCGGCTTGTATATCGTGAAAGAAATTGTGGAAAAACTCGACGGAAAAATTTCAGTGGATTCTGATAAGGACAAGGGAACTTCGTTTTCTGTGGAGTTGCCCAATAAACCCATAAATAATAAAAGCTGATCACCTATGGCCATAAAACAATTATTATTGATTGATGACAGCGAACTGGACAACATGGTCAACTGCAGAATGGTAGAAAGAAACAACTTTGCTTCCAATATTGTGGTTAAAACCACTGCATTGGCCGCACTGGACTACCTTTCAGAAACTTTGAAGCATGACCGGGAAAATCTTCCGGAAATGATATTTCTGGATATTCGAATGCCTGAAATGGATGGGTTTGGATTTCTGGAAAGATTTCACCAAATGGCCGAGGACATCCGAAAAAAATGCCGGGTGGTCATGGTTTCTTCATCCATCGATCCGGATGATTACCAAAAGGCAGCGGACAACCCATACGTTGTAAAATTTGTCAATAAACCCCTTACCAATGAAATTTTTGATCAACTGAAAGCGCTTCAAAAATAGACCAAAATGAAAAAAGGGTGGGAATCCATATTGTTGAATACCAGCACGGTTGTTTTTCTTCTTTCGGGAAAGGGCATACTGCAGTCCATCAGTCCTAACGTAAAGAAGATAACCGGGATTTCCCATTTATCTTTTTATGGCAAACATCTGTTTCGTTTCCTCAGTGCAAAAGAAAGAGAAAAAATCGGCCCGGAAAACTTTGTTCTTCAATCCCCAGCCCAGTCCATGGAACTCCAGATAGAGATAACCCTCCCCGGAGAAAAATGCTTAAAAGGGCTGGTGAGCTTTACTAAAGATGAGGAAGGAAATTTTTCCGGCTCCCTAACCCCGGTTGGAACACAGAAAGACCTGGACAGCGACCGGTTTAAGCAGCAGGAGATCATACGTTCAACCCTGGAATCCATTGACGACCTGGTATTTGTTACCGATCACAGGGGCATATTTACCGAATGCTACACAGGCTCTCAATCCAATGATGTCTTCTTTTCTTCCGACCTTTTTGTGGGAAAAAACTTTGAAGAGGTGGGGTTTCCCCAACAGGTTTCCGAAAAGTTTTTCCAGGCACTGAAAAGAGCAAAAGAAGAAAAGAAAACCCAGCAGATTGAATATTCCCTGGAAGTATTTGGCAGTGAGTTTTTTTACCAGGCCAAACTTAGCCCAAGATTCAACAATCAGGGAGAATTTGAAGGTATTACCGCGGTGTGCCGGGACATTTCCTCCCTCAAAAAGTTTGAAAAGGAAATCCTGAGATCAAGGGACTTTTACCTCACCATTCTTCAAAAATTTCCCACCCTGATCTGGAGGGCTGGTAAAGACAAAGGATTGGACTTTTTCAATGATACTTATCTGGATTTTACCGGCCGTACCCTAAAAGAAGAGCAAAGCTTTGGCTGGCTTGAGCAAGTGCATCCGGGAGATAAGGACTATTGTTTAAAGATCTATACAGATGCTTTTGACAAAAAAGTTCCTTTCCGCATGGAATACCGGCTGCGCCACCGCAGCGGGAAATACCGATGGGTGCTGGATGTAGGCAGGCCTTTTTTCAATATGGACAAGGAGTTTGCCGGATACATCGGCTCCTGCATGGATATCCACGAAGAGAAATCCACCCGTAAAATGCTGGTAGAAAGCGAAGAACGCTACCGAAGTATGGTGGAATCACATGCCGACCTGGTATGCCGTTGGAAACCCGATGCCTCACTCACCTTTGTCAATAAAGCTTTTTCAGAATTTTACGGAAAGCCCCCCGAATCCTTTATCGGAAAAAAATGGCTGGATTTCCTTTCTTCCCAAAGGCAGAAAAGACGACTGAGAACCTTAAAAAAATTGCAAACCACCCCCAAAAAAGAAATCCGGGAATATTCTGCCATCAATAAGGATGGGAATAAATGCTGGCACCATTGGGTAAACAGCCCTATTTTTGATGGGGATGGAAATCTTATTGAGTTCCAGTCTGTAGGAAGGGATATTACCAGCCGAAAACTTCAGGAAGAAGAAAAGGAAGTACTGCTCATTGCCTTGAACCGGAAAGTCAGGGAATTGACCTTTTTTAATAACTTTTCCTCACTGATACAGGACCGCAGGCTATCGATAACGGAAATGTTCGAATATGTAGTCAATACCCTGCCTGAGGCTTTTCAGAACCCATCCGATACTTTTGTCAGGATCAGCATGGGAAATATCAATATTAATTCTCCGGGCTTTGTGGATTCACCCGACTGCATCCGGGAAAAAATCGATTCTCTGCAGTTTGGCAGTGGTTTGATACAGGTTTGCTTCAACACCGAAGAATCCCGGGAAAAATACCGGAACAGCGAGCACTGGGATGAAAAAATCCTGCTGAATATCGTCGCCGACCTCTTGAACACCCACATAAAAAAGGCCGAAGCAGAAACCATGCTGGCCACTTCAGAGAGAAAATTCCGGGAGTTGTTTGAAAACATTACGGATATAGTTTTTCTCACCGATGCCGAAGGGTTGTTTAAATCAGTAAATCCTGCCGGAACATACAAACTGGGATACCATAAATGGGAAAATTTGACTTTTAATAATGTGGTTGCACCCTCAAGCCTTCCCGCATTAAGGAAGGCTTTCGAAAAAGCCATTGAAAAAAACCAAAAGAGTTTTACGATTGAAACGGACCTTGTAACCGCAAAGGGAAATATTCTGAATTTCCAGGTAAATTGTATGATCCGTTATACCAATGGGGTTGCCGGTGAAATTTTTGGCGTGGCCCGGGATGTCACCGAGTCCAAGCAAATGTCCAAAAGGCTGATGAAAGCCATTGTGGAAACCGAGGAAAAAGAACGCCGGCGCTTTGCAGAAGAATTGCATGACGGCCTGGGACCTTTGCTTTCGGGCATCCGGCTTTATCTCCAAAAAGCAGATGTGGCCTGGAAGCTTCCAGGGAAAGAAAAAAGAGTTCTGAAGTATTGTAACGAACTGGCCAATGATGCCATCAGCCAGACCAGGACCATCGCCAACAACCTGATGCCTAATGTACTCGCAGATTTTGGGTTGATCAGGGCTTTGAAAAGTTTTGTGGCCAAAATCAATGAACTGGACCGGATCCGGATCAGGTTAACCACCAACGAAGAGAATATTGATCTGCAACCGGTGGAATACACCATCGTTTACCGGGTTATTACCGAGCTGATCAACAATTCTTTGAAGCATTCATCCGGAAAAAATATATCCATTGACTTGCATAGGGTTAACAATATTTTAAAAATCAAATACTTTGATGATGGCCAAGGGTTTGACCCCGATGCTTTCATTAACCATCCCGGCAACAAGGGCATGGGGCTGAAAAATATTATCAACAGGATAAATTCAATTAACGGAACCATCGAGTTTAACAAAGGAAATTCATCAGGCTTTTCTGTTAAAATACTCATTACTGCAGGGCAGGAGGTATTGGCAGAACAGGTCCAAAAATAACTTATTATGAAAAAAAGCAAACACCGCATTATGATCGTTGATGACCATTACATTTTTCGCAATGGGCTGATTGACCTCCTGGAAGAAATTGAAGGAGTTGATTTTGTAGGGGAGGCTTCCAACGGAAAAGAATTCCTGGAAAAAGTCGGGGATATAAAACCCGATATTGTTTTTATGGACATCAAAATGCCCGAAATGAACGGTATTGAAGCTACCCAAAAGGCCATGGAGATCATGCCCGGCCTGAAGGTGGTAGCCCTGAGCATGTTTGGTGAAAGCGACTACCTGGATGAGATGCTTCATTCGGGTGCTGTAGGCTATATGCTAAAAAACATTGAAAAGGATGACCTGGAAAAGGCCATAAAAAATATTGCGGACGGCAAAGGCTACTTCAGTGACGAAATGCTCATTCTGGTTACCCGGAAAGTATTCGGAAGAAAAGAGGAAGAGCAGGTCAAAACCACCATTGAAAGCTTTACAAAGCGGGAGTTGGAAATCATGGACCTGGTGTGCAAGGGTTTTTCAAATAATGAAATTGCTGAGCAGCTAAGCATTAGCCCCAGAACTGTGGGTGGTCACCGCAACAACATGCTTTCCAAAACCGGCATGAAGAATACTGCTGCCCTGGTTAGCTTTGTGATCAAACACAAGCTGGTGGAGCAGTAAACCGGGTTTTATTTGAGAAACTTGCAATTCCCTGTTGTTCCTGCAACTCTATGGGGGTTGATTTATATAGTGAATAACCGGGTGAAAAAGCCCGGTTTTTTCTTGTTTTTTACGTGGCCGTTTTTGGAGTATTCCGCTAAAAAAAATCATTCCCGGTAAAATATCTTTACCATGAATTCATGGTTAAAGATTTAGGATCGCACGGAATGGAAATAAGGAAAAAATACTTCATGATGGTCAGGCCCGGCAGGGCAGGAGGGTACCAGGTTAAACTGGTAACCCTTTCAGGAAGTCAGCCCCAGGTATTGCTGGAAGGATCCACCAGGTTTATTCCTGAAATCAAAAACCTGGTTTTACAATATAAATCCGGATTGCAGGAACTGGTATAGGAAGCAAAAAAAAACCGCCTGTATGGGCGGTGTCAAAAAAGCCATTAAAAGAAAGCAGCCGCAGAAATACCTGAACTTACTCTGATACCTCCCCTTTCAGATTAGAAAATGTCCCGGCTCTTTGTAATTCAAAAGTTGTCCGACAAGTTGAATGTTAAGAACCCCCGGGTCAATTTCTAACAACCACCATTTTACTGAAGATCCTTGCGCAAAGCGCAGTATGCTGTCAGCAATGAGTGGTTTTTATCAGGCTTTCTTTGGCTGCTTTTATCTTAAAACAAGTATATAAAGACCTTTTTATCAAATGTACGACAAATAATTGGCTACGGCAATTAGTTAATTTACATAAATTTTTATACGGGAATACCACAAGAAAAGTTTCCCATTTTCGTTCATTCAGGAAAACGATTTCTCACCGTATTTTAACATTTTTTTTTAACTTATTGGATTACAATGTATTAAAAAAGGGATAAAAAAATTAATTTTTCCTGTATCAATTTTTTAACGGTTTATCTTAATTTTTATTTTGGAGGTATTAAATCGTTAAAAACGGCAGCTCCGCCGTCAATTTTTATAATTGAGCCGGTAATCCAATCAGCCTGATCTGACAAAAGGAAAACTGCCAAATTGGCTATATCTTCTGGTTCACCAATGCGGCCAATGGGGTACCTTGGAAGGGCATTCTTCAGTAAGTTTTCATAAGCTTCCCGGTCCTTAACAATCTGGTTGTCCAGATGAATATTGGTTTTCACAAGACCCGGATTGATAGAATTTACCCGGATTTTGTAGGGGCCAAGGTCGCCGGCAAGGAATTCCGTAAGCATATCGAGCCCGGCCTTAGATACTGAATAAGCTACACTGCTTCCGGGCCTTACAGAGGCAATGGAAGAAACATTCACAATGGAAGCTCCTTTGGCTTTTTTAAGCAAGGGAAGCAAGGTCTGGGTCAGAAGGTAAGGTCCGTTAAGATTCACCTCCAGGTTAAATTTCCATTGATCGTAAGAAACCATCTCCATGCCCCCCTTGGTTAGCACCCCGGCATTGTTTACCAAGCCGTGCAACTTTCCGTAACGGCTTTCAATTTGTTCTTTGATTTTGGTGCAGTCTTCTGGCTTTGAAACATCTCCGGTTAAAAACAAAACCTTTCCTTTAAGTGAAGGGTATTGCTCCAATGCCCTTTTAATTTTCTCGTTGCTCCGGCTGGTGGAAATTACTGCATTTTCCGGCTGCCGGATTAATTTTTCAACAATGGCCAGCCCAAGGCCGGAACTGCCCCCACTGATCAGAAATACTTTTTGATCCATAAAAACAAAATATTAATAGTTTCCAATATTGATGATTACTTTTCCAAATTGTGACTGATTATCAAGATGTCTGAAAGCTTCCTCAGCACTATCCAGGGTAAAGTGCTTGTCAATGACCGGTCGCAGGTCCAGATCGCTGACAAACTCCATCATGCTTTCAAAATCTGCAGGAGATCCCATGGTGGTACCCAGGATACTTGCCTGCTTCCAGAAAATCCTGGCAGGGACTATTTCAGGGATCTTTCCTGCGGTGCCTCCAAAGTTAACAATTCTTCCTCCGGTTCTCAAAAGCTCCAGCAAAACCGGAAACTGACTGCCACCTGCACTGTCTACAATCAAATCAAAGCCTTCAGGTTCCTTTTTTTTAAGTTCGTCTTTCCAGTTTTCTTTTTGATAATTTACCCCATCAACGGCACCCATCTCCATGGCTTTTTTTATCTTCTCCCCGGAACTGCTGGTTACATAAACTTTGGCCTCTGTTTTTATAGCGAAAGCAAGGAGGAAACTGGCAACACCTCCGCCCACTCCCGTAATCAGGAGCTGCTGCCCGGCTTTGAGTCCTCCCCGGTAAAATAAAGCACGATGAGCCGTTAAACCAGCAAGTGGCAAAGCCGCCGCATGTTCAAAATTCCATCCGTAGGGTATTTCATGAAGATTTTCAGCAGGTACACAAACATATTCGGCAAAAGTACCCTGTGAGGGAACTCCTAAAATTTCGAAATCCTTTCCATGGCCACTGCGGTCATCACCCCAGTTCAGGGCCGGATTGATAAGAACCGGCTTGTTTAACCAAAAATCATCTACTCCCTTACCGGTTTCTTCAACCACACCGGCACCGTCTGAACCCATCACACAAGGAAATTTTACGTTGGGATATAGCCCTTTCCTGATCCACAGATCGCGGTGATTTAAAGCTGCTGCCCTGAGTTTAACCAGGGCTTCACCGGTTTTGGGTTTTGGTTTTTCAATGTCCTCAAATGCTAAAGGTGATTCCTGGGTTTTAAGTACTATGGCTTTCATAAATTTTCGTTTTATTTTTTTATTCCGTTCAGGCAACTTATTAAAGGTATAAATTCTTACTTTTGTCTCAAAATACCAATTTTTTTTCATTTAGTAAAACCTTTTCGCATGAAAAAAATAGTTTTACTCGCTGCCATTTGTATTTTTTTCCAGGGAATGCTTTTCGCAGAAAACGACACCACCGAGGTGAATAACTGGAAATATGAAGGGTTTTTCAGTCAGCAACTCAACCAGGTTTCCTTCAGCCATTGGGTTGCCGGGGGTGAAAACAGTTTTGCATCTACCAGTGTGGCTAACCTGGGTGCGGAATACCAAAAGGAACGGATTACATGGGAAAACCGCCTGGAGATGGCTTATGGGATCATAAAACTGGAAGACAGTCCAACCCGCAAAAACGAAGACCGCATTGATCTCCTGTCCAAGTTTGGGCGGACTGTTTCCCCAAACCTTAGCACTTCTGCCCTGCTTAATTTTAGAAGCCAGTTTGATAAAGGATTCGATTACCCCAATGACAGCGTAGTGGTCTCAAGGTTTATGGCCCCGGGTTACCTTATCCTGGCCTTAGGTATGGATTATAAACCCTGGGAGTCACTCTCAATCTTCTTCTCACCCGCTACCGGTAAATTTACCTTTGTAAGAGACCAGGATCTGGCCGACCGGGGTGCCTACGGGGTAGAACCCGCCGAATTTGATGAGGAGGGAAACAAGATCAGTGACGGCAGCAATGTTAAAAGCGAGTTTGGGGCCATGCTGGGTATCACCTTCAGAAGAGAAATCCTGGAAAACGTCAGGCTGTCCACCCGGCTGGAACTGTTTAACGATTACACCGATGATAAAGACCAAAGCTGGCGATACATAGATGTAAACTGGGAAGTGAACCTGAATATGAAAGTCAACCGGTACATTACGGCTACGGCAGGCTTTCACATGATTTATGACCATGATATTCCGGTTCCAAAAGTAGATGAGGAGGGGGAGGAATATTTTGGCAGAAAAGTTCAGCTGAAACAAATGTTTGGGGTAGGGCTTTCTTATAGCTTCTGATTTTAGGTAACCTTAAAAAAGCCTGGAAAAAATTTCCAGGCTTTTTTTTTAGGAACAAACTCACCCNGGCCGTCATAAGGGATTAACTCGTATACGGGTTATCCCATCAGTGCCGAAACCAATCCAACACCGGCCATAAAAAGCAAAATAGAAAACACAATGCCTATGGCCATCCATATCAGGGAGGCTTTGGCCCAGTTGGCCTTGCTTACCTTGGTGCTGTCACCAAAGGCCCATACGAACAGCATGACAATATTTACGATGGGGATGATCATGATCAGCAAAGTGACCATCCAGTCTCCTACCGAAACAGGCAGCTGGCTTTGACCAGCAGGCTGCTGATGCATGGGATCTTCAGTAATCGGAGGTTGAACGGGTTGTTGGCTTTCCATTGTTGCTGGGTTTGGTTAATATTAAAAATTACCGGATAAAAATAGGCTTTTTCTCAACAAAAATTCAAAAACCCGGAAGTTTTCAGATATCCCTTTTTAGCAAAAAACTGAAAATGGAGCATTTTTATTAATAGTGGTTTACTCCACCCTGAGAACCGGAAAAACCCCATCCTCATGTAAAAGATAACTGAACATGGGATATTGCACAAGCCCGATCTGGGACTGGGGCTCCAGGGTGAGCACTAAAAAGTTCCCTTTTAATTGACTGATGGGAACAAAAATGTACTGGTCTTCACGATCGGAAATATCAACAATCGACTTTTCCACCACAGGAAAATAATTCTCCAGTTCCTCATCCACCCGCCGGTTAATTTCCAATAATCTATAGGAGTAAACTGTTGTTCCGGAAGGTGTTTTATTTTCTGATTCAAGACGATGAACATCCATCCACCTCATCAATAGGGTATCTTCAACAGGAAGCAGGTAGCCTTTTGGATTTGCCACGAAAAATGTGGGCTTTACAACAGGGTGGTAATCTTCCACCAATACCAGGGTATCCTGGCCTGTAACAGCAGAAACCAGTGATAATTCCAGCGGCTCGTTGCCAGGGAAATGTTCCATGCGAATGGCCGTCATTTCCCCTGTTCTTCCTTTACGCAGATTTTCCCTGCCCTGGTTGACCATTGAGATGATCGCAGATTGATGCTGAAAAAGAAAATCCATCAGGCCCGCCATGGCATGAGCCTGGCTGAGGCTTCTGCGCTCAAGGTTTTCCACAAACCCATCCCTTCCGTTTTTCCCTTCAAAGATAAACGCCATGGTATTCATAATCCCAAATCCCTGCCGGCCGTCATCTATATCTACCGTCGAGTGACGGGTACGGCCTTCTGTAGGTACCGGACCAACCAGGTAGTTATGAAAACTGTAGCCTTCTTCTGCCAGGTGGTTTTCCAGAAATGGCAGTGCCTTTTCCAGGCTGAAATCGCGAATGGCTTCATCAATATTGGGATTGGTATTGACACCCACCTGCACATCGAAATCCTTAAACGCTCCGAATGACTCCCAGGATTGACGATAAGGCTGATATTCATGCACATCAATGGTGACATGAGGTAAAAACCTGTGAAAAAGTTCATGCAGGGCCCGGGTTTCAGGAGCCTGCTGCACCACATGATCCCGATTAAGATCTATATCCAGGGCATTGCGTCTTTGGTTGATCTCGCCTCCATCGGGATTCACCTGGGGCACGATCCATAGTTCCATTTGATCAAACCAATCCTGGTAATGCCCATTGGCAATATCCCGAACCAGGAGCAATGCAGCTTCTTTACCGCTTTGCTCATTGCCATGTTGCTGTGCAAAAAGCAATACCCTTAACTTCTCTTTTTCTTGTTGAGTGGCATTGGAATTACCGGCTTTCATCACCAGCAGATCACGGCCTTCCACAGATTGTCCGAATACCTCCATTTCAAGGTGTTCTGAAGCTTTTGCTGCCTCCCGGCAAAAGTTTTTTAAAGATTTGTAGGATGTAACTTCTGCAAAACCTGTTTGAGCCGAAGGAGTTTGCTGGGGTTCACGGCATGAATTTAAAAATGAGAAGAGGCTGGCGAGCAGCAGAGAAAAAACCAATTTTTTCATCAACTCTTTATTAAAAAATTGCACCATTTATTATTATATCCGTTTGCTAATATTAAAATTTTCCAGAACACGGCGGGCTTTATCCTCCAGGGAAAGATTGCCGTCAATCCAGTGAATGGCAAATCCGTTCCTTTCCATTCGCCGGAACCAGGTCATTTGTCTTTTGGCAAACTGGTGTATGGCCGTATTGAGTTTTTCAAACATTTCATCATAAGAAATTTCTCCGGTAGCATAGCGGGTTAAAAAACGGTATTCCAGCCCATAAAAAGTTAACTGACCGGGTTTCAAACCGCTGTTAAGTAATTCATTGATTTCATCCAGCATTCCGCTCTCCAACCGGGTTTTGAGCCTTTGGGTAATCCTTTGGCGCAAAGCTTCCCGCTCAAAATGGATCCCAAATAAAACAGGCCTAAGAGAGGGGTACCTGGTTTGGAGGTTGGGATTTTCATGGTAATAAGTTTCTATTTCAACGGCCCTTAAAAGGCGGTTGCGCTCCGTAATATCAGTAGTGTTGTGCAAGGAACGCATGGAGGCAAGCAGATGGGTAAGCTCTTCCATGGTTAAATTTTCCAGTTCTTTCCTTAGTCGGGGATTTACAGGAACTTTGATCAGTTTGTAACCGCTAATGGCGGCTTCAATATACAAGCCTGTTCCTCCGCACAAAACCGGTTGTTTATTCCGGCTGACGATATGATGGTAAGCTTTTAAAAAATCCTGCTGGAACTCATATACATTATATTCTGTTCCGGGTTCGGCAATATCTACCAGGTGATAAGGAACCAGGTACCCGTCTACAACATAATCGTCAAAATCCTTACCGGTGCCAAGATCCATACCCCGGTAAACCTGCCGGGAGTCGGCACTGATCACTTCACCATCGGTTGCTTTTGCCACCCGGGCAGCCAGGCGTGTTTTCCCGGTGGCCGTCGGGCCTGTTATCACAATCAAAGGCCGCGGTTCTGTTGACTTCATGGATGATCGTTTTGCTGATATAATTCTTCTGCTGTTTTCAACAAGTTACGGATTTTATCCAGAAAGGCAATGGGGGAGGTTGCGAAATCCAGCTTCTCAATTCCTGAAAGTCCGGCTACCTGAAGAGATTCAGGATAATACCCTTTGAGAAATTTCACCAGGTTTTCTTCATCAGACCAGGGCTTTTCAGCCTGGGATTGTTTTAAAAACTGCAAGACGCGCAATCCGTCAATCTTTACATGACAGGATTTTACAAACTGCTCCAGAGTAGCTGCATTTTGACGCAAAGGCTCAAAAATATCCCGACAACGGAAATGATTTTCCAAAAAAACCGTCATGGGCGTTTCAATGTGTTTTTTATACAACCCCGGAAAAGCATCGTAAGTTTCTTTAACCTGGTTAAAAAGCCGGAGATCATAAACAGGATAACTTTCCCAGTTGCCTTGGCTTCCTTTGATCAGGGCGGGGCCGGTACCGAAGAAAACCCGGTCGGAATAGCGGGTGCCGGGAAATACCTTTTCCTGGTTGTAATTGGCTATCCATCCTGTTTTGCGCAGCTTTTGCAGGAAGTAAAAATCTTCCCCGCTTTTTTTGGGGGTCATCCCCCCGATCTTGCGGTAAGACTTAACCGGCAAAGCAATGGCAGAGCCAAGGGCTGTAAAACAATAAGGGGAACCGATGCGCCACATGTTAAGGGCATAATGCCGCATGTAAATTTCATAACGGAGCATGGCCCGGTCCAGCTGCTCATCTCCGGAAAGTTCATGGTAATAGGGATTGGAAAGGGCAACCGCCTCAGGGTATTTTTCAAAGACCGCTGCCACAGAATGCAGGTAGCCTTCATTGATCCGGGTATCTGCATCCAGGCTAACCATAAGGTCTGCCTCATTCGCTTCCCGGTTGATCCGATCCAAAACCGTTTTACGGGCAATGCCTACCCCCATCGATTTTCCTTTCCAGCCTTTGCCGGGGGAAGCATTATCGATGACCTCCAGTTTTTCCCATTGAAGTCCATCCAGGGTTTGCAGGGTTTGCTGATTGTCCCGGCAGATGAATTGCTTTTCGGGCTTGGCCCACCAGTCATCAGGCTGGTTGACGCATACCCATACCCGGAAATGCGCATAGGTTTGTTTTTTCAGGCAATGAAGGGTCTCAGGGAGATGGTTTCCCTCGTTCATAGCCGGGATGGCAACATGTATGAACGGTTTTTGTTGCATGATCCGGATTATTTTTTAGCGGCCCTTTTCCTTGCATGTTCGTCCAGGATGATTTTGCGCATGCGCATGTTTTTAGGGGTAAATTCCACCAATTCGTCGGTTCTTATATATTCCAGGGCTTCTTCCATGGAAAACCTTACCGGGGGAGCGATCATTACCTTGTCATCGGCCCCGGAGGCCCGCACATTGGAGAGCTTTTTGGTTTTGATCACATTTACCAGCATGTCTTCCTGACGGTTATTCTCTCCAATAACCTGGCCCGCATAAATTTCTTCACCCGGATAGATGAAGAATTTTCCGCGGTCCTGCAGCTTGTCAAGGGAATAGGCAATGGCGGTGCCGGTTTCCATGGCTATGAGTGCTCCATTGTATTTTGGGGCATAATCTCCTTTCCAGGGTTCGTAGCCTTTAAAGCGGTGGGCCATGATGCCTTCCCCTTCGGTGGCCGTCAGCATGTTACTGCGCAGACCGATCAACCCACGGGCCGGAATTTCAAACTCCAGGGAAGTGCGCCCGTTTTTCTGCTCCATGTTGGTCATTTCTCCTTTTCGCTGGGATACCATTTCAATGACTTTCCCGGAAAAATCATCCGGCACATTCACGGTAAGGTATTCCATGGGTTCGTGTTTATGCCCATCTATTTCCCGGATCACCACCTGGGGCTGGCCAACCTGGAGTTCATATCCCTCACGACGCATGGTCTCGATCAAAATGGACAGGTGCAATACCCCTCTGCCAAATACCAGGTAGGCATCAGGGGTTTCGGTTTCCTGTACCCTCAGGGCAAGATTTTTTTCGGTTTCCCTGAAAAGCCGCTCGCGCAAATGACGGCTGGTTACAAACTTTCCGTCTTTACCAAAAAAAGGAGAATTGTTAATGGTAAAAAGCATACTCATGGTAGGCTCATCAATGGCAATGGGGGCAATGGCCTCAGGGTTTTCAAAATCGGCAATGGTATCCCCGATCTCAAAGTCATCCACACCAAGGATGGCGCATATTTCTCCTGAATGGATCGCATGCTTTATTTTTTCTTTGCCAAGCCCCTCAAATGTGTACAACTCTTTGATTCGGGATTTCAATACCTTCCCATCCCGTTTTACCAGTGATACCGGTTGATTTTGGATCAATGAGCCCCGGTTGATGCGTCCTACGGCAATTCGTCCTACATAAGAGCTGTAATCCAGGGAAGTGATCTGCATCTGGGGTGTGCCCTTCTCAACAATGGCAGGGGGAATGTGCTCAAGGATCACGTCCAGCAAGTGGCTTACATCCTGGGTGGGTTCTTTCCAGTCAGGCCCCATCCATCCACCTTTGGCAGACCCATATACCGTAGGAAAATTTAACTGGTCTTCGGTGGCGTTGAGGCTGAACATCAGGTCAAATACTTTTTCCTGCACCAGCTCGGGATCGCAATTGGGTTTGTCAACCTTGTTGATAACCACAATGGGCTTTTTATTCAATAAAATGGCTTTTTCCAAAACAAAGCGGGTCTGGGGCATGGGGCCTTCAAAAGCATCTACAATAAGCAACACCCCGTCGGCCATATTAAGCACTCGTTCCACTTCTCCGCCAAAATCGGAGTGCCCGGGGGTATCAATGATGTTTACCTTATTGTCATTATATCTTACCGAACAGTTTTTTGAAAGAATGGTAATACCTCTTTCCCGCTCCAGGTCATTGCTGTCAAGGATCAGGTCGCCGGTTTCCTGGTTTTCCCGGAAAAGCTTCACCTGATGAAGGATGCGGTCAACAAGGGTGGTCTTACCATGGTCCACATGGGCAATAATGGCTATATTTCGAATATCTTGCTGCATTTCAAATATTTTAAGCCTGCAAAAGTACTGCTTTTCAAGGGATTTTTTCCGGAGTTTTTTCAAAAAACAAAAAAGGTTGTGCCAAAGACACAACCTCAGGGAAAAACCAAAAGATGCTGGTTTTTATTCTGTTTGGGTTTCCGGTTCTTTTTTCTTAAAAAAGGCGGCAATGATCAGGGAAAAAACAAACCCCATGAAAGTGTAAGAAAACACTGCCCCAACCAGTCTGAAACCCGGTCGCAGGGTTTGCTCATAGGCAGCAAGGATCATATCCAACTCTTCATCGGAAATATCGGGATTGTTAATGATCAGCTGCTCCTCGGTTCTTTCGAGGTAAACCTTGGCCAGGTCCGGTTCAATATAGGCAAACAATAACAGGGAATAGAGTCCGTAAATAACTGAAGCAAAGAAAACCATCAGGGTACCGAATCCCAATGCACGTCCGTACGAAACATACCCCCCGCAGACCTCATCCCTGAAATTCTTCATGGACAGGGCAACACCCCCAACCAGCACCAGGTAAGAAAGGTTGTTAAACCATGATGTTGGCAAAGAACCCGTCAGGTAAAAGATCAAATTTAAAACAATGATTCCCACCCCGGTAATGATTCCAAAATTCAAAGCCGTTTTTCCTAAAGAAGAAGTATCACCTTCCGCCGTTTGTCTTAATTCTTCCTGATTTTCCATTTTTTGTGTTTTTTACAAAAATAACATTTTGAATAATTTATTCCTAAAATCCCGGGATTGGCTTTAGTTTATAAATTTTACGAAATAGAATTTTTGCAATGCCTGACATTTTTTTAATTTAAAAAAACTCATGTAAGTTTCTGGTGGAAAGCAGGATAATGTTTAAAAATCATTATATCACCTGTGTTTTCCTGACAAATTTGGGGTTCCGGGAAATATTTTTTATTTTTGCAGCCGGGTAAGTCTGATACGACCAGCTCCCGCTGAACTCCCCCAGGACCGGAAGGTAGCAAGGGTAGGCGGTCGTAGCGGTGCGATATCAGGCTTGCCCTTTTTTAGTACCTTTATTCGTTAAAAACCAAAACCCTTATATCAATGAAGTTCTTTATCGATACAGCCAATCTTGATCAGATACGCGAAGCCAATGATCTTGGAATTCTTGACGGTGTAACCACCAATCCCTCCCTTATGGCAAAGGAAGGGATCAAAGGAGAGGAAAACATTTTGAAGCATTACATAGATATTTGCAACATTGTAGATGGTGATGTGAGCGCGGAGGTTATTGCCACGGATTTTGCCGGGATCATCCGGGAAGCGGAAAACCTGGCTGCCCTGCATCCACAGATTGTGGTAAAAGTTCCCATGATCAAAGAGGGGGTCAAAGCCATAAAATACCTTACCTCCCAAGGCATCAAAACCAATTGTACCCTGGTGTTTTCTGCCGGGCAGGCCATTCTGGCCGCCAAGGCCGGCGCTACCTATGTTTCTCCTTTTATTGGCCGGCTTGATGATGTTTCCACTGACGGAGTAGCCCTTATCGGCCAGATTGCGCATATTTACAGCCTGTATAATTTTGAAACCCAGGTACTGGCCGCAAGTATTCGTCATTCCATGCACATTATCAGTTGTGCGGAAGTGGGCGCCGATGTGGTAACCTGTCCCCTGGATCCGATATTGGGCCTGTTAAAACATCCCCTGACCGATATCGGTCTGGAGAAATTTCTCGCCGATCATAAAAAAAAGTAAAACCCAGCCCCTGATCTGGGTATTGACCTAAACAGATAGACCGGATTGGTTTATCTGTTTTTTTTTATGCAAAAATACCGGCGTGCGTTCGGCATGATAATTGAATTTTTTTTCTGCTTTTATAAAAATAAATTATTACACTAATAAAATATAATTTTGTTTTGTTTTAAGTTTATATTTCTTTTAATGAAAGGAATTTCCTTGTGTTTTTGTGTTAATTTCGTTAAACAAAAATTTTTTTAAGCCCCTTTTTTTTAATATATTCAACTCGAAATGAAAGCGATAAA
>SL_3KL_010_SEDDRAFT_10001496_pt1 | contig 21261 bp, 16 predicted proteins | sample SodLakKL_010_SED_2_FD_10381 | JGI IMG/M metagenome (IMG submission 10381) | reverse complement strand
ATGGTATTCAACGTATTAACGACGGTACGCAATGCAATGAGACCTGGTATCGGCGGACGTTCGGCGGTAGCATCTTTATCGGTTATAATGATCGCGGTTGCTCCGCGGTGGGCTGCTTCACGTGTCTGTTGTTCGAGGTGTTTTACTGTGTTACGAAAACCTACTGAACCATGTTCGCGAACAAATGTTGCATCAAGTTCCTTATAGATGATTCCATAGTTGTTGTTCTGCTTTTTCCCCACTTCTTTTATGAAGCGCATTTGTCCGAGACTGAGGACAGGCGTATCAAGTTCAATACCATGGACCGGAGGAATCAGTTCTTTCGGAGCGAAGATGTTCGGTTTTTTCCCGAGATGGATCGTAAGATCTGTAACGAATTCTTCCCGCAAATAATCCAGCGGTGGATTAGTTACCTGTGCAAAGTTTTGAAAGAAATAATCGAAAAACGAACGCGGTTCTTCAGAGAGAACGGCCAGGCGGGCAGTATCACCCATTGAACCGATTGGTTCTTTCCCCTGGGTTATCATCGGTGTTAATATCCGTGACATATCTTCCTGCGTGTAACCAAAAACTCCCAGTTGTTCGCTTGAGGGTAACTGTTCATCGGTTTGCATATAACCGAGTTTATATAGCCGTGCATCGAAATGAGCATCATAATTCTCTTTCGATCCGCCGGGATCTCTGAAATGGACTTTACCGTTTTCAAGATCAACCTTGACGCCGGTACCTCCGTACAGCGATCCTTTTTTAACAATGGTACTTTCATCTATAGTAAACGTGCCGGCTTCGGAAGATAAATAAAAATGATCGTCCGTCTTCACCCATCTGCAGGGCCGGAACCCGCTCCGGTCGAGGCGTGCCCCGATTGTGCGTCCGTCAGAGTAAGTGATAAAAGCCGGGCCGTCCCACGGTTCCATTGCACGACTCCAGAATTTATAAAAATCACTTTCCCGGTTAGCCGGTGGTATCATAACAGCAAGTATATCTTCAAGGTGAGGGTTACTTGAACGGTGCATAAGCGCTTCGACCATTTCATTCAGGCTTCCCGAATCGCTTATTCCTTCGTGTGTCAGCAGTTCGCCCGGTTTCAGTCCGAGATATAACTCGCGAATCCTGGCCCACGAACGATTGCCGGTTATGGTATTTATCTCACCATTGTGACCGATAATGCGGAATGGCTGTACTTTATCCCATGCAGTACGGGTGTTGGTGCTGAACCGCCGGTGAAACAGACTAAAACGTGTTTTGAAAGCAGGATTTTTCAGATCCGGATAAAACCGTTCGAGTGCATCTGCACGAACCAGTGCTTTATACACAATAGTTGTCGCAGAGAGAGAGACAAAATAAAAATCCTGCTTGATACCTGCGTCGGCGAGTTTAACACGTGCGTGTTGTTTTGCGGTATATAGTAATCTATCGAACGATGCATCGGTCCGGCAGTGATCGGGACGTTGTATTACCGCCTGGATGATACCCGGTAATGACTCCCGCGCATCTGTTCCGAGAATTCCGGTTTCAATGGGTACATCCCGGTATTCAAGTATATACAATCCCAGGAATTCGAAGACGTCCTTCAGGATAGTCAAACTTTTACGCTTTGCTTCTGAATTCGGAGGAGCAAAAAGAGTTGCTACAGCAACCGAGTTCGGTTTATAACCGAATAGTTCAAACGGGATATCGGCCATTATGCCGGCACCGTCTCCCGTAATCTGATCTGCACTACAGGCACCACGGTGTTCAACGCAGGAAAGTGCCTGAAGACCTTCCTGAAGGTGACGATGTGTATATGTACCATGTAATCCTGCAACAAATCCAACACCGCAACTTCCTTTTTCTTCAAATATCATATAGCACTCTACTCCAATAAAGTGTGGTAAAAGCCTTAATTTACCATAATATTGATAAATGTCAAGGGCTTGCACTTTCGTTCTCTATTACCTATAATTATAGTAATTATGAAATTATTTTCATTATTCAAATCGCAGTATTATAAGCCCGCTTGGGTGTACAAAACGAACGGGCAACTCTGGCGTATTCTATTTAGTCATGGCGATCTCATTGCCGGTGAACACAGGGATAATGATGCAAAACGTGTCACATTTTTTTGTGTAGACGTTAAAAACGGTGAAGAAAAATGGAATATGAGCCGCGAAGATGAAGGCTGGTGGACTTCCACAGAAGGAGTGTACGGAAAATATCTTTATCTTCATTCTTTTGCGAAACCGGATCTACCGCATCCGAAGCATGTTACTGCTGTCGATATGGAGACGGGAAACATTTTGTGGGATCATCCCGGGTATACATTTTTATACGGGAATGAAGAATCAGTCGTTGTAGAACAGCGTGAGATTGAACAAACTCGGTGCCACCGGCTCGATCCTGAAAGCGGTGAAATTGTCGATACCATCGAGGATCAAACTACGATTAATCGTGAGCACGAGGATGCACGGTCAAATGATCCGCATCTGAAACTAATGTTCCCCGACATATATAATCCTGACTACAATGATCATAGTGTTTTTATTACGCTCGTGAATACTATTCAACGGACAGAACGGCTCATTGATCCGGTTGAAGTTCTGCAATATGAAACTAATATTCTCATTTGTTATCACAAGGTCAAAGGAGGTCAGGCAAACGGAAATACCTTGCTCACCCACGAACTGGTAATTTTCGATAAAAACACTCAAAAAGAATTATACCGCGATACTTTATTCGATAATGCATCAGCACCTGTACCCGATGGATTTTTTGTGCGGGAGGGTGTTTTGTATTATATCCGCAATAAATCGGAATTAGTTGCAGTTACCCTTCAGGATACTCTATGAAATTTCAAACCGATACAATTAAACTTACTACAAAAGGTCACACCGATATAATTGATATTACCGGTGATGTACAAAATATAATAGATCAGCATTCTATACAGGACGGTCAGGTGCTCATTTTTGTACCCGGGTCAACCGGCGGTTTAACCACGGTTGAGTATGAACCGGGCCTGCTTCAGGACCTGCCGGAGGCGTATGAACGAATTGCTCCGACCGGCAAGACCTATCATCACGATGCACGGTGGGGAGACGGAAACGGCTATGCACATGTGCGCGCCTCGTTAACAGGTCCTTCACTAATCGTACCGGTAACCGGGGGCAGGATGGTACTCGGCACATGGCAACAGATTATATTTATCGATTTTGATAATCGTTCGAGAGACAGGGAATTGGTGGTACAAGTATCAGGCGTTACGGGATAGCATAATTTGAACAGAATAGTAAACAATATGTAGGAGATATTGCATGCTCACCCTTACCGAAAAAATTCTCTTCGCACTATTAGCAATAACCTCAATTTATTTAGCTTATCTGACATTCAGCAGGATGTTCAGGTTAATCGATCGCGGAACCGGTGAATTACGTTATAGCGATATTCCCAGTCGGATAATGACCGGTATAATTGCATTAATTAATCAGGGACGAATATTACGTGTTCGTCCAGTTACGTCACTTTTTCATTATGCGGTGGCGTGGGGTTTTATATTTTATATTATCGTTAATGTTGTTGATGTGCTTGAAGGGTATATTGCAGGGTTTCATTTTCTCGGAGATACAGTGGCCGGAGGAATATACCGCTTGCTTGCAGATGTGTTGAGTGTGGCTGTGTTGTTAGGAATTATTTATTTGCTTGTTCGACGATTCATTGCCGGAGCGCCGGCATTACGAACACGTGAAGATGTGAAACTGATGCCGGATGCGGTACGGGGAATTCCGAAGGATTCATGGATTGTTGGTGGATTTATATTCCTGCATGTGGGATTTAGATTCTTGGGTGAATCGTTTCTCATCGCATACAATGGTAACGATCTCTGGCAGCCATTTGCAAATTCGGTTGCGAATATCTGGCATGGTTTTGCCCTCAGTCCCGACACCATATTGCTCGGATGGCACGTTAGCTGGTGGATTGCACTTGGATTAATTTTACTTTTTATACCGTATTTTCCCTACAGTAAGCATGCGCATTTATTTATGGGACCGTTAAATTTTATGGTCAGTCCGAGGCAGCCATCGATCGGTAAAATGGAGCCGATTGATCTTGAGGATGAAGATGCAGAGCAGTTTGGTGTAAACAGTTTAACGGATCTCCATAAAAAGGAAATTCTCGATGCATTTGCGTGCATTATGTGTAACAGGTGTCAGGATGCATGTCCGGCGTACATAACGGGCAAAGAACTGTCACCTGCAGCTCTGGAAATTAACAAACGATATTATACCCGCAGTAACCTGAAATCTCTCGGTGAGGGGGGCCAAGACTCACAACCGTTGCTTGAGTATGCTATTAGTGAGGAGGCAGTCTGGGCGTGTACTGCGTGCGGCGCATGTGTGGATATCTGTCCGGTGGCGAATCAACCGATGATGGATATTCTGAAAATCAGACAGTATCAAACCTTAATGGAGAGTAAATTCCCCGCCGAGTTGAAAAATACATTCCAGAATCTTGAACGTAACTATACCCCGTGGTCATTCAGTCATGCCGATCGTACGAAATGGGCTGAGGGACTTGATGTGCCCACCGTAGAGGATAATCCTGATTTTGAATATCTCTACTGGGTAGGCTGTGCCGGTTCGTATGACAACCGGTATAAGAAAGTCTCAAGGGCGTTTGTAACATTATTGAAGAAAGCCGGTGTTAATTTTGCTATTCTCGGTGAACATGAAAAATGCAACGGCGATACTGCCCGTCGGCTCGGCAATGAATATCTTGCACAAATGATGATGACCGAGAATGCCGAGACATTGAATGGCTATAACGTAAAGAAAATACTTACAACCTGTCCGCATTGTTTCCATATATTTGGCAATGAATATCCGGATTTTGGCGGATCATACGAAGTAATCCATCATACCGATTTTCTTATGGAGTTGATGAAATCGGGCAAGCTCAACGTAAGCGAAGAACAGAAAAAGAAGATAACATATCACGATTCATGTTATCTCGGCAGACATAACGATGTTTATGATTCTCCGAGAAATGTCATACAATCGATAGGCGGGGTGGACTTTGTAGAGATGGGCCGGTCGCGCGATAAGGGATTATGCTGCGGTGCCGGTGGTGGACGGATGTGGATGGAAGAAACGGTCGGTAAGAGCATCAATATTGAGCGAACTGAAGAAGCATTAGCACTAAATCCCGACGTAATCGGCACGGCCTGTCCGTTCTGTATGACCATGCTGTCCGATGGCGTAAAATCAAAAGATAAAGGCGATGATGTTGCAGTAAAAGACATTGCAGAGTTACTGCTTGAAGCAATCACGGAAAATGGACAAAAGTAGCATATAGCAAGAGGTGAACATTGATACTACTCATCCACGGAAATGCAGGTGTCGGTAAATCGACTGTTGCACAAATGTTAAACGAAACGATACCACAGGAATCCATCGTTGTGGAAGTGGATAAACTAAGGTATAATGTAGTCGATCAACGAGTTAATACCACACAGCTCGACCTTGTGGATCAGCAAGTGCTTACAGCAACAAAAGCTTTTTTGGATACCAAATATGAAGCGGTGATTATTGAAGGCGTCTATCCATCACAAAAACATTTGAATAAAGTAGTTGAGCAATTACATAAAATAGATCCCGAAGTGTATGTTTACCGTTTGGATTGTTCGTTGCGTGAAAACGTGAAACGTGACGAGAACCGTGATGATGATCTGACTGTCGGGAAACAAGTAAAAGAGGTTTTTAAAGAGTTCGATCAACTTGAACATAAGGAGGAGTTAGGTGAGGTAATCGATACAACGGGCTTGACGCCGAAAGTGACAATTGATAAGATTGAAGATTTGATAAAAAACAGGAAGGGAAGTGTGTAAGTCAGTTTCTGGTTGTCGGTGCATTATCGTTCACCGACAACCAGCAGTACATAATTACCCCGGGGCTATACATCCTCCGGATCTATATCTTCAACAATCTGTTCGATCGGGTCTTCATCGACTTCAGGTGCCGGTTCGAACGTGTTAAGCAGTGCCTGTACCTGTAATACAAGTTTTTTCTTTTCATAGCGGGGTGCGAATACAGAGCCGTCCAGCATATAAATTCGTCCGCTTTCATCGTCATAGAAGGTATAATTAATAAACGGACCTCCGCCGCTGAAATCGCTAAACCGCCACAATCCTCTGGTTTTAATACTGTACCGGCCCTTAAAACTCACTTCCTCTAATTCATGATATTCTGGAGCGATTCGTACGTACGCCTTATCATCTACCGTGCGGTAGAATTTTCGCGTCAATTCATCCCGTCTTTCCCGAATGAAACTTGGTGTTACTTCATGTGCTTCAGCATCCTCCACCCAGTGCACAAAGATCCAGCGCTCCATATCGGGTGGTGTTGCCCGGCGAACCCATACGAAATTGTTCTCCGGATCATTGATAGCGAGAATGTAATCATGCTGAACGAACATTGTCCATTGATATTCTTCAAGAAATTGCTCGCTCAATTCTGCTTTTGCGTACCGGCGTTCCCGTGTGACACCCTCCATTTCGCGGCGAAGGGCGAAATCGTGAAAGTAATTAAACAACCGGTCGCCATGTTCCATGATATTATGATAGATATGTTCGACTGTAGGGCCGGTGAGATACATTATCATCTGACCCCGAGCATTACTGTGGTACCGGTTAATCACAAATTCTTCTTCGGCCATTATTAAGTCCTGAACCTGCTCGCTGAGTGCTGCATTCATATACTGAGCAGTTGAACCGGTCCCGTCAAGCGGAGCAACAATTAACAAATTTTTGTGCCGCCGGTAACGCGAGAGGTTTTCAATATCCTCGCGATAGAGGAGGAAGAGTTGTTCAGGTTGCGGGGTGATAATTTCCTGACCGAGCGCCTCGATAAGCACCGGTTGAAGTACTTCAAAATCCGTAGAATCGGCAAATACAATAATCTCATACATATCTCCTTCGGCACGAAGCTGTACATCACCCCACTCGATCATTTGAACAACAACGTACGCAACCACCGCAAGGATAATAATAAATATCAATGGGGTAAAGCGATTTTGTTCGCTTTTCATTTTTCTTTCTGCCATCGCCAAAACTCCTCCGTCAAGTTCGTTGGTTGAATCGTTCGTCCATTACGTATATATAACAAAAATTTTGCGTGAAATGTCACCGTATCATATAAACATCAATATGAGGCAGGAATATCGTGTAGCCCCCCCACAGTACTGAGGCGACACTTACCGGAATTGTTATATTATCGACATAACCGGATGCCGCCTCGGCAATCGTTCCGGCTGCTGCGGCAAAAAACCCGATTATATATTCCGATAGCTCATAGTTGAATTTCGGTGTAACAAGCACCACAATTATTGCTGCGACAAAAAAGGCCATACTTCCTTCTACCGATTTACCTAAAAAAGGCCTTGACCCGAATCGCTTGCCGAATAATGCAGCCGCCCCGTCTGCAAAGGTTAGTGTAACTAATCCGATAACTGCAAAAAGTTTCGGGAATATCGCGATACAAATCGTTGCAGATATGAGTACGAATGTTGCTCCGTTGAGGCGCAGTGTACTCGTATCTTGTTCGCTTCTGCGCAGAAGGAATCCGAATAAATAATGAAATAGTTTTCTAAATGGTCTGTAATAAAACCGAAGCAAATCGGCGCCGATCATAGCAACGGTGAGAGGGATCAAAATTAATAACGCGGTCTCTTTTGGAATAAAGAAATATATGACCGGTATCGCAAGGTTCGTCAAATGAAAAAGTTTACGTGCAATTTCAGCCCTGAACGAGGGGTTATGAACATCCTGCATATATTACTTTCTTTTACTTCCGGTATCTTTTTTAGTTTTATCTTTGGGATTCCCCTCTTCACCGTCTCCGGTTTTTCCGTCCTTATGTGATTGTTTTACATCTGTGACATTATCGGCTTCTTTTTCTTCAGATTTTTGCTTTTGGCCGTCCCCGTCTACTTTTTGAGGTTCTTTTTTCTTTGAATGTTTTCGCAGTTTTTCAACAGCTTTCTCGAGTGCGTCTTTCTCCGAGTCTTTACCGTTTGTTCTCGGTTCAAGGGGTGGTAATTCTTCTCCCCGTATAATCATATCGATTTCGCTTCCGTCAAGAATTTCACGCTCAAGCAGTACCTTTGAAAGCCGGTGAAGTAATTCAATATTTTCGCGAAGTATTTTATCAGCACGCTTTTCAGCATTGAGAACAATGGTTTTTACTTCCTTGTCGATTTCAACTGCAGTTTGCTCGCTGAAATCGCGGCCTTGCGACATCTGTCTTCCGATAAAGATTTCTTCTCCCTTTTCCCCGTAATTCAGAGGACCGAGCTTTTCACTCATACCCCATTCACATACCATCTTACGTGCAAGTTGTGTCGATCGTTGAATATCATTAGCAGCACCCGTCGTCAGTTTGTTGAACACGATCTTTTCTGCAACGCGTCCTCCGAGTGCATAGGTTATCATTGCATCAAGATATTCTCGTGGATAGGTATGCTTTTCGTCAATTGGTAAATATGTTGTTACACCCAGTGCCCGGCCGCGCGGAATAATCGTTACCTTGTGTACGGGATCTGCCTCGGGAATCATTTTTGCCACCAGCACGTGGCCGATTTCATGATAGGCGGTTGTTTTCTTCTCATCTTCTGAGATAATGAGACTCTTCCGTTCCGTTCCCATCATAACCTTATCTTTCGCATCCTCGAAGTCACGCATTGTGACAACTTCACTATTGCGTCGGGCTGCAAGCAAAGCTGCTTCGTTAACAAGGTTGGCAAGGTCGGCTCCTGCAAGTCCGGGAGTTCCTTTTGCAAGTGTTTCGAGATGTACATCTTCCGATAATGGAATGTTACGTGTATGAACACGGAGGATACCTTCCCGGCCTTTTACATCCGGGCGGTCAACAACTACCTGACGATCAAACCGACCGGGGCGCAGTAATGCCGGGTCGAGCACGTCGGGACGGTTCGTTGCGGCAATGATGATCACCCCGAGATTTTGCTCGAAACCATCCATCTCAACAAGAAGCTGATTAAGTGTTTGTTCGCGCTCATCGTGTCCGCCGCCAAGTCCGGCACCGCGCTGCCTGCCCACCGCATCAATCTCATCGATGAATACAATACAGGGTGCATTCTTTTTGGCGTTTTCGAATAAGTCGCGTACACGGCTTGCACCGACACCGACAAACATTTCAACAAAGTCGGCACCACTGATAGAGAAGAAGGGGACACCTGCTTCACCCGCGACTGCTCGTGCCAGAAGTGTTTTGCCTGTTCCCGGAGGACCGAGCAGGAGCACACCCCGTGGTATTTTACCACCGAGTCGTTGAAATTTGCCGGGATCCCGAAGAAAATCGATGATTTCATGTAATTCGACCTTTGCCTCTTCGGCACCTGCAACATCGGTGAAGGTTAATTTCGGTGCACCTTCATTCATCATCTTGGCATTACTTTTTCCAAATGAAAACAGTCCTTTTGGTCCGCCTCCGCCTGCCTGCATTCTTCTCATTATAATGATCCAGATAGCGATCAGAAGAATCCAGGGCAATGCCGAAAGCAGTGCAGTAAGCCACGCACGATCTTCTTTCACAATATTGAAATCGATATTTCTTCGAATCCATTCATCGATTATCGCATCGTCAATATTGGTGTATGGAAGGGTTAACACAAATTTATCGCCGACAACCCGATTGCCGTCCGGTGTAGTCATCTCTTCGGAGGACCGGAGCGTTCCGTGAAAGTCAAAGTCGTTCGTGCCCGTTTTCTTTATCGTAGCACTTTCAATTTTATTTTCATTCAGGAACGTAAGGTACTGATTGAAATTAATTTTATGCCTTCCGGAATCATCGTCTCTGAAGAGTGCCATGATAACAAACACGGCAATGATAATCAATGACCAGGTCAGAACGACACGAAGCACGCGTTTCCAGTTAAATTCTTCTGGTTCCTTTCCCTTGCCGCCTTTGTCGTCGCGTTTATTCGAATCCTTTTTATCACTATTGAATGGTGAACTAAAGAAATTCGTTGGACGGTTAAATAATCTATTTATTTCCACGTTGGTTCTCCTTTCAATCCTCTCCGGTAGATGAAGCTGTTCCGTCTTCAGATGGATCAAGTACGTAAATCGACTTTAGATTACGCCATTTCTGAGCGTAATCAAGTCCGTAGCCAATAACAAACTTTGTCGGTATTTCGAATCCCACATAGTTAAGCGGGAAATTTATCTTCGCCGCTTCTTTTTTATACAACAAAGTAACAACGTTAAATGAACGGGGGTTCTGTTGCATAATAATATCGTGTATGTAAGCAATCGATAATCCGGAGTCGATGACATCCTCAACGATTATGATATCCCGGTTTTCGACTTCACAGTTAAGGTCCTTTAACATTCTGACATTGCCGCTGCTGATCTTTGCATCTCCATAGCTGCTAAGTTTGAAAAAATCGATCTCGCAGTCGATAGTAATCTCCCGGATCAGATCTGACATAAATATGAACGAACCGTTCAGGATGCCGATAAATATCGGTACCCGATCACTGAAATCGCGGTTCAGCTCATTAGCCAGCTCGGTTATCCGCCCCTTTATCTCCTTTTCAGGGATAAACATTTTGAATACTTCATTTTCGTTAACGATTACTTTATCATGTTGCATGCGGGATATATTCCAGTTTTAAAACGTTTTTTGTTGATTTTGTTACTTTATATCTGTCGCTTAGCTGAATACCGCAAATCCACACTATACCGTCAGGTGACTCCAGAATTGGAATTCGTTCCTTGTAAGCCCGCGGTATTTTTGCATCGATAAAAATGTCGCTCACCTTTTTTTCAGATTCCATGCCGAGCGGGCGAATACGATCGCCATGCTTCCAGTATCGTAATGTAAGCGGCTTCCGTAGTGTGTCGGCATCAACATATTCGGTATTTTTATTTTCGTCCAAAGCAATATCATCCGGCGAAACGGAAGTACTTCTAAATGTGAATTCCTTGAAACAGTATTCTCTATCGAAGACAATATTCTCAACGAGTTCTTCCGGTTTCGTTCTTTTATAAATCCTGATGCCCGCCGATTCGCTATCGGCACGATATTCAGGCGATAGAATTACTGCTGATCCGCTCGGTGCATCTGCCAGTCTTCTAATTCGCTGGGTGATTTCGTATGATACCGGCATATCGAGCAAACGGTTAACTACATCTCTAATCACATAGTTGGCAATTACCGGATGCAGGGTGCATATGCTTTCTTTCGTGAGAAAATACTCATCGGTCCGCACACCCTGCACGATCCGGTTGATTTCCACCTGTGCTTGTTCTTGTATATACTCATCAATTGAACGGATGATCTCGCTTGTCCGGTTAATAGAAGCCCGAATGTTTTTCCCGATCTTTGATTGTATCAAGGGAAATATTTCATTCCGAACTACGTTACGGGCATATTTGTCTGAAACATTCGATGAATCCTCACGGTACGGTATATTTTCCGTTTGTACGAACGACACGATTTCCTCTCGTGTAACATTGAGAAGCGGTCGTATAATAAAATCCCGTTTCGGTGGTATACCTTTTAACCCCTCGGGGCCGCTACCGCGCAGGAAATTCAAAAAAGCGGTCTCCGCATTGTCACTTGCATTATGACCTGTTGCTACAAGATCAAACCCGTATGCGCCGAGGATATCTTTAAAAAATGCATACCGGGTAGCACGGGCTTGTTCCTGAAAAGAGCCGGTATCATTATCTGCGGAATTACTCATATCCGCACGTTTTATATATACCTGCAGTCCATTTTTCTCTGCATAGTCTCTGACAAAGGCCTCGTCCTTATCCGATTCCTCTCCCCGCATTCCGTAATTAACATGCGCTATAGCGAGATCGAGCTTATATTTTCCCTGCAGTGAAAGGAGTGTCTCCGTGAGTGTTATCGAATCGATACCCCCGCTAACCGCAACGATAATTTTCGCTTTAACCCCGAAAAGTTTTTCACTGGTAATGAAGCTCTCTATTGCCGAGAGAAATAATGCTTTCTTGTTACCCATGCACCGGCCATTTTGTTATATCAAAGTAATATAGAGATTATCGGGTAGATATTCAATAAATCCGGAGCAAAACAATTCATTTTTTGGGGTGTTTGCATCGGGGGTTGATTTTTTTTATATTATTATTCTTAAATTTTGTAAAATCGGGGGAACCCGACCGCATTTATGTACACGGATAGGACCGCAGGCGGGCTCACATACTGTCGTGCGGTGTGTTCTTTATCGAGCAATACTATCACAATTGTGGAGGGCAGAAATCATTGAAAGCTCTTGGAACACAGTTAGCAGTCGAACTCTTCGATTGTGATGAGAATATTCTAAACGACTATAGACTTCTCGAACAATCTCTTGTTGAAGCGGCTACCAATGCCGGCGCAACCGTCGTTGATAGCGTTTTCCATCAATTTAATCCCTATGGCATCAGTGGAGCTGTTATTATAGCCGAATCGCACGTTGCGATTCATACATGGCCCGAATACCAGTATGCCGCTCTGGATATATTTACCTGCGGCAATGAGGCGGATCCCGATATCATTGCCGGGGAGGTCAAAGAAATTTTGCGGGCCGAGCGAATGCAGGTTTCACGCATTCTCCGGGGTGTTACCGTTGGCGAGCAGGAACGCAGCTATGCACAAACACCGACGTAACTGACATGCAAGGTTCGATCAAATATGTCGATGGAAAGATTTATCTTGAAGAGGTTGGCCCGGAGTGTACAAGTGTTCGATACCAACTGAAGGAAGTCCTGCACAGCAAGCAGAGTCCCTACCAGCTTGTTGAAATCGCCGACTCATATGATTATGGCAGAATGCTCATACTGGATGGCTGCGTCAACGTATGCGAACGTGACGAGGCGAACTACCACGAAATGATTGCACATATACCGGCCTTACTCCATCCAAAACCACAGTCTGTTCTTGTTATCGGTGGTGGGGACGGTGGAACGGTTCGTGAATTATTAAAGCACGATTCTGTTCATAGCATCGATGTAGTAGAGATCGATGAAGAGGTAATCAATTCCTGTAAAAAATATTTCCCGGATCTGGCATCTGGTTTTAATGATTCACGCGTACAGCTCCATTGTGAGGATGGCGTCGCATTTGTACAGCGCGCCCGCATGTCACAATATTCAGTGGTTATAGTAGATTCGTCCGACCCGATAGGTCCTGCCGAGGGTCTCTTTACGAAAGAATTTTATGAAGCATGCCGGAGAGTCCTTGATGACAATGGGATTATCATAGCACAGTCTGAATCTCCGTATGTTTACCCGAATGTGCTCAGGCAAATATGTACGCTCTTCTCAGATATCTTTCCGGTTGCAGTACCATATCGCATTGTAATGCCGACGTATCCATCAGGACAGATTTATATGATGATGGGGACGATGGATAAACATATGACAAAATCATTTGAAAATTCAAGAACAGATAATTTTTTTGCGATCCATTCCGATAGCTTACACTATCTAACCCCCGATATGCTAAAGTCCGCATTCAACATACCGGGTGATATGATCAGACTATTAGAACGTGAGGAAATATGAACATATCATTAGGCAGAGTCATCATTCTCGTAAAAGATTATGATGATGCACTTGAATTCTACAAAAAGAATCTCAGCTGCAAGGTTATTATGGATTCTACCAATGAAGCCGGACAGCGATTCGTCCATACCGGTTTTGGCGATACAACCGAAACGGGGATCTGGTTTCTTAAGGCCGATACCGATGAAGAACTACAACGGGTAGGGCACCAGACGGGAGGACAGCCCATGATGGTTTTATATACGGATGCCTTTGATAACGTTTACGCACGCCTGAGAGAAAATAATGTCACAATTTATAGAGAACCGGTTGACACACCGGAATATAAATGCCTTCATTTTTTGGATCTGTACGGTAATGAGATTGTGCTGGTTGAATTGAAAACGTAGAGCCAAACATATATCAGCATCTTATATGTCCACCATTTTTATCGATTTTTTAACTTGCACATCCCAAATAGTTCAAACTGAAGAACCAATATTCACTCCTTTCGACTTGTCGGGATTCGAGATGATTTTATTGTCAGCCTGACTTTTTCAGCGAGAACTAATAAGGGGATATTCCGAGAATGTGATGATTCGTGTTGGCATGATAATTGCAATATTTTATAAATAAATGTACAGAAGAATAAGGAGTTATAATGAATAAATTTATACGATCGATTGCGATATGTTTGGTCTGTGTATTTATTTTGCCGGTTTATCTCCCGGCGCAGGAGGCAAACCGGTGGGAGGTATTCGATCCATTTATGAAGCACGAATTACGGCAGGTAGGCATACAGCCGGACATGTTCCGCACACCCAACTTTCCGGAGATCATCGACTCGCTTTTCAACGACGAATCGGAACAGCCTGTATATCACATTATATTGCACGGTCCGAAAACTGTTCGCGAACAACTCGAAATGCATAGAAACACTAATTTGCAGAATTTTTCAACAGCGCGCGTTGATCTGCGTAGACTCCATCAGATTGCCGGAACGATCGGACTCGAGTTGATCGAATATGGGGCGCCGATGGAGATTATGCTGGATGAAAGCCGCAATGATATCGGTGCCGATGACGTGCAAAAAGGAAATGGACTTGAGAGATCCTATACTGGCAAAGGTGTTATAGTCGGTATTATTGATACGGGGATCGATATTTATCATCCCGATTTCCTTTCATCGAATACTGAAGACGGTACCCGTATTCTTTCCATCTGGGACACTACGCTTGAACCAGAAGATAATGAAGACTATCCCTCCGGCTTTGATTACGGAGTCGAATATACAAAGGAAAATATTAATGCAGCTCTGGAAGACGGGAACGGTCAAAACATACGAACCCGCGATTCAAATGGACACGGAACCCATGTTGCAGGTATAACTGCTGGTAATGGAAAAAAGGGAAGCGGCGTGTATACAGGAATTGCGCCCGATGCGGAGTTGGTCATAGTACGTGTACCGTCATCAGGCATTTCCGGATCTCATGTTATTGACGGTATGAACTATATTTTTTCGCTTGCCGATGAGATGGAAAAACCCGCAGTTGTTAATTTGAGTTTCGGCGGTCACGGCGGAGCACATGATGGAACAACTCCATATGAAAAAGCGATCACAGATTATTCAAAAGAACCGGGCCGGGCGGTCGTTGTTGCATCGGGCAACAGCGGTAACCAGAAAATTCATACCGGCGGGATCGTTTCTCCCTCCGATACGGCGGTTATGTCGATGGTGATTGACGATTATAATGCGTCAAATTCTAATTATGCTATAAATCTTCTCTGGTATGAAAATCTCGATGAACAGGGGATCGGTCCATTCCCAACCGAGACAATAAACTTAACCATCGTATCACCGAACGGAAATACCCTAAGCGTCGAATCGGGTGATGAAGATTCGAAAAGTACCGATGACGGAAAAATTATAATCGAATCGTATGGGAAAAATGAAAAAGATGCCCGGTTGTTTTATATAGAAATAACCGATACAGAAGATGACAAAGCACCTGCAGCAGGTGCTTGGGATATAGTATTGGAACACGCTTCAGGAGACGGGAATGTACAATACAATATGTGGAATATAACCCAATCATTCGGTAATGGTCTTGCGTTGCAACCCACGACCGGACGGGAGTTTACCGTTACCATTCCCGGAACTGCAGAAGGTGCTGTAACGGTTGGTGCGTATACGACAAAAAATACCTGGACCGATATAAATGGTACGATACGCTCAAGTTCCGAAGTGCTTGAAGATATAGCTTCTTTCAGCGGGGGCGGGCCGACACGCGATAATAGACTAAAACCGAACATTACTGCGCCGGGACATATGATTGCAGCCGCATATTCCGATGATGCTTCGTTCTCCTCAACAAGGCAGGTCGAGCCGGAGGGATATGTAGTTCTGGAGGGAACAAGTATGGCGGCGCCACACATTACCGGTACGGTCGCCTTGCTGTTTGAATCTGATCCCGGGTTGAATACCGAACAAATAAAACAATTATTAGCATCGACAGCCCGGACAGATGACTATACCGGAAGTGTACCGAATACTACCTGGGGATATGGAAAAGTTGATGTCTATGATGCCATCATTGAATCCGGCGCTATAGTAACGGTAGATAAAATGGAAAAAGATGTACCGAATAGTTATACGTTAAAGCAAAACTATCCTAATCCATTTAACCCTGTAACAATAATACGTTATGGTATCCCGGTGAGATCTCATGTAATCCTCGAAATATATAATGCAATAGGGCAGTTAATAGCAACACCCGTCGATCAGGAACAGGATGCGGGAAATTACGAAATCACCTTTGATGCATCACATTTACCGAGCGGATTGTATTTCTATAGAATGGATGCCGGAGAATTTACAAAGATAAGAAAAGCAGTATTTATCAAATAAAAAACGGGACGTATCATAGCCCCCTGAAACGTCCCGTTTATCAATCAACCGTTCGTGTTAATAGAACCAGACGGCAGTACTTTTCTGTCCGGGATTGTTTACATTATCGCCACCGAGAATCATCACACGGGCAATGCCATCGGCATCGACATAACTGAGACCCGCGTGATTGAATAGATTGCCGCCTCCCTGACTGTTGATTGTGTTCGATCCTGTTGCTCCGTTAAATTGTCCCACACTTCCGTCGCTCCGGATTGAAGCATAACTGTTTTCACTTGATCCTGTGTGTGCACCGCTATAAAGCCCTGCAGTTACAAATATGTTACCTCCCGCTACCAGAGCGGTATGTTTGCTGGTGCGTTTTGAGAGTTCTTCGGAATTTATAACCCAACCTGTATCACTCAGTAGTCCGTTTCGTAGGTTGATCCGGCCGTAAACCACGGTTCTTAATTTCGTATCGTTGTTTGTATAGTTTCCATCGTTCGGAGAAACCGCAGCCGACTCGCCGGCTACCGCATAAAGGAATCCGCCAAATACTGAAAATGAATGATATGATTGTGAACCGGGAAGTGAGGGCATCGATTCCCATTCGCTCAGATTACCCAGTGAATCTATGAATGCGCGGTGTACCGAAGTAACGGGAGTGTTGTCGTTTGTTGCACCCCCTGCGATGTATACATAGCCACGGAATACAACTGCACCTAACGAATGAGTCGCTGTGGGAAGGGGAGTTGTCGTACTCCAATTCCCGAGACTACCGTCCTGGTTAATCGGGGCCTTATAAACTGTTGTTGTCGGTTGTTCGTTATCTTCATTTGTGCCTCCGATAACATACACGTACCCGTCTCCAGATACTCGTGAGTTGAACGGCGTTGCCGCTGTCGAGGCATGGAATGCTCTCGGAACAGGAAGATCGGTGGTAGCGTTCCACGAACCGATATGGCCGTCCTGTTGAATTTCGGCAACGTAACCTTCTTTTTGCGGATCGTGTGAATTGTCGCCGCCGCCAAGGACATAGACGAATCGGTTTATAGTATTATCATCGACTGCGACTGGTACAAATTGTGCCGAGTGTCCGCTAAGAGCGACCGGAAGGTTGGTGGTCTCGGTCCAGTTTATAACCGAAGGGCTGAATGCTGCAGTTTCCGTCACGGTAAACGGAAGTGTTTCGCTCAATCCCGTTGCTGTTTTTACCCGGATATCTCCGGTCTCAGCATCGTTCGGAACCGTAGTTATTATAAATTCATCCGTCCAATCATCCGGGCTGGCGATCGTTGCAGAGATTGTACCTCCACTGCCATCTGAGAATAATACCTCTCCTTCTCCTTGTTTGTCACCGAACGATTTACCCTCGATGATAACGGTACTTCCGTTGTTTCCGGACGGTCTTGTTGCACTATTGACATACATAAGATCCGGCCCTACAACGGTAAATGCTTCGTTGAATTTAATTTGAGTGCCGTCCATATTTTTAACAGTTATATCGTAGGTGACGCCACTGTCCACTCCGGCAGGAACGAACGTAAATATTATAGATCCATTTTCAACATCGACTTCTGTAGCGTTGAGATCATTGAATTGTACCTGAGCACCTTCTCTGAAATACGATCCGGTGATTCTGACCTCGGTACCCACCGTGCCGAATGACGGTTCAACGCTTGCGATGACAGGATCGGGACCATCGACAGGTTCTGTCGGTGAATCTTTTGAACATCCGGCTATTGTCAGGATTAAACTGACAATTAAAAAACTATGCAATGAAATTAAACTATTAAACTTATACATAATAAATCCCCTTCTATCAATGTATATGACTTTACCAAGAAATAGTACAAAATACGTGCCAGAATCCGATATATTTAAAAACCGTGTAATTTACNTCACATTAATAACAAGAAGATGATTTTTTACAGGGTAGAGGTAATTTTTACCGACAATGATATATTAATAAAAAAGGCTCAAAGGTNTAGATGCCTTTGAGTCTTTGTCGCTACTGTCTATTAGATTGGATACCTAGTATTTGTTAAAAAGTTCAGACAGTCCCGACAAGTCAGTAAGGAGTAGATGTGAGTTTTTCATTGTGAACTACATTGCACCTGAACAATAGCATTTTAATGGTTTAATTGTTTCCCGCACTTAAACAGTATGTATGCTTACATTGATAATAACTGTTTTATGAGAAAAGAATTTAAGTGATGATCATCTATAACAAATAATGTGATATAGATCACACCAAACTGCCGAGAGTTTGTAACTTTACTACAATAATCACGGTATGTCTTAAAAGTAATTTTTTAAAACTATCAGGAACTGCAGGTTTAAAAAAGATTCCCGCATTTCTTCTTTTTCTTCCCGCATAACATAGAGTGATTGCAAAGTCAGTTTTATTGTTTTTAAATAAAAATTGCTCAATCTACTGCATAATGATGGGAAAAAACGATTGGCATAATATTTGTACTAATTTATTAGAAATTTCTAATAATTCTATAACTCAATAACTCAAAAAACAAACTAAAAATGGGGGTAACCATGAAGACATCATACGTAACTGTAATCACAATGATGCTCGGTATAGTTCTCTTTATCGGCTGCGAGAGCACCTCTGAGCCGGGAACAACCGGTAACTTTGTTCTCTATTTAACCGACGCTCCGGGGGAGTTCGATGAAGTCAATATCTCTGTCGAAAGCGTAGAGGTCCACAGGGCGGAGGATGGATGGATCGTGATAAACGATGTGCCGGAAGTGTATGATCTGCTCGAACTGACAAACGGTGTTACCGCAGTATTAGGCGAAGCGGTATTGGATCCCGGCTTGTATACACAGATACGACTGATGATCGGCGAAGAAAGTAATGTCGTGCTCGACGGACAGACCTACGATCTGGAAATACCGAGCGGACTTCAAACGGGATTAAAATTAGTACAATCCTTTCAAATAGAAGCTGATTATACGTATGAGCTTCTCCTTGATTTTGATGCTCATCGATCGGTTAATCAACTCGGTGCAATAAATGAATTTGTTCTTCAGCCCGCATACCGGCTGCAGTCGATCGCGACATCAGGCTCTATCGCCGGTAGTGTAGAACCAGCCGCAGCAAGAGCGGTGGTAACTGTCTATCAGGGCGGAGAAGTTGTCACGACAACCTACGCAGATGAAGATACCGGTGATTTCAAAGTGATACACCTTCCCGAAGGTAATTACTCGGTGCATTTTGAGGCACGCGAAGATGGTTACGGTGAGCATACAATGGATAATGTGAGTGTGAGCGTAGGAGAAACGACGCAGCTTGATCCCGTTGATCTTGAATAAATCTTTGACTGCTTACAGTATGTGTTAAGAAAAAAAAAGCCCGGAAGGTGCATACCTTCCGGGCTTTTTTGTGCTCGATAGTAGTGTGAAACAATGTCCCGATGGAACACTAAAATAATTTAGCAATTACACAGTTTGTCGAACGTAGATCATACTTTCAACCGGTAACCGGTCTTCGGCACCGTGAGTATGAATTCCGGTTTCGAAGATTTACGTTCTATCTTCTTGCGGAGTTCCGCAATGTGTGTATCAACAGTTCGGGAATACACGTCGGCAGTGTGACCCCATACTTCTTTGAGCAACTCATCTCTTCGTACTGCCTGGTCCTTTCGTTTCAATAATGCGACGAGCAGATCGAATTCAAGAGGTGTGAGAGAGAGTTGTTTCCCTTCCCGGTAAATTTCACGTGTTTTTGTATTGACTTCAATATTTGAAAACCGGTAAATGTCCTCCGCAGATCCGTTATTACCGGTCGATCTCCTTCGCAGTATCGCATCGACGCGTGCTATGAGTTCGAGCACGCTGAACGGTTTGGTGACATAGTCATCGGCACCTATGCGTAATCCCTGCACCTTATCGGCTTCTTCACCGCGGGAAGTAAGTATCAGAACGGGAATATTGTTCCGATCCCCGCGGATAGTTTTCAAAACACGAAATCCGTCAACCTCCGGAATCATGAGATCGAGTATAAGCAAATCAAATTCTTTCGACCGTGTTTGCTCGATTGCTTCACGGCCGGTCTTTACCACGGTTACACTATGTCCTTCGATCTCAAGATTATTTTGTAAACCGTATGCGAGATCGGTATTGTCCTCAACGATTAAAATGTGTGCATCGCTCATAGCTTCCGTCATAATTCCTGCTCCACAATGTTATCTGTTTTGTATTGTTCAATATGGGATGCTGTTTGGTTGCTCACCGGAAGTTCGACGATGAAGCGGGCGCCACCGTTCGGTGAATCTTCTACTACAGATTTTCCATTCAATGCCTGCGTCAGTTCTGCAACCACTGCAAGTCCGATTCCGGATCCACCTGTGTTACCGTTTATATCGCGGTCAAGACGGGTATACGGTTTCCATATCTTTATCCGTTCCGATTCGGGGATGCCGGGGCCCTCGTCGTCAATTATGAGTTGTACATATGAGTTAACCAACCTGGTTGAGATAAAAACACGGCTCTGTTCAGAACTGTATTTGACGGCATTATCGAGTAGATTGATCACTATTTGACGAAGTAAATCCCGATCGGTGGTAATCATCATTTCTTCATCGATCCGGGAGAACACCGAGATGTTTTTTGCCGATGCGATAGGACGAAATGAATCGAGCACATCGTTTATTAATCGGTGCAGGTTGCATTGGGCGGAGTGAACGCTGATTATATTTCGATCGGTACGGGAAAATTGGAGAATATTCTCAACGAGATAGGTAAGCCGTTTTGCCTCCTGATCGATTATCTCCATTGCACGCTGTTTTTCTATTGTGTTCCGTACCCG
>SL_3KL_010_SEDDRAFT_10001495_pt1 | contig 21261 bp, 22 predicted proteins | sample SodLakKL_010_SED_2_FD_10381 | JGI IMG/M metagenome (IMG submission 10381) | reverse complement strand
ACCCGCGCCTTTCGGCGACTCGGCGCCCGGGTGATCGCCGTCGAGCCGCAGCCTGAGATGATGAAGTGGCTGGCGCGTTTTCATGGTCGCGACGATGGGGTGGTGCTGACTGACAAGGCGTTGGGCGCTCAACCGGGCCGGGCCGGTCTGGCCTTGAGTGCCGCACATCCTTCGGTGGCCTCGCTCAATCGGGCCTGGCGGGAACAGGTCGGACGGGACAACCCGGGCTTCGAGCGGGTGCGCTGGAGCGAGGAAGTCGAGGTCGATGTGACCACCCTGGACGAGCTGATTGCCGAGCATGGGCTACCGGACTTCTGCAAGATCGATGTCGAAGGTCACGAGGCCGAGGTGCTGGCCGGATTGAGCCGGCCAATCAAGGCCTTGTCGGTGGAATTTGTCCAGTCCACCCTGGAGATGACGCGCACCTGCGTCGAACGACTCGAACAACTGGATACTTATGTTTACAACGCCGTGGCCGGTGAACAACGCCGCATGCTCTGGTCCGACTGGCGCAATGCGGACCAGGTGAATGATTGGCTTGCTGCCGGCGCCGATGGCATCGCTTCCGGCGACCTGTACGCCCGGCGCGCTACACTGCCCCCATGATTGTTGACTGGAATCACCTGACCTCGCCCGAACTGGAGACACTGGCCGCGAAGGACCCGGTGGCGGTGATGGCGCTGGGGGCGATCGAGCAGCACGGCCCCCATCTGCCACTGGCCACCGACCTGATCATTGCCGAGGGTTTGCGCGATGCTGCCCTCAAGTCCCTGTCACCGAGACAACCCTTCGTGGTGCTGCCGTCGCTGGCCATCGGCGCCAGCCAGGAGCATGGCAATTTCGCCGGCACCCTGAGTCTGACGCCGGACCAGGCGGTTGGCGTGATTCGATCAGTCGGCGAGGGCATTCACCGCGCCGGCATCAAGCGACTGGTGCTGGTCAACGCCCACGGCGGCAATCATGCCGTCATGACCCTGGCCGCGCTGGAGTTGCGTCGTCGGTTGGGCCTGCTGGTGGTCAAGGCCAGCTACCTGCGTTTTGACCCGCCGGAAGGATTGATCGAAGCGCTAGAACTTCGGCGCGGCCTGCATGGTGGTCAGGCCGAAACGGCGATCATGTTGCACCTGGCGCCTGATCGGGTGCGCATGGACCAGGTGCAGGATTTTCGCTCCGTTGTAGAAAATCACCCATCCGAGGTGCTTGGTCCGGAACATCCGGCCGCATGGGCCTGGCTGGCCGAAGATCTCAATCCGAACGGCGTGGTCGGCCGTGCCGGTCTGGCCAGCGCCGAGTTGGGTGAGCGACTGGTGGCCCACTACGGCAATATCCTGGCCCGGGTGTTGGCCGAGACCGGAGAGATGGCAATCGGGTGGCAGACCTGAGTCGGGCTGATCTGTTACGGTGCGGGGCAGGTTTCACATGAATGTCCCGCACTTCGGTTAGCTTGCGGGTTGTTGTTTGTCCGGGAAATTGCATGCATCAGATCGAACGAGCCATTTTTGATCTGCGTCGCGGACTGCCGGTGATCATTGACGATCATGGTGGTGAGAGCGCGCTGGTCTATCCACTGGAATGCCTGACCGATCCCGGCATCACCCGACTGGTCGAGCAAGCTGGTGGTGAACCGGCGTTGACGGTCAGCCGTCATCGCATGCAGGCCATGGGCTATCCGATCAGCGTGGCGGCGGCTTGTCTGCCATTGAGCAACTGCGAGGTCGACAGCGCAGAACTGATCGAGGCCGCGATTTCGGCCCGTTCGGCGCACAGTGAGATGTTCGATGCGCCGCGTCCGGCCGGGCCGAGTGAGCGCGCCGCGCTGGCGTTGATGCGCCGGGCCCTGCTGATTCCTGCTGCCGTGACCGCGCGGATCGATCCGAAGTTGCGCCCGGAACTGGACCAACGGATTCGAGCCGGTGAGCTGCTGGCCGTCGAAGCGCGCGAGGCCGAGCATTGTTTCGATCATGCTCGCGGCATGCTGCGCCGGGTCAGTGAGGCCGATGTGCCGCTGGCCGAGTCGGCCGAATCGCGATTCGTGCTGTTTCGCGAACCCGACGGTTTGCGTGAGCACCTGGCCGTGGTCATCGGACAAAGCGAAAAGTGGTCTGAAGCGGTGCCGGTGCGCCTGCACTCGGCCTGCCTGACCGGCGATCTGTTCGCCAGCCTGCGTTGCGACTGCGGCGAGCAGTTGCGCACGGCCATCGAAACCATCGCCGGCCTGGGCGGCGGGGTGTTGCTGTATCTGGCCCAGGAGGGCCGCGGCATCGGCCTGGCCAACAAGCTCAGGGCCTACGCCTTGCAGGATCAGGGGCACGACACCGTCGAGGCCGACGGCATCCTCGGTTTCGGCGAGGATGAACGCCGCTATGGCGTGGCGGTGGATATGCTCAACAACCTCGATATTCGCCGCGTTCACCTGCTGACCAATAATCCGGTCAAGGTTGCCGCCCTGGCCAATGGCGGCATCGAAGTCGCGCGCCAGGACCGGCTCTATGGTCGGGTCACCGACCACAACCGCCGCTATCTCACTGCCAAGGCCAGCCGCTCGGGTCATTTGCTCGATGAGTTGCTGGACGAGTCGTGATCGCCACCCCGCAGAAGCCCGATCGCTCTGAGGATGGAAAGGGATCAGGGGTCAGGGGTCAGGGAAAGGATCATGACTGACCACTGACTACCGACCACCGTCTTCCGTCTCCCCGCTCCCGTACAATTCCCGTCATGGATCTCAGCCCCGAACTTTGGAAAGCGCTTCTGGCCGCCAGTCGCCAGGACTGGACGCGGATGGAAAGCTGGGCGTGCGAAGTATCCGGCGGGCGGATCGAGTTTTTCTCCGGTGGGCGCTGGCACTGTTCGCATCCACTTGATACGGAGCAGTCCCGGGCCCTGGACCTGCTCAGCCCGCTGGCGACCGCACCGGATTCATTCTGCATGGCGCAACTGGGCCAGAGCCTGGATGGACGCATCGCCACGGCCAGTGGTGATTCGTATTTCATCAATGACAAGGTCACTCGCCGGCATCTTCATCGACTGCGTGGCCTGGTCGATGCCGTGATCATCGGCGCCGGTACCGCGATTGCCGATCAGCCGCAACTGACCGTTCGCCATGTGAATGCTCCGAATCCGGTCCGGGTCATTCTGGACCCCAGCGGGCGGGTACCTATGAAAGGACCGCTGTTCGAGGATGGTCGAGACTCGCCCACGACGCTGCACCTGGTCGGGCCCGGGTTGAAACCGGTCCGGGCCGGTGAGCATGTTCGCCGAGTCGTGATCGAGACCAATGAAGAGGGTTTCGAACCGGCCAACGTGATTCGGCTTCTTGAAGAATTCGGCCATCGTCGCATCCTGGTTGAAGGCGGCGGCGTCACCGTATCGCGCTTCATCGAGGCCGGGGTGCTGGATCGACTGCATCTGCTGATCGCACCCTTGCTGATCGGATCAGGTCCCCCCGGCATCAATCTGCCAGTGATCGAGCGTTTGTCCCAGGTCCCGCGCCGGACCATGCGGGCCTACCCCTGCGGCGACGAACTGATCGTCGATATGGCGATGCATCAGAGGTGAGATCTGAGATCATCGAATCGGCCCTGCAAACACCAGAATCCCCGGCAGGCTGGCCAGGAAGATGACCACCCCGTAGGCCATGGCCACGGCTACGCCCTGCTCGGCGGGCAATCCCATCGCCATCCAGACCGCGGCGGCGGTGGCCTCACGCAGGCCCCAGCCGGCCACCGTGATTGGGATCAGCATGGCCAGCAATACCGGAAGCGCCACCGCCAGCAGCCAGCCGAACGGCAGTTCGATGCCGATGCCGCGAGCAGTCAGCGCAAAGATCAGCATGTAGCTGAACACGATCAACATCGACAACAGCAACTGGATCGGCAGCACGCGCGGCGAGAGCAGGGCGCGCACGATGTCCTCGCGAAAGACCTGAATCAGATCCGGTCGAAAACGGCTCAGCAATCGCCAGGTCAGCAGCAGGGTGACAACGACGACCAAGGCCGTGCCAATGATGGCCGGTATAGGGCCGATGGATGTCCACACTCCGGCCAGGGCGTTTCGCCATGTCGGAGTGAGCACGATGATCGCCAGTGCGGCGACGGCAACCACCAACTGGCCCGAAGCGCGTTCGATGATCACCGCCCGCCAGGCCGGACCGGTGCTGTCGCTGGCCCGGGCATGTCGATGTGCGCGCCAGGCATCGCCGAGCACGCCGCCGGGCAAAACCTGGTTGACGAACCCAGCCAGGTAATATTCGGAAACGGCCTGGCGCCAGCCCAGCGGTAATTCGAGTTGCCGAGCGGTAAACCGCCAGCGCCAGGCCGAGAGCAGAATCTGGATCACGCTGAACAGCAACGCGGCCAGCAGCCAGCCAATCTCGATGGCAATGATCTGTTCGGCAACGGCCCTCGGGTCCAGCCAGGCCAGCAACGCGGCCAGCACGGCCAGGCTGAACAGCCAACGCAGCCAGGGTTTCAGGCGGTTCATGGCGGCGCCGGAATCGCCAGCAGATCGATATGGCCAATCACCAGGCCGGCCTGGTTTCGGTTCAACCAGTCCATGCGCTCCTGATGCCAAGTGTCGATGAACTCACCGTGCCCGGGCGCGATTTCCAGGGCCGCTTGCCGCCAGCCGTTGACCAGTTCAACGGCCAGTGTCGATCGGTCGGGATCGCCGGCTGGACAATGCCAGGGTGTTGATTCCTGAAAAACCTCGAATCCGACCTGCTCGAGTGCATCGGCCAGCACCGTCACGGCATCCGGTCCCAGCGCCCGCCCCAGCCCCTTGGCCTGGCACTGATGATCATTGAACCAGGCGGCCATTCGTTGATCATCACGGCTGACGATCTGTTGCCCATGCTGGTCGATGAAAAAACGCTGGCCATTCACATTGAGGCTGAACAGTCCGGCACTGCGCCACCTCGCCATGTGTTCAACCAGCATTTCGATCCACTGGCGCGAACACAGGTCCAGCAGGGCGCTGGCGGTCAGCACATCCGGTTTGGGCAGGTCGAGGGTGGCCAGATCCTTCAGATCACCGCTGCGGCACTTCACCGAAACCGCAAGGCCATCGGCGCTTTGGTCCGGTGAATGTCGGGCGGCATGGTCGAGCAATTCCGGGTCGTGATCGATCAGCAGCCATTGCTGGCGTCCATGCAGACGGGCGCCGAGGAAGCGCAGATTGCTGCCATGGCCGGCGCCCAGGTCGACAATGCACATTGCATCCCTGTCGGCCAGCCAGGCATCCAGGCGCTCGACCAGGGATTGCGAGCGAGCGGCGGCATCGGCCGGCTCGCGCAGGCTCAGCCAGTGGGCATTGAAATGACCGCCATCCTGGCTCATGAGATCAGCGCTTCGGCAAAGCGTTTGCCGGATTCCGGCCACCGCGAAAGCCGATCACGCGCGGCCACGGCCTGCCGGGTCAAGCGATGCCTGAGAGCCGAATCATCCAGCCAGTTCACCAGAGCCGAGCGCATCGCATCGACATCGCCCGGTGGAATGATCAGTGCGGCTTGTTCCGGCACGGTATCGGCGAGCGCGCCACCGGTGGTGGACAGCAACGGCAGGCCGCGGGCCAGCGCTTCGGTCACCACCATGCCGTAGCCCTCGTAGTGAGAAGGCACGATGCACATTGACGCATGGTGGTAACGGGCTTGGAGTTGTTCTTGACCGAGCTCGCCGGTCAGTTCGATGCGCGCTTCAAGGCCATGCTCACGGATCAGTGCTCTCACCCGGCCGGCAAATTCAGGATCGCGCTGATCCGAGCCGGCCAGTACGCAGTGCCAGCGACGATTTTTCAGGCCGGCCAGTGCTTCGACGAGTACATCCTGGCCCTTGCGCGGTGTCAGGCTGGCGACGCACAGCAGGTTTTCGATTGAGTCGGTATTTCGTCCCTGCAGACGGTTGGCGACAGCCTCGGCCAAGCCGGCCGGATCGACGCCGGGTTCGATCACGACCGGATCCTGGTGGCACAGCTCAAGCTCGCCCAGGCGCCGGGCGGTGAAAGCGCTGGTCACGATGATCCTGCGACAGGGGGCAAGCGCCTTGCGTTCACTGTCCAGCAATTGCCGCTGAAAATTTTCGGGCAGGCCAGTTTCATCGGTCAGTGGATGGTGGACGAGGGCGGTCAGGTCCAGCCGACTTGCATGCGTGTCAAGCACCTCGGGCGCTCCGCCCAGCGCCAGCCCGTCGATCACCACGCGGGCGCCATCAGCCAGGCTTTCCAGGGCCTGATTCATGTGTTCGCGGGCGCGTGCGTCAGCGAGCGGAAAGTCTCCATCCAGGCCAATGACCTTGACGCTCCAACCCTGTGCTTTCAGTTCGGCAACGATGCGTGCATCGTAGAGGTAACCGCCGGTGCGCTGGGCCGGATCGCCCGGTACGATCAGGGTCAGCTCGAGGCTCAAAGATCACCCTCGAAGCTGGCCCAGGCCAGGTGTGATTCCTTGAGCGAGACTTTCATGCGGGTCAGGCCCTTGCCGGTCTCGCCCAGACGACCGGCGCGGATGGCTTCGGCCATGCGCTTGAAAATCACTCCGGCCATGAACTCGGTGGTGGTGTTGCGGCCCGCGAATGCCTCGACCTGGTCGAGGTTGGAGTAGTTGAACTCGGCCAGAATGTCGCCCAGCACCTCGCTGGCCAGGCCGATGTCAACGACCAGGTCATCATCGTCCAGTTCCCGACGCTGGAAAGTGGCATCGACCACGTAGGTGGCCCCATGCATGCGCTGGGCCGGTCCGAACACCTCGCCATCGAAACTGTGGGCAATCATGAAGTGATCACGCACGGTCAGGGTGTACATCGGTTGGGCTCCTTGGAAATGGCGTTGGTCTGGGGTTTGACTGTAACCGATCGACTGTGGGTGAGGTGCGTTGGCTGCGACAGTTGGTAGGAGGTTGAAAGTCTGGTGGTGGCTCCGATCTGGCTCCCGTATCAATCTACTCTCACCCGACAAGCGACGAGTGGGCTTGACCGGGGCCGGGCTCGAGGTGACGGAAGCGGGCAGAGCCTTTCCGTACTCGAAGCACCCAAAGAGCCTGCTAACGGCAAGCCCGTACCGATTGGAACAAACGAAATTCGATCGGCACCAAAACGCCCCTGCACTCAACCAATCGACCCCGCCGTTCACCTTGAGCCCGGCATCGGGCAAGGCCGCTCGTCGCCCCGCCCCCGTAAACTCCATCCTGAGCCGGATAGATCTCCAAGGTCAACGGCCAATCCTTCTTAGCCGCAGGTGGAAGGATGGTTAAGGGATCAGGGGTCAGTTTTTTAGTAGGCGAACTCGCGAAAGAGTTGGTTGATATCGCCTTTCCAGCGGGTTTCGTATGCGGCCAGTTTGACTTCGGCCGGGGTGGTGCCGCGATCGACGATTTCTTCGAGCGAGTTGAGAAAACCGGCTTCGTGGTCGCCGGCGCCGTTGAGGCGAGCCCGGCGGGCCAGGCCCCGTCGCGCGGTGGTCAGCAATTGCCGGGCAAGATCACGCACCGAGCGTGTGCCGATCTTCGCCTTGAGCCCGTGGCGGGCGACATCCTCGCGAAGCTTCTGGCGTTCTTCCAGGGTCCAATTTTTGGAAATCTCCAGGCATTCGGCCAGGCTGTCGGCATCGTAGAGCAGGCCGACCCAGAAAGCCGGCAGGGCGCACAATCGCCGCCATGGACCGCCATCGGCCCCGCGCATTTCCAGGAACCGCTTCAGACGCACCTCGGGAAAGGCCGTGGTCAGGTGGTCTTCCCAGTCGGCCAGGGTCGGGAACTCGCCTTCCAGGCCGGGCAGGCGACCGGCGAGAAAGTCGCGGAAGGACTGACCGGCAGTGTCGATGTAGCGACCTTGTCGGCGCACGAAGTACATCGGCACATCCAGCATCCAGTCGACGTAGCGCTCGAAACCCATGCCGGATTCGAACACCCAGGGCAGCATGCCGGTGCGGTCCGGGTCGGTGTCGTTCCAGACCTGGCTGCGATAGCTCAGGAAGCCGCTGGGCTTGCCCTCGACGAATGGCGAGTTGGCGAACAGCGCGGTAGCAATCGGCTGGAGCGCCAGCGAGGCTCGGAACTTGGCGACCATGTCGGCCTCGCTGGAAAAATCCAGGTTGACCTGCACGGTACAGGTGCGCTTCATCATGTCGTGACCGAGTTGGCCGACTTTCGGCATGTAATTGCGCATGATCACGTAGCGGGCCTTGGGCATCCACTCGATGTCTTCGCGTCGCGCGGTGGGGTGAAAGCCCATGCCGATAAAACCGATGCCCAATGGCTCGGCAACGGCGCGTACCTCGGCCAGGTGCGTGTTGACTTCGTTGCAGGTCTGGTGGAGGTTGTCGAGCAAGCCACCGGACAATTCCAGTTGGCCACCGGGTTCCAGTGTGATCGAGCAATCATCCTTTTTCAGGGCGATGGGCTGATCATCCTCGCTAATGATTTCCCATTCGAACTGGCGCGAAAGCCCCTCGAGCATGGCTCTGATGCCGCGCTCTCCGGCATACGGAAGGGGTTGGAAGGATTCGGTGCAAAACCCGAATTTCTCATGCTCGGTCCCGATTCGCCATTCGGATTCAGGTCGTGATCCCGATTCCAGCCAGGCGGTCAGTTCACGCTTGTCGGTGATGCGATGGTCTGGGTTCACGGTGGTACTCGACGCTAGAATATGTGCCAATTATCGCCCGATGGCCGGTGTGCTGCATGTCAAAATCGAAGCGACGTTTCTCTGCGTCCTCATGATGGACTAGTGCAATGTACTACCATGGTTGCAGACACCTGGTTCAATCCGATGTGCAAGGATTCAGCAAGCAATCCGATGGAGTTCCGTCCGACCCGCGATCTGCCCGCGCCATGAAAGTCTGGGCGATCATGGTGTTGGCCATGCTGCTGGCGGCCTGCCAGCCGCATGATGAAGTCGACGAACCCTCCAAGCCGCGCCTGCCGGTGCCGGTGAATGTTGAATTCGATCCAGAAGGACGGCCGTTGCCGGAGGTGCTGGCCTCTGAACAAACCCTGCACCGCGGCAATGGCGAAGAGCCCCAGACCCTGGACCCGCACCTGGCCGAGGGGGTGCCGACCGCCAATATCCTGCGCGATCTGTTCGAGGGCTTGACCACGACTGCGCCGGATGGGCGGATCGTGCCCGGCGCCGCGATTCACTGGGACATCAGCCGTGATGGCCTGACCTATACCTTTTACCTGGACCCGGCCGGCACCTGGAGCAATGGCGAACCGGTGACCGCCGATGATTTCGTCTGGTCCTGGCGGCGCGTGGTCGACCCGAACACGGCGGCGGCTTACGGGCGCATGCTGGCGCCGGTGGTCAATGCCGAGCAGATCTTTTCCGGCGAGCTGCCCCCCGAAGAGCTTGGCGTGACCGCGCTCAATGAATCCACTTTCCAGGTGCGCCTGGACGATCCCACGCCCTACTTTCTGGGTTTGCTGACGCATCCGACGACCTACCCGGTCCACCGCGAAAGTTTCGAGACTCACGGCAGTGCTCACGTGCGACCCGGCAATCTGATTTCCAATGGTGCCTATGTGCTCACGGACTGGCAGGTCCGGTCACGCATCGAGCTGGCTCGTAACCTGCATTTTCGCGATGCCGACAACGTCATCATCGAGCGGGTCATCTACTATCCATTCGAGGACGAAAATACCGAGTTCAATCGATTCCGGGCCGGTGACCTGCAGTGGACCTACCAGGTGCCGAGCAGCCAGTTTCGCTGGCTCGAGCGCAATCTGGACGAGGCGCTGATGGTCGCCCCGTGGTTCGGGACCTATTTCTTTTCGTTCAACCTGACCCGCGAACCGTTTCGCGACAATCTCGAGCTTCGTCGTGCGCTCAACCTGGCCATCGACCGCGAGATCATCACCGAGCGGGTCAGTCAGTTCGGCGAGATTCCGACCTTCAACCTCATCCCGCCCGGTCTGCCGGACTACGAGCCGCCGAAACCCGAATATGCCGAGTGGACCCAGGAAGAGCGCGAAGAAGAAGCCCGTCGACTCTACCGCCAGGCCGGGTATTCCGAATCCGATCCGTTGACCGTCGAGCTGCGCTACAACACGTCGGAAAATCACCGCAAGATTGCCGTGGCCGTTGCGGCGATGTGGAAGCAGACCCTCGGCGTGCGCACCCGGCTGGTCAACGAGGAGTTCAGGGTGTTCCTGCAAAACCGCGCCCAGCGCCGGGTCACGCAAGTCTTTCGGGCCGGCTGGATTGGCGATTACCAGGATGCCTTTACCTTCCTGGAACTGTTTCATTCCGGCCACGGGCGCAATGACGCCGGCTACAACAATCCGCGCTATGACCGCCTGCTCGAGCAGATCGCCTCCGAACGCATCCCCGCGCTGCGGCGCAACCTGATGCGCGAGGCCGAACGCATGCTGCTGGCCGACCAGGTCATCCTGCCGACCTTCATCTACGTCTCCAAGCGCCTGGTCGACCCGCGCCTGCAAGGCTGGGAAGAAAACATCATGGACTATCATTTGACCCGCTATATGTATCTGGTCAGAGAGAGAGGCGTTGAGCCGGAAGAGCGGACAGACGAAGTCGATGATGAAGGCGGGGAGACGGGAGACGGGAGACGGGAGACGGACGAACAGGCTGGCCTCAGACCAATTAATGCCTTTCCGGTCGTCTTCCGTCTTCCGTCTTCCGTCTCCCCGGCAATCCGCCGGATTGCCACCCCATGCTGAGATACTCCCTCAAACGCCTGGCCTCGGCGGTTCCCACGCTGTTTCTGCTCATCACCGTGGCGTTCTTCCTTATCAGGATTGCCCCGGGTGGGCCGTTTGATTCCGAACGCGCCCTGCCGGCGGAGATCGAGGCCAATCTGGCCGCCAAATATCATCTAGATGAACCGCTGGTGATGCAGTACGGGCGTTATATCTGGCAGATCGTGCGGCTGGATTTCGGGCCGTCGTTTCATTACCTGGACTGGACGGTCAACGACCTGATCATCCAGGGCGCGCCGGTTTCGTTCACGCTTGGCATTCTGGCCTTGATCATGGCGCTGGTGGTCGGCATACCGATTGGGGTGTGGGCGGCCTGGCGCCAGAATCGGCCCTCGGATTACACCGTGATGGGCGTTGCCATGATCGGGATCTCGATCCCCAACTTTGTCCTCGCCCCGCTGTTGATCCTGTTGTTCGCCATCACCCTGGGCTGGTTGCCGGCCGGCGGCTGGGAGTACAGTTTTTCCCGCATGGTCTTGCCGGTCATCACCCTGGCCCTGCCGATGATCGCCTACGTGGCCAGAATCACCCGTGGCTCGATGATCGAGGTGCTGCACTCGAGCTTCATTCGTACCGCGCGCGCCAAGGGGCTGCCGGAAAAGGAAGTACTGATCAATCACGCCCTCAAGCCGGCGTTGTTGCCGGTGATTTCCTATCTCGGCCCGGCGGCCGCGGCCATTCTGACCGGTTCGGTGGTGGTCGAGCGTATTTTCACCATTCCCGGCATTGGTTCCTACTTCGTCCAGGGCGCACTGAACCGTGACTACACCCTGGTCATGGGTGTGGTGATCCTGTACGGCATTCTGATCATCGTGTTCAATTTCCTGGTGGACCTGCTCTATGCCTGGCTGGATCCGCGCATTCGCTACGATGATCTGGAGTCCGAGTCATGAGCGAAGCCACGCGCGATGCTTTCGAGCAGGCCATGGACCGCCGCGTCATTCGCGGGCGTTCGTTGTATGTCGATGCCTGGCATCGACTGCTGAAAAACAAGGCCGCGGTCGCCGCCCTGGTGGTGTTGGCGATCATGATCATCATGGTCATTGTCGGCCCGATGCTGTCGGACTGGGACCACGAGATTCCGGACTGGGATCACTACTCGACTCCACCCTCGCTGGAGACCGGTCATCTGTTCGGCACCGATGCACTGGGACGTGACCTGTTCGTGCGCACCATGATCGGCGGACAGATCTCGCTGCTGGTCGGCCTGGTCGCGACCCTGGTCTCGCTGGTAATCGGCATTTCCTATGGTGCGGTCGCCGGCTATTTCGGCGGACGGGTCGACAACATCATGATGCGGTTTGTCGATGGCATTTACGCCATGCCGTTCATGTTCTTCGTGATTGTCCTGATGGTGATTTTCGGGCGCAATATCTTCCTGATTTTCGTGGCCATCGGCGCGGTCAACTGGCTGGACATGGCGCGTATCGTTCGCGGCCAGACCCTGAGTCTGAAGAACAAGGATTTCGTCGAAGCCGCGCGCGCATGCGGCGCGACCGAAATGCAGATCATTCGTCGTCATATCGTCCCCAACCTGCTCGGCGTGGTCATTGTCTATGTGACCCTGACCATTCCCCAGGTCATTCTGGTCGAGAGTTTCCTGAGCTTTCTCGGCCTGGGTGTGCAGGAACCGCTGACCTCCTGGGGCGCACTGGTCAACGAAGGCGCCCAGGAACTCGAAACCGCACCGTGGTCCCTGCTGTTCCCGGCCAGTTTCCTGGCATTGACGTTGTTTGCGTTCAATTTTCTGGGGGATGGGTTGAGGGATGCGCTGGATCCGAAGGATAGGTTTTGAGGGTGGGAGACGGAAGACGGGAGACGGAAGACGGGGTGGACTGGAGACCTTGGGAACTAACATGACCGATTGCTTTTCTGCCGACTTTGACTCTCGATTGTGCGGGTGCTTTGTGGTGATTCGTACGCCTGATGCGTTCAAGGAATTTAGGGTCGCCGATGATCCTGAATTTCCCTCTTCGGTCTCCCGTCTCCCGTCTCCCGTCTCCCATCCGACGCGCCAGCGGAGGATCCTCTAATGGCCCTGCTTGAAGTTCGCGACCTCACCGTTTCCTTCGACACCCCCGACGGGGTGGTGCATGCTGTCAATGGCATCAGCTTTGATCTGGAGCCGGGTCAGACGCTGGGGCTGGTTGGGGAGTCGGGGTCGGGCAAGACCCAGACGGCGCTGGCGATCATGGGATTGCTGGCCGAGAATGGTCGTGCAAGCGGCTCGGTGAAATTTCGTGGTCAGGAGTTGCTCGGCATGTCCCTGCCGGAGCTGACCCGGATTCGGGGGTCGAAGATTTCGATGATCTTTCAGGACCCGGTCTCCTCGCTCAATCCGTACATGCCGATTGGTGATCAGTTGATTGAGGTGCTGACGCATCATCGCAACCTCAAGCGGCGCGAGGCGCGCGAACGTGCCATGGAGATGCTGCGGCTGGTGCGCATCAGCGATCCGGCCGAGCGCATGCGCCAGTTTCCCCACGAGTTGTCGGGAGGCATGTGTCAGCGCGTGATGATTGCCATGGGTCTGTTGTGCCAGCCCGATCTGCTGATTGCCGATGAGCCCACCACCGCCCTGGACGTGACCGTTCAATCGCAGATCAATACCCTGATGGGCGAGCTGTCGGAAAAGTCATCGACCGCCATCATCCTGATCACCCATGATCTGGGTGTGGTGGCCGGGCTATGCAGTCGCATTATGGTGATGTATGCCGGCCAGGAAATGGAAATGGCCGGGGTCAACGAACTGTTCGCCGACCCGCGTCACCCCTATACCGAGGGACTGCTCAATTCGGTGCCGCGTCTGGACAAGGTCCGCTCCGGAATTCTCAATGCCATTCCCGGCAATCCGCCCAGCCTGCTTGATATTCCGCAAGGCTGCCCGTTTTCCGGGCGCTGTCTCTACGCCTGGGAGAAGTGCCGCGAGAGACCGGCATTCGAGGAAGTGGAGGAGGGGCATTTCCGGCGTTGCCATCTGGAGCGGTTGCCGGGTGATCGCGAGGAAGCCGTTTGATGCGCACACCCGTGCTCGAGGTTCGTGATTTGTCGGTCCATTTTCGGGTCGATACCGGACGTCTGTTTCGTCACGATTACCACACCATCCGGGCGGTGGATCAGGTCAGCTTTGACGTGCACTCGGCCGAAACCCTGGGAATCGTCGGTGAGTCGGGGTGTGGGAAGTCGACCCTTGCGCGCGCGATTCTCGGACTGGTTCGGGCGCACGGTGGCTCGGTCCAGTGGCTGGGCAAGGAACTTCTCGGGTTGAGCGAGGAGGAGATGCGCGGCAAGCGCCGCGAGATCCAGTTGATCTTTCAGGATCCGTCCGGCTCACTGGATCCGCGCATGACCGTCGGTCAGATTGTCGCCGAGCCATTGCGGACCTTTTATCCTTCGATGTCGAAGTTGCAGGTGCGCGAACGCGTCCAGGGCATCATGCAACTGGTGGGTTTGTCTCCGCAGCAGATCAATCGTTATCCGCATGAATTTTCGGGCGGGCAATGTCAGCGTATCGGGATTGCCCGGGCGCTGGTGGTCAATCCGCGCCTGGTGGTGTGTGACGAGCCGGTCAGCGCGCTGGATGTCTCCATCCAGGCGCAGATCGTCAATCTGCTCAAGGATCTCCAGAAAAAGCTGCAGCTGTCTCTGATATTCATTGCACATGACCTGTCGGTCGTCCGGCATGTGTCCGACCGGGTCATGGTGATGTATCTCGGCCGGGTCATGGAGGTGGCCGACCGTGACAGTATCTATCTCAAACCACGCCATCCGTATACGCGCGCCCTGATCGAATCGGTGCCGATTCCAGATCCGGTCAAGGAGCGGGACCGGGCGCGTCGTTCCCTGGAAGGCGACATGCCCTCGCCATTGAACCCACCGACAGGCTGTGTCTTCCGCACCCGCTGCCCACATGCCATTGACGAATGCGCCCGGGAGGTGCCGGCCCTGGAAACCCTGGACAACGGCAACCAGGTCGCCTGCATTCGGCATCGTGAGATTGTTGGGGAGACGGGAGACGGGAGACGGGAGACGGAGGCGGGTAGCGGATAGGCCAGGCCCGCCCGCGGAGGCTGAGCTGGAGGCGTATGGGCTGCTTACTCCGCTCGGTCAATCAGGTCATGTCCGGACTGATAGTGAAGCCGAAACTGACCGTTTTCGGGGATCAGCACCCGCTCCTGGACCAGGATAGCGATCCAGTCCCGGGCCTGGCGCTGGGCATTCTCAGGGGGATCGGTTCGGACCAGGCCGATGATGGGGGCAAGCATTTCGATCAGGTCGTCGGTCCGGCCGCTGCCGGTCAGGTGGGCTTGGTCAGTGGCGGTCAGCCATTGGCCTTCGAGCCTGGTGTCCGGCCCGATCATCAATCGTTCAAGTTTGATTTCCAGCCCGTGTTGCTTGAGGTCCTGCCAGGCGCCCATGATGGTCAGAAAGGCCATTCGCTGGGCCATGCTCTCCGGCTCCGCCGCGGTCAACTGGCGAAAGCCTTCGATCAACTGGTCCAGGGCCTCGACATTCAGTGGCGAGGCCGTGATCGACAATTCCAGGTGTGATTGTTCGACCTGGTTAAAGCGTGCAGCCAATGCCAGGCCGACCTGGTCGTCATCAAGCGCATGCCAGTCCATGGTGAATTGGCCATCGGCAAAATCGAGCTGGTTGCCGAAGTGGTCGGACCAGGCGATCGCGGTCAGATCGGACTGCAATCGAGTCGTTCCACCGCGCTTTTGGTCCAACCGGATTTCCACCCCTTGGGCCTCGAATCGGGGCTGGTCACCGACTGCAAGCTGGCTGCCCTCGGCCAGCATGCGAATCTGGCCATTGAGGTCGAGATGTCCGTGAACGCGTGTCGGTTGGCGGCTGTGAGGTGTGGTGATCTCTCCGTCAAGGCGCAACCATGACAATCCGATGGGCGGCATGTGGCGAGCGCTCAGACGCGCATGAACATCGTTGCCCGGCGAAAAATCCAGGTCTGAACGAAACCAGCCGGGCTCGAAATGGCTATCATCGGTGGCTTCGATATCGGCCAGCCATTCCGGCACCCAGGCGCGCACGTACTGGCCGACCAGGGCCGGCATGCCGACCAGCCAGATCGCGAGCAATAACAGCATCAATATAATGAAGAACTTTTTCATCGACGATCGTCACTTGGAAACGGAATCAGGCACAGCATCCGAATTCAGACAGTATGACGGCATGCTGGCTGATGGACTGAAGGCCATGGGAATGGCCTTGAGCGATGCTCGACGCGGCCAGCTGCTGGGCTACCTGGCATTGCTGGCTCGCTGGAACAAGGCTTACAACCTGACCGCCGTCGACCAACCCGGCCAGATGGTAGCACGCCATCTGCTCGACAGTCTGAGCATCCTGCCGTGGTTGGGCGGTGAACGGATCATGGACTCGGGCACCGGCGCGGGGCTGCCCGGGGTGGTGCTGGCCGTGGCCAGTCCCGAGCGGCATTTCATCCTGGTCGACAGTAACGGCAAGAAGATTCGCTTCCTTCGCCAGGTGCGCCGTGCCTTGTCGCTGGCCAATATCGAACCGGTACAGGCGCGCCTGGAGGAATTGCGCCTCGATCCGGCGCCTGAAACCGTGACCGCCAGGGCCCTGGCTCCGCTGGGTCGACTGATCCGCTGGCATGCACCCTGGCTGGAACACGGCGCGCGATTGCTGGCGATGAAGGGCGAGCTGCGCAAAAATGAACTGGACGAGGTGCCGGACGCGTACAATGTCGAGATTGTTGAATTGGAGGTGCCGGGGATCGACACACGTCGCTGCCTGGCAATCGTCACTGCGAAATGAATGACAGGAAATGCCGAATCGTGGCCGTGGCCAACCAGAAGGGCGGGGTGGGCAAGACCACGACCTCGCTCAATCTTGCCGCGGGGCTGGCGGAATTGCGCCGCCGCGTGCTGCTGGTGGACATGGACCCGCAGGGCAATGCCACCACTGGATCGGGCGTTGAGCTCGAGGACGGTCAGGCCACCATCTGCGAAACGTTGCTGGGCGAGGCCCGGGCCAGCGAGGTGGTGGTTGCCATCGAATCGATGGGTTTTGACCTGCTGCCGGCCAATGGTGACCTGACCGCCGCCGAGGTCGCCCTGATGGAACGCGACGATCGTGCCGGGGTGCTCAAGGAGGTGCTGGGCGAGCTGCATGGTAAGTATCATCACATCATCATTGATTGTCCTCCGGCGCTGAATGTGCTGACGCTCAATGCGCTGACCGCTGCCGACCGCGTGTTGATCCCCATGCAGTGCGAGTACTACGCGCTCGAGGGGCTGACCGCCTTGCTCAGCACCATCGAGCAGATCCAGGAGTCGGTCAACCCGGACCTTGAAATCGAGGGCCTGGTGCGCACCATGTACGATTTGCGCAACAACCTTTCCGGCGCCGTATCCCGGCAGCTGCATGAGCATTTCGGCGAAAAGCTCTACGGTACGGTGGTGCCGCGCAACGTGCGGGTCGCCGAAGCGCCAAGCTATGGTCAGTCGGTGATTCACTATGATCGTGATTCACGCGGCGCGGTCGCCTACATGGGTCTGGCCGGAGAATTCCTGCGACGTTCCGGAGTACGGGTCTGATGGCGAAAAAGAAACCCCTGGGCCGCAATCTCAACGCCTTGCTCGGCAAGACCCGTGCGGTGGCCGAACAGAAGGATCCCGAAGGTGAAAAATCCGCGCTGACGGAACTGTCACTGGATGTCATTCAGCCGGGCCGCTACCAGCCGCGCTCGGCCATGGACCCCGACAAGCTCGAGGAACTGGCCGAGTCGATTCGTGCCCAGGGCCTGGTTCAACCGGTGGTGGTGCGACCCTTGGCCAAGCCGGGCACGTATGAACTGATTGCCGGCGAGCGCCGATGGCGAGCGACCCGCATGGCCGGCAAGGACACCATCCCGGCGATCATTCGCGATGTGCCCGACGAGGCCACCCTGGCGCTGGCCCTGATCGAGAACATCCAGCGCGAGAACCTCAATCCGCTCGAGGAAGCTGGTGCGCTCAGACGCCTGATCGAGGAGTTCGAACTGACCCACGGACAGGCCGCCGAGAGCGTGGGCCGGTCGCGGGTGGCGGTATCGAACCTGCTGCGTCTGCTCGAACTGGCCCCGGAAGTCCGCGAACTGGTGGATCAGCGTCTGATCGACATGGGTCATGCCCGGGCGCTGCTGGGGCTGTCCGGTCATGAACAGATCCAGGCCGCTCGCCAGGTCATCAATCTCGAGCTGTCGGTCCGCCAGACCGAGGCGCTGGTGCGTCGAATCAAGGAAGGCAAGCCGCAGAAAAAGTCCGCCGCCAAGCCTGAGAAGAGCGCGGATATCGAACGCCTGGAGCAGGAGCTGACCGAAACGCTGTGCGCCCCGGTCAGCGTCAGGCATTCATCGTCCGGCAAGGGCCAGGTAACGATTCGCTACACCAGCCTGGATGAGCTGGACGGGTTGCTGGAGCGGTTCAGGCGATAGGCCGGGAGACGGAAGACGGGAGACGGGAGACGAGTTGGGGCGTGGTCGTTTTTCGTCTTCCGTCTCCCGTCTGCCCATGTTAAACTTACCCGGATTTGCAGGACGCCCTTCACAAGCGCGTCCTGTATTTGCTTTGCCAAGGCGGTGTCTGCCCTGATTCAGGGCTCGGATGATCTGACTCGGCGGGGCCTGAATGATCCATCGATCCGATTGAAGAGCCGGCCGTGTCCGAAGCCCAGTTCGCCAAGACCGTTGCCTGGCTGTTGAGGGTACAAGCCCTGCTGGCCGGAGTGGTCGCACTGGCATTCGTCTTCATTGGCGGGGTCGAGCAGGCGCTGGCCGCATTGATCGGCGGCGCCATCGGCGTCGTGCTGACGACGGTCTCGGCGCTACGCGTCGGCTTGTCGATGGGCAGCGATCCGCAGGCGATGGTTTCGGCCTTCTACCGCGCGATGGCATTCAAGCTTGTGCTGGCGGTGATACTGTTCGTCATCGTCGCGAAATGGTTTGCCGGCTATTTTGGGCCGGTTTTGATGGGCTACGTGGCCACGGTGGTGGCCTACTGGCTGGCAATGCGCAAACTGGCGTGGTTGCCGGGTTCGACCACTGAAAACGAATAACGGGATTCCTCCAAGAAGACCATGGCTAGCGGTAATCAGGAATTGGACACGTCCGCACAAGCGGGCAGCGACAACGCTCAGGTGGACGCCACCGGCAACTCCGAAATGGTCACTCCGCCGGCCACTTCGGACGGGTGGTGGGCGCAAACCAAGGAGCGGGCCGCTTTCGTCTGGAACGAGCAGGCCGAATCCGGCGACTTCGTCCAGCACCACATCACCAACCTGCGCTATCCCTACGGCGCCGACGACATGGATCCTTTCGTCTGGCACCTCGACACCATGGTGGTGTCATGGATACTGGGCCTGTTCTTCCTGTTCTTTTTCATCATGGCCGCGCGTCGCGCCACTGCCGGTGTGCCCGGCAAGCTGCAGAATTTCGTCGAGATGCTGGTTGATTTCGTCGACAACGCGGTCAAGGAAAGCTTTCACGGGCCGCGCAAATTCGTTGCGCCGCTCGCATTGACGATCTTTGCCTGGGTCTTTCTGTGGAATCTGATGGACCTGGTACCGGTAGACTATGTCCCGACGCTGATGTACGTACTGGGTCTTGACTACTTCCGGATCGTACCCTCGGCCGATGTCAACGCGCCGTTTGGTCTGTCGATCACGGTACTGGCGCTCATCCTCATATACAGCGTCAAGGGCAAGGGATTCGGCGGTTTCGGCAAGGAGTTGCTGTTCCATCCGTTTGGCAAGAACCCGTTGCTGTGGCCGGCCAATATCCTGCTCAATCTGGTCGAAATGATCGCCAAGCCGGTCTCGCTGGCGCTGCGACTGTTCGGCAACCTGTACGCCGCTGAACTGATCTTCGTGCTGATTGCCCTGTTGCCGTGGTGGATTCAGTTCATCCCCGGCGGCGCCTGGGCCATTTTCCATATTCTGGTCGTACCATTGCAGGCATTCATCTTCATGACCCTGACGATTGTCTACCTGTCGCTGGCCTACGAAGAACACTAGTGATTGTTTGAAGTAAAACCTTGTTTAATCTTTCCGCATTGACCTTAGGAGACACCAAGTGGAAACCATTGCTCTGATCGCCCAAGTCCAGTCCAGCACCGCCATCGCGGTGGGCCTGATTTTCGCTTTTGCCGCGCTCGGAACCGGGATCGGTTTCGGTCTGCTCGGCGGCAAGTTCCTGGAAGGCGCAAGCCGTCAGCCCGAACTGGCCGCGATGCTGCAGGTGCGCATGTTCATCATCGCCGGTCTGCTTGACGCGCTGTCCATCATCGGTGTGGCTTTCGCGGCTCTGCTGCTGTTCGCCAACCCGCTGCTGGGAGCCCTCGGCTGATCAGGCGAATTGCCTGGACACCCCTGAAACCAACAGAATCAAGGCTCCAATATGCTACCGAGTATCTGGACACTGATCGGACAGGCCGGTACCTTCCTGGTCTTCATCTGGGCGGTCATGAAATTCGTCTGGCCGCCCCTGGTTCAGGCCATGGAAGAGCGTCGCCAGAAGATCGCCGAAGGTCTGGCCCAGTCCGAAGAGGCCGAGCAGGCGCTTGACCGGGCAAACTCCGAGGCCGAAGAGATCATCCGTGAAGCGCGCAAGAAGGCCGGTGAAATCATCGAGCAGGCCAACCAGCGCGGGACCCAGTTGGTCGAACAGGCCAAGCAGGATGCCCTGGCCGAACGGGATCGCCATGTGGCGGCTGCCGAAGCCGAAATCCGCCAGGCGACCAACCAGGCGCGTGAGGCCTTGCGCGAGCGTCTGGCCGAGCTGGCTGTCAATGGCGCCGGGCGGGTAATCGAGAAGGAGATCGATCCGGCCCGTCACCGCGACATGCTCGACAAGCTGGCGGCGGAGCTCTAGGCCATGCTCAATCGAACCACACTGGCCCGTCCCTATGCCCGCGCGGTATTCGAGGTGGCCCGGGACAGTGGTCAATTGCCGGCCTGGAGTGAGCGACTGGAACTGGCCGCCGCACTGACGGCCAGCCCCGAGATCCGCCAGTTCAGTGGTGATCCGCGCATCAGCCGGGAGCAGATGCTCAAGCTTCTGACTGATCTGGGCGAAGGTCGGTTTGATGATCAGTTCAATGCCTTTCTGAAGGTCTTGATCAACTACGGCCGTCTGAATCTGCTCGCCGAGATCGCCGCCCAGTACGAACACTACCGACGCGAAGCCGAGGCGCGGGTGCGCGTCGAGGTGTCGTCAGCCATGCCGATGAGCGACGAGGAAGTCGCCGGCCTGAGCCAGCGCCTCAAGGCCCGTTTCGGCCGCGAGGTGGATCTGGAAATCGAAGTCGATGCCAGCCTGATCGGCGGCGCGGTGATCCGTGCCGGAGACCAGGTCATCGACGGCAGCGTGCGCGGACGGCTCGAACAGCTCGGCCGCAGCCTGAGTCACTAACAGCGTTTGACCGAATTGGTCAGGACGATAAGCAACCGAATTCTTTGTAAGGATTGCAAGCCATGCAACAGACCCTCAACCCGACAGAAATCTCCGATCTGATTCGCAAGCGCGTCGAGCAGTTCGA
>SL_3KL_010_SEDDRAFT_10001494_pt1 | contig 21268 bp, 14 predicted proteins | sample SodLakKL_010_SED_2_FD_10381 | JGI IMG/M metagenome (IMG submission 10381) | reverse complement strand
ACAAGCCACTTTTTCATGTTTCACCATGAAAAAGTGGCTTGGCCCCCTGGCCCCTCTCCCTCAGCGCGCGCCCATGATTCTCATTCATCCTCCCATTTTCAAGCCTTCCGAACCGCCACCGGGGATAGCCAGGCTGAAAGCATTCCTCCTTGCCCACGGTATATCCTGCACCACTCTCGATCTGAACCTGGAGGGCATCTTGTGGATGCTCGAACACCCCCCGCAAGGAAACGGCCGCTGGTCGCGGCGGGCGGTGAAAAACGCAAAATGCCACCTGGACGCCCTCAGGGAGCTGAAGCTCTACCAAAACGTCGATCGCTACAAAAGGGCGGTGCACGACCTCTCCCATGTTCTTCATCTGCATGGAGCGGTTCATGGGGTGCAACTGAACCTGAGCAACTACCAGCACCACGCCCTGTCCCCTCTGCGCAGCGAAGACCTTGTCCGATCCGCAGAAAACCCGGAAAAAAATCCCTTCAGCCCCCATTTCAAAACCCGCATCACAGCCATCCTGGAAAAGACGGGAAGCGAGTGGGTCGGGATCTCTCTCAATTTCCTGCACCAGGCATTGACAACTTTTGCGATCCTTGGCTTCCTGCGCCGGGATTTTCCCCATGTGAAACTGGTCCTGGGAGGAGGCCTCATCACCTCCTGGAAGGGCCATTTCCTGCAGGAAAATCCTTTCGCAGGGCTTGTGGACCACCTGGTGCAAGGGCGCGGTGAAGAACCCCTTCTGGCCCTCCTTCGAGGCCAAAGCCGGGAAGGTGTCCATCCTCCACCCGACTACAGTGATTTTCCTTTTTCAGAGTACATTTCCCCGGCCCCCGTCCTCCCTTACAGCGCATCCACGGGATGTTACTGGAACAAGTGCGCCTTTTGCCCCGAAAGGGCCGAAGGAAACCCCTACATTCCCATTGCACCGGCGCGCGTCCTGAAAGACCTTCGCCAATTGCAGCTGGAACACCGTCCCGGCCTGATCCACTTCCTAGACAACGCCTTGAGCCCCTCCCTTTTGCGGGCCATGGCCGATGATCCACCTCCGGCCCCCTGGTATGGGTTCGCGAGAATCAGCGAGCAGCTGGAAGATCTATCTTTCTGTCACGCCTTGAGAAAATCGGGCTGCTTGATGCTCAAGACAGGTGTGGAATCGGGGGATGAAGCTGTCATGGAGGAAGAAGGGAAAGGGACCAGCGTGGCTCTGGCCTCGAGAGTCATAAAGAACCTTCGCAAAGCAGGCATAGCCGTTTACGCCTACTTTCTTTTTGGAACTCCCTCGGAAACGGAAAAAGAAGCCCGAAAGACACTGCAGTTCATTGTGGACCACGAGCACTGCATTCAGTTCATGAACGTGGCCCTCTTCAACATGCCCATTCGGGGCCCTCATGCGGCGGGACTTCCTTCACACGCCCACTACGAAGGGGACCTGTCACTTTACAGGGCCTTTGAGCATCCCGAAGGCTGGAACAGGCGTCAGGTCCGTCACTTTTTGGAGAGGAAATTCAAGAAGCACGAATCCGTCGCGGCCATTCTAAAACGGGAACCGCCTTTTTTTACGTCCAATCACGCTCCGTTTTTCAAGTAAAGCTCCACGCCTTCCATAGACTTCAACAGGAAATCCTGAAACTTGAGGATCCGGTCCTCCGAGAGCCCCATCCCCTGAAAGACCGGGTCCTCCTGGAGTTCCGCGGGGGTGATCGCTTCATCTTTCATGGCGTTGACCATCAAATTGGCTGCATAGACGTGCTGGGCGATTTCCCGGTCGGAATCGGCGCGATCGGGAGTGTGATGGAACTGTATGCCTGACGCAACCTCCCGGGGAAACTGCCACCTTCGGGCAATGATTCTTCCCAGTTCCTGATGGTCGATTCCCAGGGCCCGGCGCTCAGCTTCAATGAACTGAGCTCCCGAGTGGCGGATGGGGTCGAGATCTACCTGAAGATACATGCGGGCGTAGAGATCCAGCACGATTTTCCCGATGTCGTGGAGGAGGCAGGCCGTGTAGATGGTGAGTCCCCGTTTGCTTTTCATCTGGCCGGAAAGAATTTCCCCCATGAATGCCGTGGCCACGGAGTGGCGCCAGAGTTCACGATCATCCCTGGCATTGCCGGTGACTTTTTTTTGAAAATATTGACTGGTGCAGGCGGCCATGACCACCTGCACCAGTTTTTGATTTCCCAGCACGAGAATGGCGTCTTTCAGGGAGGTGACCTTGTGCCGGCGACTGTAGTGGGTCGACTGACTGAGCCTCAGAATCCTGGCCGCAATGATGGGATCGTACTGAATGACTTCCTCGATTTGCTTGATGGGCGCCATCTTTCGAAGGAGGGACATGACCTTCCAGACCACATCGGGAAAGGGCGGCAGCTTCTCCGCTGCGGTCAGAATGTCTTTGAGCAGCAACTCGTAGTGGAGCGCTTTCACTTCATACCCGCTCATCTCCCTGATCATGGTCTTCTCCCCAAGCATTCACGGCGCATGTTGTTTGATTCATTTCATCCCGGCATTGGAAACAGCAAGTGGATGACATGCAAAACAATTGCCATACACCGCATCATCATTCACTCCATCCTGCTCCCCATCGAACTCTTATTGCCGGGGCCGCACGGTCACCCGGCCCACACTGTAATAAAAAAACCCATGTTCTCTGAGCACTTCGGGCCTGTAGACATTGCGCAGATCAATGAATACGGGCTCTTTGAGCAACCCCTTTATCCGTTCCAGATCAAGGGCGCGAAATTCGTTCCACTCGGTCATGAGAACCAAGGCATCAGCTCCTTCGCAGGTTTCATAGGGGTTTTGGCAGTAGGTCACTTCGGGCATCAGTTTCGCCGCCTCCTTCATAGCCTGAGGATCATAGGCACGAATGTGGGCGCCATGTTCCAGAAGGATGGAAAGGATGGTGAGGGAAGGGGCATCACGCATGTCATCGGTTTCCGGCTTGAAGGAAAGCCCCAGCACGGCAATGGTTCTGCCCCCTTCGCTGCCCCCCAGGGCCTGGCGGATTTTGCGCGCCATACGGGCCTTCTGGGCCGAATTGACCTCCACGACCGATTCCACCACGCGGCAGGCAACGCCGCATTCCTGAGCAATGCGCATGAGGGCCTGAGCATCCTTGGGGAAACAGGAACCCCCGTAGCCGGGGCCCGCATGCAGGAACTTTTTCCCAATGCGGCCATCGAGACCGATGCCTCGAGCCACATCCTGCACATCCGCCCCTATTTCTTCACAGATATTTGCCATTTCGTTGATGAAACTGATTTTGGTGGCCAGGAAGGCATTGGCCGCGTATTTGATCAGTTCGGAAGTCTCGATGCCCGTGATCACGAAGGGGGTTTCCAGAAGGTAAAGGGGCCGGTAGATGTCCTTGAGCACCTCCTCGGCTCTTTGGGAATCCACACCGATGACCACGCGGTCGGGATGGGTGAAATCCCGGATGGCTGCCCCCTCCCGCAGGAATTCGGGGTTGCTGGCCACATCGAAGTGGGCCGCGGGATTGACCTCCCCAATGATCCTTGCCACCTGCCTTGCGGTGCCCACGGGCACGGTGCTCTTGTTGACAATCACCGTGTAGTCCTGGAGATGAGGGGCTGTCTGCCGGACAGCATCGTAGACGTAGGTGAGGTCCGCGTAGCCGTCGCCGCGCCTGGAAGCGGGCGTTCCCACGGCGATGAACACCACCTGGGCTTCGGGAACTCCCGGAATGAAGTCGGTGGTGAACATGAGGCGCCCCGCTTTGAGGTTCTTTTCCACCAAGGCTTCCAGGCCGGGCTCGTAGATGGTTATTTCGCCTTTCTCAAGACGGCTGATTTTCTCCTGATCCCTGTCAATGCAGGTCACTTCGTGCCCGAACTCTGCAAAACACGCTCCGCTCACCAGTCCCACATACCCAGTTCCAATGATGGCTATTTTCATTGCACTCTTCCCGTTCCCTTAGATTCTGAGAGCCCGCCTCGTCCCCGCAACACCTCTGTAAGGCAGGACCATGGACTCCGCCCATTTTCTTGAAAATTTTCTTCGCAACCCTTAAAGTTGACACGTCAAATGGCGTCACATAGGGATAACAGATTCTGAAGTCTTGCAAAACCATGGAATGTTTTTGCCCTTGCAAGAATCAATTCCTTTAAATAAAGGGCCACCACTCAGGTCCTCGCGGCAGAAACCAGGACCCATCGGCTTGCACCCTGCTTGCACTCACCGTTCATGAAACAGCCAGAACCAGAGAGGTCATCATGACAAGAACTCCCAAGAACAGTTTCGGAACAAGGTCCACACTGACAGTGGGTAAAACCTCCCGCACCTATTTTTGCCTGCAGGAACTGGACCGCCAGACCCTAGGAAAAGTGGCCCTTCTGCCCATATCCATCAAAGTGCTCCTGGAAAATCTGCTGCGCCATGAGGACGGACAAGTGGTGACGGCATCACACGTGCAAGCGCTCCTGGAGCACTTTCACGGAAGCCCTTCTCAGACGACGGAAATTCCCTTCATGCCATCACGGGTGGTCCTTCAGGACTTCACAGGGGTGCCCGCCGTGGTGGATCTGGCCACCATGCGCGATGCCATGAAAGAGATGGGGGGCGACCCGGACCGAATCAATCCTCTGGTGCGGGCGGATCTCGTCATTGACCACTCCGTCCAGGTGGACGCATTCGGGACCCCCCAGGCCCTGGAACACAACGAGCAAAAGGAGCTGGAAAGAAACCGGGAACGTTACAGCCTCCTCAAGTGGGCTCAGAAGGCTTTTGACCGCTTCACCGTGGTGCCGCCGGGCCGGGGCATCGTGCACCAGGTCAACCTGGAACACCTGGCTTCCGTGGTTCACGCCTCCCCCCATGATGGGCAACTCCTGGCCTATCCGGACACACTGGTGGGCACCGACTCCCACACCACCATGATCAACGGCCTGGGAGTGGTGGGATGGGGCGTGGGAGGCATAGAGGCGGAAGCGGTCATGCTCGGACAGCCTTACTACTTACCCATTCCCAACGTGGTGGGCATTCGCCTGGAGAAAGAACTTCCCCCCCTTGTTTCCGCCACGGACCTGGTCCTCCATGTGACGGAACTCCTGCGCAAGCACAGTGTGGTGGGAAAATTCGTGGAATTCTTTGGACCCGGACTTGCCGCGCTATCCCTTCCCGATCGGGCGACCCTCGCCAACATGGCCCCCGAATACGGCGCCACCATGGGATTTTTTCCCATCGACGAAAAGACGCTGCAATATTTGCGGCTCACGGGAAGAGACGAAGAGTCCATTCAGCTGGTGGAAGCCTACGCACGCAAACAGGGGCTGTTCCCTTCTCACCACCAAGAGGACGGCAAAACCCTGTACTCGGAAAAACTGACGCTGGACCTGTCAGAAATCGAACCCAGTGTGGCGGGGCCCAAAAGACCTCAAGATCGCATTCCCCTCAAGTCCGTTCCGATCCATTTCGCAGAAAGCCTTCGAAAACCTGTGGCTCAATGGGGGTTTGGCCTGAGTGAAGACTCGGCGGCCTCACGGGTGCAAGTGGCATCCCCCGGGGAAGATTTCACCCTGCACCATGGGTCCGTGGTCATTGCCGCCATCACCAGCTGCACGAACACGTCCAACCCTGCGGTCATGATCGCCGCCGGGCTCCTGGCAAAAAACGCTCTTGACAAAGGAATCCGTTCCAAACCCTGGGTCAAAACCAGCCTGGCCCCCGGCTCCCTGGTGGTCACGGACTACCTCAGGGAATCGGGGCTTCTTCACGCCCTGGAAGAGCAGGGATTTTCCCTGGCGGGCTATGGGTGCACCACCTGCATCGGCAACAGCGGCCCCCTTCCCTCTCACATCCAGAAAGCCATCGACCAGGGAGACCTGGTGGCTGCCGCAGTCCTGAGCGGCAATCGCAACTTCGAAGGCAGAATTCACGGAGCCGTTCGGGCCAATTACCTGGCTTCTCCCCCCCTTGTGGTCGCCTATGCGCTGGCCGGAAGGATGGACTTTGACTTTGAAAGAGAGCCTCTGGGAGAGGACCACAGGGGAAAGAACATTTTCCTGCAAGATCTTTGGCCCAGCGACGACGAGGTCCTTCAAACCGTGCAGGAGAACGTAAAAAGGGAATACTTCGAGACGGTCTACGGGGACATCTTCTCGGGGAAGGAAAGCTGGCGGGCACTCCCCGCCCCTGAAAACCGCATCTACGACTGGGATTCCCGCTCCACATACATTCAAAAAGCTCCTTTTTTCCAGGGTCTGACCATGGAAGCTCCCCCCATTGGGGACATCGCCCATGCGCGGGTTCTTCTTCTGCTGGGAGATACGGTCACCACCGACCACATCTCCCCTGCGGGGTCCATCCCCGCCTCCAGTCCGGCGGGAGCGTACCTTATTTCCCTGGGTGTCCCGCCGGAAGATTTCAACTCTTACGGTTCCAGGCGGGGCAACCATGAAGTCATGGTGCGGGGCACCTTCGCCAACACCCGCATTCGCAATCTGCTTCTCAAGGATGTCTCCGGTGGGTTCACACGCCACTTTCCATCGGGAGAAGAAATGAGTGTGTGGGAAGCGGCGGAGCGTTACAGACAGGAGAGGGTTCCCCTCGTGGTCCTGGCGGGCAGAGAATACGGCACGGGAAGCAGTCGGGACTGGGCCGCCAAAGGGACAGCACTCCTNGGAGTCAAGGCGGTCATCGCTGAAAGCTACGAGCGCATACACCGAAGCAACCTCATCGGCATGGGCGTGCTTCCCCTTCAGTTTCTCCCGAAAGAGTCGGCTCATGGCCTCGGCCTGGATGGAACGGAGACTCTTCATTTCCATCAGCTGGAGGAAGTGCTCTCCGAGAGCAAAAAAGTCACTGTGCAAGCGGTGAAGGACGGTGGAGAGTCTTTGACCTTTGAGGTCCTCTCGCGGCTGGACACGCCCATTGAGCTGGAATACTACCGCCACGGGGGCATACTCCCCAAGGTGCTCAGAGACATGATACAAAACAACCCGCGATGAGGAGCAAGCCGGTGCCATACCCTTACAAAACTGCCCAGGCGGGCTATGTGAAAAAAAGAGTGCTGCTCGTGCTCTTTGTCCTCTCCTTTGGAGCTGCACTGCTGTATTCACTGAGCATGCACGGGGTGTTGAACCTCAAAGGCGGTGCCACCGCAGAGGGCGAAGACCAGCACATACTGCGGGGGCACAAACTGGTCTGCCTCACCAATCCCGCCCATGCCCGAGCCTTTGAATTGCTGGCAACGTGGTTTCACGAAGAAACGGGAGCCGTCGTTCAAAACATTGTGGTCACTTCGGAGGAGATGCTTTCCTATCCTATGGCGGACTTTCACTCAGAAGATCCCCAGATCGACATCTTCATGATCCGCTACCACCACCTGGGGATTCTGCATGATAACAACATGATCTCGGATCTGACCCAATTCATTGAGAAGCATGAAAGCATCCTTCAGACGGACGACTACATTCCCTCCATCTATGCCCCATATTCCCTTTACGACGGCAAACGTTATGCCCTTCCCTTCGATGGAGACACTCACCTGCTCTTTTACCGAAAGTCCCTGCTGGATCGGCACAACCTGAATCCACCCAAAACATGGGAAGACTACCTTCACGTTTCCCAAACCATCACGGGGAAAGAACGAAGGAGGGGAATTTATGGATCGGCCGTCATGATGCACCCCTTCATGGTATTCAGCTTCTCGGCCTATTTCAATCGGCTCACCGCCATGGGCGGAAGGCTCCTGGACGATGAGGGAAATCCCACGGTGAATTCTCCCGAGGGCGTTGCGGCCCTGGAAGCCATGCTGCAGCAGGCAAAATATGCCCTGCCCACTCCCCAGGAAACGGACTGGGACGTTTCCAGGGATGCTTTCCTGTCGGGCAAGGTGGCCATGGTGGAGCAGTGGACAGATCTGGGCATCATGGCCGAGGATCTCAGCCAATCCCTCATTTCAGGCGACTGGGGGGTGGTTCCCCTTCCGAGAGGTTCGAACCCCGGGGGCCGTCACCCGGCACCTCTCAATTCGGGATTCAGCCTGGCCATTTCTCAAAAATCCCCCAATCGCCAGGCGGCGGAAGCTTTTATCCTGTTCGCGTCCAGGCCGGACATCGCCAAGAAGCTATGTCTCTCCAACGTGGGGGTCGACCCCACGAGGCGATCCACTCTCGAGTCCAGGGTGTACCAGGAATTCACCCCAAAGGTGAGCGCCGCCATTCAGCAGGTGATTCATGACGCCACACCCTGGCCTCGAATGCCTCAAGCCTCACAACTGATCGAGATCCTGTCGGAAAACCTCATCCATGCCCTGGACGGCCACCTCACACCCCGGGAAGCCCTGGAACACGCTCAGAGGGAGTGGGAGCGGATTCTCGCACAATGACACAAAAGGATGCAATGGAAGGCCATGGGAAAGAAACCTTTTCTTCTTTGGCAGCAAATGGTGCTTCTGCTCGGCAGCGTCATCCTCATCATGTTCCTGGGCATGGCGGGCATCGCGTGGTACTCGTTGCAGCATATGAACCGGGAGATCGAACGGTCGGGGGAGGCACTCCTCGCTTCCCAGGCCACCCACTTCCTGCAGAAAATCGTCAAGGGCCAGGCCGCCACCATCGACATGGGGCTGGAAAAAGCCAGGGCCAGAGCCATACATGGCTCTCTTCTCGTGAGTGAAAGTCTGCAGGTTCACTCACATCCCGGCACCATCAACCCAGAGTTTCTGGAAACCCTTGTGGGAGGGGACTCCAACCTGGTGGCCGCCTATTTCGCTCCCTATGGGGGGGAGATCATGAGCCATCCCCCCCGATCCACAGGAAACAGTTCCAGCACAGCACGCGATCTGGTCTTAAAACCCCATTTCCCCATTTTTTCCCCCCATGACATTTATCCGGGCGCCGTCAAACTCGGTCGTCCATACATGGATCCTTTTTCCCTGAAGAATGAACTCCTGGTGGATGCGGTCTCTCCCGTACTCGTCAATGGCCAGGCCCANGGCTATGTTGGCGTGAGTCTCTCCATCCCCCAACTCATCGCCCAGTTTCACAAGTTCCAGCCCATCAGAGGAAGTTATTCCTTCCTCATCGATTCCCAGAAAATGCTCGTGTTCGGCCCCCCCCATGCACGGGTGGATCTGGCACCATCGGATCAACACCATCCCAGCCATCGAATCCGTCTGGACGTCCCCGACAACCCGGCACTCACCATGGCACTGGAAAACATGGCCATGGGACATGAATCCCTGGCTGAAGTTCCCATGGGAGGAACTCTGAAATACCTGGCCTACCACCCCCTTCGAAGCATCGACTGGCGCTTTGGGTTCGTCATGCCCGTGTCCATCGCCACCTCGGCTTCCAGCCAGCTTTCCTCGGAACTGCAGCAAGTGGGGGGGAAAGCCCTGAAAAAGCTCTTTGCCTGGACCATAACCCTTTTTCTTTTCTCACTTTTTTTAGGCCTTACTCTGGTTGAAAAGCTCGTGGCTCCCATCGAGGCCATGATCGGTGTCACGCGGAACATGGCCCTGGGCGACCTCTCACAGCGGCTGAACGTAGCGAGCCGCGACGAGATGGGACAGCTGGCCAATGATTTCAATGCCATGGCCGACCAGGTGGAAACCATGGTTGGGAATCTTGAGAAAGCGAATCTTGACCTCCAAGCCAAAAATGAGCAATTGCTCATGGAAATGGAAAGCCGCATGGAGGCGGAAGACCAGCTTCGAAGGGCTGAGGAGCGGTACCGCAGCATCTTTGAGAACGCTGTGAGCGGCATCCTGCAGACCACCGTGGACGGCCGTATACTGACGGTGAACCCCTCCACGGCAAGACTTCTGGGATTTGAGAACCCCGAAGAACTCATGGAAAGCTCCCGCATCACGGATTTTTATGTGAATCCGCAGCGCCGTCAGGAACTCCTGGAACTGATTCACAAACAGGGACAGGCTTTCAATTTTGAATGCCAAATGCGCACCAGGGATGGGCGCATCATCTGGGTTTCAACCGACGCTCGCGCCGTCCCCACAGAAAATGGCAACGGGTTTTTCCTGGAGGGATTCTTCCGGNACATCACCACACGCAAAACTGAAGAGGAGGCATCCAGGGCGCGCCACGATCAGCTGACCAGGCAGCACGAAANCAGAAAGCAGCTGTCCAAGAAGCTCATCGACCTCCTGGAAGCGGACCGGCGAANAATCGCCATGGAACTCCACGACCACATCGGACAGATTCTCACAGCGCTGAAAATGGACCTGGAGTGGGCCCTGAAACATTTTGCCCAACCCGAGAACGACATCAGAACAAGGGTGGAAAGGGCGCAGGAAAAGGCCGTTCAGGCCATGAAAGAGGTGCGGGAAATCGCCTATACGCTGAGGCCGAGCATGCTGGACAATTTGGGCCTTGCGGCTTCTCTTGAAAATCTCGTTCATGACTTTGACAAATCTCATGATGTCAAAATCCACCTGTTCACCATGGGAATTCCCCAGAAGATGGATTCGGAAAAAGGAACAGCTCTCTATCGCGTCGCACAGGAAGCCATCTGGAACGCCATAAAACACTCGGGCGCCAGGAATATTTTCGTGAACCTGGTGCGAAGAGACGACGTTTTCTCTTTGAGCATCGAAGACGACGGTGTAGGGTTTGATCCTCTTGCGGCTGTGAGCGACATGGAAGGCAAGGAGAAGATGGGATTGCGCATTATTCAGGAACGAGTGGTGCAAGTGGGCGGTGAGCTTTCATGGGAATCCCGGAAGGGCAAGGGATCACACCTTCTCGTGGAAATACCCCTTTGAACCGTGCATGCCTCCACTTGGTCGATGAAGGAGAGGGAGTGAAAAAGGAGCCGATAAAAATTCTCATCGTGGACGATCACCAGGTGGTTGTGGGAGGCATAAGAAGCGCTCTCAGCGAACATCCCCGGTTCCTGGTGGTGGGGGAAGCCCACAATGGGCGCCAAGCCATCCGCATGACCCAGGCTCTCAAACCCCATGTGGTCATCATGGACATCACCATGCCCGATCTCAACGGCATTGATGCTACCATTCAGATCAAGAAATTCGACAACAGCATCCGCGTTGTCATCTTTTCCATGCATTCGGACAAAGAGTACGTCATGGATCTGCTGAAAGCGGACATATCCGCCTACGTGCTCAAGGAAGACCCCATGTCGGAGCTGGTCGAAGCCATTGATGCAACATCCCGGGGAAAGACTTTTTTCAGCAAGTCCGCCACCCAGATTCTTTTGAACTGCATTCATTCCCTGGGCCGCCTGAAAGACAGAGACAAGCCCCTGGGCGAACTGAGCATAAGAGAGCGGGAGGTTCTGCAGCTCCTGGCGGAAGGTCACACCGTGAAGGTCATTGGAGAAAAGCTGGCCATCAGCCCCAAAACCGTTGAATCTCATAAGTACAACATCATGAGCAAGCTGGGTGTGTCTCGAGCAGCGGAACTCACTCGAATCGCCATACGCGAAAAGATCATCGCTCCCTGAAGTCCTTCATCGCCGCTCAACAATCGCCCAAGGCCTTTTTTATTTCCCGAGACGCCCCGAAGGTATATGCTTCCCTGGAAGCACCTTTTTATTTCACCGGACNGAGGGGGCTCTTTTCCCATGAACATGAAACGCCGTTACCCCCGCAGAAGAAAAATCTCTCACCAGAGGGACGAAGGACCATCTCCTTCTCCCCAGGCGGCAACTCCTCCCCTCAAGCTGAAAATTCACAGGAACGTCGTCCCCGTTCTGGACAGGATCAAGGTGCCCGAGGAAACACCCTTCATTCCCGATCCTTTTCAGGTGGAGGCCCTGGAAGCTGTGGAATCTGCCGATGTTCTCGTGACCGCTCCCACGGGTTCCGGCAAAACCTATATCGCCATCGAAGCCATCCGCAAGGTTTTTGAAAAGGGAGGCAAAAGCTGGTACGCCTCCCCCCTCAAAGCCCTGTCCAACGCCAAGTTCGGCGAATTCTGCGAACTCTTCGGCGGCGACAACGTGGGAATTCTCACGGGCGACCGCAAGGAAAACCCTCACGCACCCATCATTGTGGGGACCACGGAAATTCTTCGCAACCAGCTTTATGACATCATGCACCGGGGAGAAGACCTGGAAGAGGATTTGGTGGTCCTGGACGAAGCCCACTACCTGGGCGATGAGGACCGGGGAGTGGTTTGGGAGGAAGTGCTCATTTACCTTCCGTCGCGAGTCCGCCTGCTCCTCCTTTCGGCCACCATCCGCAATGGAGAGGAAATCTGCGACTGGCTCCGGTGGCTGAGAAAAGCTCCCTGCCGCTGGGTTTGTTCTCACGAGCGCCCCGTGCCCCTCTTTCCCCTGTTTCTTTTTCCCACGGGAGAACTCACTCCCCTGAGCACCCGCCGGGGTCTTTTTGCCAAAATCCGCACCCTGGATTCAAGAAGTTTTCCCCGGCATCATTTTCCCGACATTCCGGGCATCATGAATGTGCTTCACGACGCCAACCTTCTGCCCGCCATTTTTTTTCTCAAGTCGCGGGCCGACTGTGAAAAGGCCGTCTCCATGTGCCGCCCCCTGAGGGGAGACCGCAAATCCGCCAAATCCCGCGCCTTTTCCAGGGCTCTTGAGGAGCTGCTCAATGAATACCCTTTTCTCAGGTCTCACCAGCACCTGTCCCTCCTCAGAAGTGCGCGCGTGGGAGCCCACCACGGAGGCCAGCTGCCTCACTGGAAACTGCTCCTGGAAAAACTCATGCAGGGGGGGCACCTCCATGCCATCTTTTCCACTTCCACAGTGGCTGCCGGTGTGAATTTTCCTGCCAGAACCGTGGTCATCTTTCAAAGCGACCGCTTCACGGGAAAAGATTTCTCAGATCTTTCGGCCACCGACCTCCTCCAGATGACGGGGCGTGCGGGCAGGCGGGGGATGGACGAGATCGGATTTGTCCTGGTCGTCCCGGGACCCTTTCAGGACCCTCAACTCATTCACTCTCAGCTCCAGTCGCCTCCGGACGCCATCGAAAGCCGCATTCGCGTCAATTTCTCCATGGCCCTCAACCTGCTTCTTTCTCACACCCCCAATGAAATTCGAACCCTTTTTTCCTATTCCCTGGCCACCCATCAGAACATGAAGCGGGAAACGGACGTGGCGGCCCACCTGGAAAAAACCAGAACGCAAGCGGAAGAATGGGTGCCTGAGATGGCCTGTGGTTCCCTGGAAAACCTTCTTCACGTTCGGCCCCGATTCATGGCCCTGGACGACAAACTGCGCAAGGCTCGAAAGGATTGGAAAAGGCAGGCCTCTTCGGAACCTTCCGCAACCCTTCTGGTGCCCGGCCGATTGTTCATGACACAGAGGGGAACCCCCTACGTGGTCCTCTTCAGGCCGGACATGGAAAGAAAAATGGTGGAATCGGTGCGGCTGGGGCTCCCCCTGCGCTTCAGGAAAGGAAGAGTTCGAACCTACCAGGTGCGTTTTCACCGCATTCGCCACCTGGGCGGGATGCGGGAAAGCCTGCCCCCCCTGACGTCCCTGGAGGAATGGGAAGAACTCGCCTTGAACCTGGAGCACCAGCCTTTCAAGAAATTGAGTGAGGAAGAAGCCACGGAAAAATCTCCTGCACTGGAACAGACGGCGCAGGAGATGAAGGATCTCATTTTGGAAAAATCCCGCCTGCCCTGTGCACAATGCGAACTTTATGGACCGTGCATCAAGTCCGCCTCCCATCCCTTCAGCGAGGCTCTTGAGCGGTGGATGCACCTCCAATCCCGGGTGCAGACCATCCAGGAAAGACTCTGGGAATCCTTCCTGCAGCACTTCCGCATTTTGAAAGATGAAGGCTACGTGGACGAAGAGGGCCGTCTCACCCACGACGGCATGTGGGCCTGCGAACTGCGCCTCGACCAGCCCCTGCTCATTTCCGACGGCATTCGCAAGGGGGTTTTTCCCGACGATGATCCTGCACTCCTGGCGGCCCTCATCGCGCCCTTTGTCATGGACCGGGACAGGCCCGGAGACACGCAGCTTTCCAGGCTGGCCTGGAAGTACTCCGAACTGGCCAAACCCTTTTTTCAGATGCTCAAGAGCTTGCAGCCCCTGCGCCACCGCCTGGAAGACGAAGGGTTTGAACTTCCCGCTCTCCCCTTCTGGGCGATGGTCGCCGTTCACCATTGGGCCCAAGGGGAAACGTGGGAGGAAGTGAGAAACCTCTTCGGAGTGGACGAAGGGGACCTGGCCATGGTGATCCTTCGCACGGCCGATCATTTACGCCAGATCGAGTCCCTGGCCGAAACCCATCCCCGGCTGGCAGCTTCCGCCCGCACTGCCATTGAATTGCTCCTTCGGGAACCCGTGCTGGTGGATTAGACATATCTAAAGGGAAAAAACCGGTGGGCAGAAAAAACCCCTGCCCACCCTACGGGGTTTTTTCCTGGGACCGCTGAGTTCCAGCTCGGCACAACTAAGGGTATCCAGGGGCGAACCTTGATGCATCGGTCTGAACCGCCAATGCAGCACCTTGGCAGCTCTCTCTGCGCCTCTGCGAGAACCCAAAACCTCTGAAAAGGAACAGGAAACCAATGCGTCTGGGAATTTTCTCGGACATCCACGGAAACCTCGAAGCCCTCCAAGCTGTCCTCAAGGCCATGGAAGACGACAGCATCGACATGACCGTTCACCTGGGGGACCTCGTTGGATACAACGCCAATCCGGCGGAATGTGTGGAGCTCATTCACGGGGCGGGATCGGTGTGCATCATGGGCAATCATGATCTGGCCGTGATGCAGCCGGAATTGACGCGCAACTTCAATGCGGTCGCTCACGAAGCCCTGAACTATGCTCGTCGTCAGCTGAACGGAAGCTCCCTGAAATTCATGAAGAACTTCCACTCCACCTTTTCCATCATGGAGTCATTCCTCTTCTGCCACGGCACACCGGAAAGTCTTTTCAGCTACATTCTCAATGTGTTTCAGGCCAGGCGGACATTTCACATGCTGCACAAACAGCAGCCGGCCATCCAAGTCTGCTTCTACGGCCACACACACCAGCAGAGAGTCTGGGTTCTCAATCCCCAGGGCAAGGTCTTTGCTCTTCCCCTGGCCTACAGTTCCATCCTGCTCAACCCGGACAACCATTACCTCATCAACCCGGGAAGCGTGGGCCAGCCCCGCCAGCAGGACAACAGAGCCAGGTACCTGGTCTTTGACGTCAATCGGCAAACGGTCACCTTCAAGGCCGTGCCCTACGACATCGCCAAGGCTCAGGAAAAAATCCTCAGCGCCGGCCTGCCCGAGTACCTGGCCATAAGGCTGGCGGAGGGAGTTTAGCACGCAGCGCACGAAAGGCCATGAGTGATGGGCACAGGGCTGGATCACCGGGGAATCCAAAAACTTTTCACATTTGGCGGGAGGATTCTGACATGATGTTTGGACAGAGAGAAGGGAAACTCAGAGATGGAACCACCGTGATGCTCAGACCCATGGTGAAGGAAGACGAAGAGGCCCTCTACGATTTTTTCACCCGGCTTCCCATCGAGCTCCTCATTTTTCTGCGCCACAATGTGAAAGACAGGAAGATCATTCACGATTGGGCGCAAAATCTCAACTACGAACGGGTGCTTCCCCTGCTGGCCTTCGTGGAAGGAAAAGTGGTGGGAAATGTGACCCTGCACAGGGTCCCGCACGGCTGGAAACGCCACATCGGGCGGGTTCGAGTGGTCATCGACCCCCAATTCCAGAATCGTGGACTGGCCACCCTCATGCTCAACGAGATGGTCATGCTCGGCCATGAACTGGGACTTGAAAAGCTGTGGGGAGAAATTCCCCTTGATTCGGTGGCTGCCATCAAGGCCTGCAGAAACGCGGGTTTTTCCTGCAAGGCCGTCATCGAAGGCATGTTCAAGGACGCCCGGAACCAGCTGATCGACGCTCTCATCGTCGTCTGCAACCTTTCATCTTACTTTGATTTCGATAATCAAAGTCACTGATCGAGGACCTGACCGCTCCCGAAGGAGGGAAAGGTTTTCACAAGATCCTCCAGAAGCTCTCCCGCATGGGTATATCGATTCTCGGGTTTTTTTTCAAGGCACCTGAGAATGATGCGCTCCAGGTCAGGAGAAAAGCCTGGCTGCAGATCCGAGGGTTTTTCCGGTTCGCATTCCAGAATGGCGTCCATGAGAGCCTTGTCGTTGTCGTAATAGAAGGGAATGAATCCCGTGGAAAGGGCGTAGAGGATCACGCCCAGGGCCCACACATCGCTGCCGAGGCAGCTCCGCCCCTCAATCTGCTCGGGAGACATGTAAGGCCTCGATCCAATGATGGTGCTGCTGACGCTTTCTCCCGACAGGTGCTTTCCTGTGCCGAAATCCAGCAGTTTGATGTCCCCCGAAGACTGAACGATGATGTTTTCCGGCTTGATGTCCCGGTGCATGACATTCTGCGTATGGGCGTAGGCCATCACCTGCACCAGCTGCAGAAAAGCTTTTTCCTTTGGGGCCCCTTCCATGCCCTCATCGAGCATTTCCTGGAGAGTCCTGCCCTCCACAAATTCCTGAATGAGCACCACTTTACCCCCTTCATGGGCGATCTCAAGCACATGAACGGCGTTGGGATGCTCCCTAAAAAGCTTGAGAATTCCTGCTTCGTGCATGAAGCGGCGGTTGCTCTTGACCGAATGGGGAATTTTGGCGACGGCCCTTTCCCCTGTCGTGGGGTCTTCCACCAGCCAAACCTCCCCATAGCTGCCACCCCCGAGGTTGCGAAGCATCTTCCAGCGCCCGCCCATGAGATGGCGTTCGCCCCCCACCGGCACTCCATGGCCCCCCTTCGATTGAAACAGCCCTTCCAGAAAACTCATGACACGGCCACCCAGGGCCCTGTCGTATTCGGAAGCGTCCTCACCTTCCGCGGCTTCTCTCACCGTTTCCGAAGCGGAGGCCCATTCCAGCAGCACCTGCAGCCGGGGCAGGAGAACCTCCCGGTTGAAAGGCATGATCCAATAGTCATCTGCCCCGTTCTTGACGCAACGCCTTATGAGTGCGGGGTCCCTGGCGGGAATGAGCACCAGGAGAGGAGCAGACTCAGGGAGAAAGCGCCTCAACCGGGAAACATCCCGCCAGGGTCTCGATTGCTCTTCCATGATTTCCAAGACCCCCAGGCGGAAATGTTTTTCCGGTTCCAGGGATTCCAGGTGGGACACATCCGCAAGAGGGATAAAATCAGTGGAGGGATCGATGGACGCGATCCATGATTGAAGTTGCTCCCGATCGGAATCGGAAAGACCCACCACGATGGCCTTGGAAGTCATTGGCTTTCCCTCGCTTCTTTCTTCGTGGACATCTCGTGGCTCTCCCAGAGGCGCAGATCCCGCAGATCCCGTAGATCCCGTAGGGTGGGCAGGGCTTCTTTCTGCCCACCGCTCTTCTGCCACCACCACCCCTTACTCTCGCAGAGGCGCAGAGGACGCAGACTCTCCCAGAGGCGCAGATCCCGTAGGGTGGGCAGGGCTTTTTTCTGCCCACCGGTCTTCTGCCACNNCCACCCCGNANTCTCNCNGAGGCGCAGAGTGNGCCCAACGCTTTTCTGCCCATCCCTGCAGGCACCCCAGACAAAAAACCCCGGGGAACCACTGAGGTTTCCCGGGGCATGCCGCATTATCAAGGCTTCATGGAAGCCTCAGCAAAGTGTCACATCATCATGTGCGCTCTGCGGGAGGCTTGGCGATAGCGAGAAGCACCAGTGAAACGGCCATGACCACAGCGGACACGATGAAGGGAATGTAGTAGCTGTCACCCCAGCGGTACAGGTAGCCACCGGCCCACGGTCCCGCAAGACCGGCAATACCGAAGGCGCTGAAGAGCAGACCGTAGTTGGACCCCTGTGCCTTGGCTCCATAGTACTGGAGTGTGGTAGCGGGGAACAGGGTAAACTGGGCACCGTAGTTCCAGCCGAAGATGAGGGCTACGAGGAAGAACAGGGTCGCATTCCCTGCCGTGGGGTAGAGGAGAAGAAGGACACCCACCTGGATGGCCCAGAGAGTGACAAAGCACTTTTTGGTCCCGATCTTGTCTGCAACACCGCCGATGACGATGCGCACGGCGGCGTTGGTGATGGCCAGCGCGCTGACGGCCCAGCCGGCAGCCATGGGATCCAGACCCCTGTCGATTCCGGCCCCCGCGATGTGGCCCACAACCAGGAGGCCTGAAAAGCAGGAGCAGAAAAAGGCTACGTAGAGCATCCAGAACTGGGGAGTGGCCTTGGCTTCATCGTGAGTGTAGTCTTCCTGGCTCTTGGCGGAAGCACCGGGAGGAGGAGGTGGAGGCGACCATCCGGGAGGCTTCCATCCGGCAGGAGGATTCTGCAGACAAAGGGCCGAAAGCACGCCCAGAATACCCATGGCGATACCGACCCAGATGAAAACTTCTCGCCAGCCATGGTTTTCGATGATCCAGGTGGCGATGGGGGCCATGATGAACGATCCGAGACCCAGACCCACGATGGCGAAGCCGGTGGCCAGGGCCCTCCTGTCGGGCCACCACTTGGGCCCCGTGGCAATGGGCGGCAGATACATCATACCACCGCCGATGCCGCAGATGACGCCGTAGGTGATGTAGAGCTGAAACTTGGACTGAATGTACCCTGAAAGGACGAAGCCGATGAGGACCAGTACGGCACCCATGAGCACGACCTTGCGGGGACCGATTCTGTCACTGAGACGACCGGAAGGAATGGTGGTCATACCGAATACAAAACAGCAAATACCGAAGGCCAGAGCGATTTCTGCACGCGTCCAGCCGAACTCCGCGGAAAGAGGACGAATAAAAACACTCCATGCATACAACAAAAGACCGCAGGTGGTACTTCCAAGAATTCCCCCCACCAGGGGAAGCCAACGTGGTATTGGTGCTTGAACAGTTGCCATATTTTTAACCTCTCTGTCTTAAGAAAGCATTGCGTTAAAAAATCGCGGCAATCCAGTCAATCCGCGCAGGCGTCTCCTCACACTTCGAGATCACCCGACTCCCCAGGGACATGACTGCCCCCTGCAAAAGACCCATGAAATCAATCTTTTTTGAAAGCCGAACCTGGCGCTTGTCACCTGAAAAAGACCTTCACCGGACATCATTCCGGCGGGAAGCAGATCCCCCATCAGGTTGTGGTGAAAAGTAAAAATGTTGATATGAATGTTTTAGAATTAAAAGAAAGGAAACGGCCAACTCTGGAGCGATGGAAAATCAGTATGCGCAGCTAAGATTGAATCTATCAGAATAATAGTACATTAAGCATAGGAAGGGCAGCATACTCACGAGTTGGTCTGAACAAAAAAAACAAAAACCCATCCAAAAATCGTCTGAACCATGACTCGATCTCCTTCGCTTCACCTCCTTTCTATCTGCATTGACTGCAAACGATCGAAATGTTTTGTAACGCAAGCGAAACCTGCAGTTTAATGCACTCTACCCAATCCCTTATATAAAAACGATTGGATTGTCAACACGAATATGGCCGGACAGCTGTCTTATCTAGATCTATATTGAAGAGATAATTTGCCTGGTCATATGCTTGCATGCGCCGCTTGAGAATCAAAGAGATTCTTGTGTTTTATGGCTGCGGCCCCGGGAGCGTGGAGTGCTCAGGAGAGCGGAGTCTGAACATGGGAGATGGAATCACATCCGTCGTGAAGAGCATTACGAAAATTCTACAGTTCGCTTTCTTTATGTCACACGGACCCAGTGCTGTCAAGGCAAAAGGCCATGGGTACAATCCCCTCGGGGGCCGACGGTTCACACCCCGGCGCCCCCGTCTCGCTGCAGATGGTGGTGGACGATTTCCCCCTTGAGGAAAAACCGGCTTTCCTGGACCTTCTTTTCCAGGGAGCTCATGGTGAAAATGATTTTGTTCCCGGCATCGAAACTGTCCAGGCTCTTGACGGCCGCCAATGTGATGACGCTGTCCAGGCACACGGCAAAGAGAATGGCCTCTTTGTCATCGAGAACGATGAGGTCCACGGGGCGGTCGGCCACCCTCGGGGGGAGAAAATCGGCCACGGCTTTGTAGCCCATGGCCGTTGCCTGAGCGTAGAGACAACACTGTAGGGTCCGGCGTGCGGTCCGCTCGGTGCGAAATCTTTTGGGCATGTCCCGCCAGGCGTCTTCCAGCGCCTTTTTCCATTGGTCCATAACCCGGGATGCATCGTGTTCCATAGAATTCTCCTTCCATGCAGGATTCACAGCCCCGCAGACGTTTTTGGGAAACTCCCGCCCGTGCACAAAGGTGCACAAAGGAGCCTTCTTCGGCCGCCCGAAGCACCCTGCAGCAAAACCCCGTTCAGGCTCTCGTAGCGCACAAAGGAATCTATGTCAACATTGCGGGAAAACCGTGCGAAGATCAAACGGCTTCCCTTTTTCATCCAATCCCGGTAAGAAGTCCATTGCAGAACCCAGCGATGAGTTTGAAAATTCTGCATCAGGCGTGAAATTTGCTAAATCTCTGCGGATAATCTTCTCTTTGCGGGCACACTACCCCCCACGGTGTTGACCCCACACGGGGCCTGCGGCCTCCACCAAAACCGGCAAGCCTGAAAGAAAAAACATGAAAACCTACGAAAACATTAAAAAAACTTTGCGATCCTCTCCCAAAGCATGGCTGGTGACGGGAGTGGCCGGCTTCATCGGATCCAACCTTCTGGAAGCCCTTCTCAAACTGGACCAGGCGGTGGTTGGGCTCGACAACCTGGCCACGGGCCACCTGCGCAACCTGGAAGAAGTTCTCTCCCTGGTGTCCCCGGAACAGAAAAAGCGTTTCACCTTCGTGGAAGGAGACATCTGCCACCTGCCCACCTGTCATAAAGCCTGCACCGGGGTGGATTATGTCCTTCATCAGGCGGCACTGGGTTCCGTGCCCAGATCCATTGAAGATCCCCTTTCCACCCATGACAGCAACGTGACGGGGACGGTGAACATGCTCCTGGCGGCGCGGGACGCGGGAGTCAAACGCTTCGTGTACGCCTCCAGCAGCGCCCTCTATGGAGACCATCCCGATCTTCCCAAGGTGGAAGATCGAATCGGCAACCCTCTCTCCCCCTATGCCGTGTCCAAGCTGGCCAACGAACTGTATGCCATGAACTTTTCCCGAACCTACGGCCTGGAAACCATGGGACTGCGCTATTTCAANGTCTTCGGCCCCCGCCAGGACCCCGAAGGCCCCTACGCGGCCGTCATTCCCAAGTGGGTCATCGCCATGATGCACAGCGAACCCCTCTACATCAACGGCACGGGAGAAACCAGCCGCGACTTCTGCTTCGTGGAAAACGTGATTCAGATCAACCTCCTGGCGGCCACGGCCGACCGCCCCGAAGC
>SL_3KL_010_SEDDRAFT_10001493_pt1 | contig 21271 bp, 19 predicted proteins | sample SodLakKL_010_SED_2_FD_10381 | JGI IMG/M metagenome (IMG submission 10381) | reverse complement strand
CGAAGGGGCGAAGGGGCGAAGGGGCGAAGGGGAGAAGGGGAGAAGGTAGAGGGCGGGGTGTCGAGGACCGGGTGTCCTTTCCTCGACACCCCCGCTTGCTGGCAGTCCGGTTATTACTGGTTGGCTTCCAGCAATTCAGGACCTGAACCGAAATCGATGGGTGATTGGGCGGCCAGCCACGCCAGCACGGCGTAGGCAGCGGCATTCTGGGCGAGGTTTTGGGGATCGATCTTGTCGAGGGTGTCGTTTTCGGTGTGGTGGTAGTCGAAATAATCGGTCCCGTCCTGTCGCAAATCGACAACCGCAAGGCCATGCGGGAGTGATGGGATGAAATCCGGCCCGCCGGAAGCTTCGCGCCCGCCAAGCGCGATGTCCAGAGGATCGAGCTCGTGCTGTATGGCCTCGATCACGGGCCACGCCTCGTCGGCCACGCGCGCGGCGATCTCGTAGACCGGGCCGGCACCAAAGTCGGACTCGGCACCCAATTGATAGTTTTCAAAGTTCTCGTGATGTTTTTCCGCCCAGGCGCGCCCGCCCAGCAGACCAATCTCCTCGGCGGCGAAGTAGATTACCTGGATGGAGCGCTTCGGTTGCTGCTCGAGGTCGAGGATCAGACGTGCCGCCTCGGTGATGATGGCAATGCCGGCACCGTCATCGAGCGCGCCGGTGCCGACATCCCAGGAGTCCAGGTGCGCCCCCAAGGCGACGATCCTTTCCGGAGATTCCGAGCCGGTGATTTCGGCAATCACGTTGTGGCTGGTGTAGGGCTCGCTGTACTCGGAACCGACTTCAAGGTGCACTGTCACCGGCTCACCCAGGGCGACGATTCGCTCGAGCTGATCGGCATCCGGGTTGGAGACGGCCACGGCGGGAAGGGCCCGCGATGCGGTATCGAATCGTGTCATCCCGGTGTGGGCAAACCGGTTGTTCGAGGTGCCGATCGAACGGATCACCATGGCCAGCGCGCCTTTCTCGGAGGCCACCTGCGGCCCCCTGGATCGCGCCTGTACGGCCGGACCGTACCCGGATCCGTCACGGCTGCGTTCCATCCGGTTACGGATGAACACGACGCGTCCCTCGACATCCCCCGGCTCGGCCGCTTCCAGGGCGGCGAGGTCATCGAACATCACCAGCTCGGCCTCGATGCCGCCATCGGGGGTTGCGGGGGTGAACCCCAAAGCCAGGGTGACCAGCTCCTGCTCTGCCACGCCCGGTGCGCGCACCGTCACGCGCTCGAATTCCCGGTGCCAGGTATTGAAAGTGACCGGCTCGAGCCAGACCCGATCGAAACCGATCTCTTCCAGCAACTCCACCGCCCACTCGACGGCTCGAGCGTCGGCCTCGGTGCCGGCCATGCGCGGGCCGATACGGGTGGTCAGATCAGCGACGATCTCGAACCCCCCATCACGTTCCAGCGCCCTCTCCCTGAGCTCGCGCGCCGTGGTCAGGTCCTGTTCGGTAAAAATCTCGGCGGTGGCAGGCAAGGCTGCGGCCAGGCCCAGTATTAGCAGGGTCAGTAATCTCGTCATGCAACTACTCCAGTTCTTGATGTCACGGTAACGGGACACGGCCGCCGGTCCTACCGGAGCGGACGTGCATTCATTCAGCCCGAAACGGCAATCGGCCGGGTTTCATACCGGCACTGTTCACGGCCGCGCTCAGTTTGACCGCTGGCGGCTGATCGGGGGGTGTTCTGTTGTATTCAGGCCTTGCGCCTCACGCTCTCTGCCGGCGATCCTGGCAGCATCGGCTCGAGATGTCGCAGCGCTCGCACGTACACCCGGCGCTTGAACGGAATGACATGCCGTATCGGGTACCAGAAATCGACCCAGCGATAGCTGTCGAACTCCGGCTTGTCGACTGCGTCGAGCCGAAAGGCGTCATCGTCGGCGAGAAAGTGCAATAGAAACCAGACCTGTTTCTGACCAATACAGACCGGCTTCTGATGACGACGACGGTAACGACGGGGCAAGCGATAACGCAACCACCCGGGCGTGGAACCAAGCACGTCGACATGTTCCGGCATCAGCCCGGTTTCCTCGGTCAGTTCGCGGTACATGGCCTCTAGAGGCGTTTCGTCGGTGTTCATGCCGCCCTGCGGGAACTGCCAGCCGTCCTTGCCGGCACGCCGCGCCCAGAACACGCGACCGTCGTCCCTGGCCAGCACGATCCCGACATTGGGTCGAAAACCGTCCGGGTCTATCATGGCCTTGGTCTGCGTGCCCGGCTATCATACCGGGCCGCGGAAAATATCAACTGTCTCAAATGGTAATCAATTCATGCCCGGTACACCAGCCGTTCGGTCGATAGTCCTGTGGATGCTGTTGCCGGCGCTGTTGCCGGCCAGCCTGCTGCTGGCAACGAGCTGGGGCAGCGGGGGCTGGGCATGGCCCTGGACCGACGATCCGGCGATGTCCCGGGTGATCACCGAACTGCGGTTTCCGCGTGCCATTGCCGCGTTCGTGACCGGGGCCCTGCTCGCGCTGGCCGGCTGCCTGATGCAGGTTCTGCTGAGAAACCCCCTGGCCGATCCTTACATCCTGGGCCTATCCGGTGGCGCGGCCGCATTCGCCCTGATCGGCATGGCCGCGGGACTGACCTTCCTGCCGGTGCCATTGCTGGCCTTCTGCGGTGCATTACTGACCATGGTGCTGGTGTTCGTGCTCGCGCGCGGGCACGGCCCCTGGAGCACGACGCGGGTCTTGTTGACCGGAGTCGTTGTCGCCGCCGGCTGGGGTGCAATCATTTCACTGGTGCTGGCCATGGGCCCGGACGCCAGCCTGCGCAGCATGCTCTACTGGCTGATGGGTGATCTGGGCTACGCCTCGTTGTCGGCATGGTGGCTGCTGCCGCTCGCTGCCGGGCTGGGACTGTTGTGGTTTCGTGCCCGCAGCCTCAACGTGATGGCTGCCGGCGAGATGCAGGCCGCCCTGCTCGGTGAAGCCACGCGCGTGCGCTTCTGGGAAATCTACGTCGTCGCCTCGTTGCTCACCGCCCTGGCCGTATCGATTGCCGGCGCGGTCGGCTTCGTCGGCCTGATCATTCCGCACCTGATGCGCCTGATCGTCGGCGCCGACCACCGCCGACTGTTACCGGCAGCGGCATTGTTCGGCGGCAGTTTCCTGGTTCTGGCAGACACGGCTGCCCGCACCCTGCTCAGCCCGCGGCAGTTGCCGGTAGGCGTATTGACTGCCCTGATCGGCGTGCCGCTGTTCCTGCTGCTGCTCTACCGCGCGGCGCGCATCCGATGAACCACCCGGTCCGCACGGATCTCAGTGCCCACGACCTGGATGTCCGCATCGGCCGGGTACAAGTGGCCTCCGGGCTCAACATGGCCATGCACGGCGGCGAGTTCTGGGGACTGCTGGGTCCCAACGGGGTCGGCAAAACCACGCTGCTCAAGACCCTGGCCGGACTGTGGGAGCCGGACAACGGCGGAATTCACCTCGCCGGACGCCCGATTGGGGAGCTGTCCAGGCGAAGCATCGCCCGGATGCTGGGCATGTTGCCGCAGCACACGAACTATGCCTTCGATGCATCTTGCCTGGAAACCGCCTTGGTCGGGCGCCATCCCCACCTCGGGCCCATCGACCGCGAATCGCGCGCCGACCACGACATGGCGCGCGAGGCGCTCGACGCGCTGGGCATGCTGGAACTGGCCGAGCGCAGCTGCATGGATCTGTCCGGCGGCGAGTCCCGCCGTCTGGCACTGGCCACTGTGCTGGTCCAGGACCCGCAAATGATGCTGCTCGACGAGCCGACCAATCACCTCGACCCGGCCAACCAGGTCACCATACTCAACGTGCTGCACCGAAGGGTTCGGGAACAGCGCAAGTCGGCCCTGATGGCACTACACGAGGTCAACCTGGCGACCTGCTACTGCTCGCACGTCCTGCTGCTTTACGGCGACGGCGAATGGGATGCCGGTCCGACCGCCGAACTGCTCACACCCGAGAACCTCAGTCGGCTTTACCGCTGCCGCGTGCGACTGGTCGATGACGGTCGGCAAAGAGTTTTCGCGGTCGCAGGGCCCTGATCGGCCCCGCCCTCAACTTTCGCGAATCGAAACCTCCTGACCCTGTCGCAGGCGTTCGTTGCCCCGGATGACGACACGGTCGCCTTCCTGGATCGGGCCGCGCACCTCGATCCAGTCACCCTCGCCGATGCCGGTGGTCACGCGAATGCGGCGCGCCTGGTTGTCTTCGTCGACGATGAACACGGCGATGCCGTCCCCCCTGAGCACGAGGGCGTCACGCGGCACGGCCAGCACCTCGCGCACGTCGGCGGTGGGCACGGTCACCCGCACGGTCTGCCCGACCGGCAGGCGGGCATCGAGATCCAGCCTGAGTTCGAACACGTGGCGGGCCTCGTCGCCGACACTGACGGTCGTGCGCAGAGGGGCATGGAGCAACTCGCCGGCCACCATGATCGCCAGCTCGTCGCCGGGCTGCACGAAGCGGTAATAGTTCAGCGGTGCGCGCGCCACCACTTCCAGACTATCGGGATTGACCATCCGCAAGACGCGGGTACCGGCGGCCACGCGCTCTCCGACCTGGGCGACGCGCTCGGCCACTACCCCCGGAAACGGAGCGGTGATGCGCGTGCGATCGATCTGGTCCTCGACCTGCTCGAGTCGAACACGAGCCACGATCAGGTCGCTGGCGGCAATGTCGCGCTCGGAAAGCGTCTGGTCGATCTGGCTGGCGGCCGCCAGGTTGGTTTCCGCTAACCGCTCGAACCGACGCAATTCGGCTTCGAGAAACTTCAGGCGCGCCTCGGCACGCGTGATCTCCGATTCGAGCTCGCGCGCACGCAAGTTCAGGGTCGTGTCCTCGATCCTTGCGACCACGTCGCCGGCTTCGACCCGGCTGCCGATATCGGCCACTTCGATCAGGCGTCCGTCGACTTCGGCCGACAGGAAAGCATCGGAGCGCGAAACCACCGTACCGGCCACCTGCATGGTCGGCGCCATTGTGGTCAGCCGTGCCTCACTCAACTCCACCGGCGGCGTACCGCCGAACTGGGCCAGCGCTGCGGCCGGAATCACAACCGTCGCAACCACCATCAATCGGGACATTCTCTGCATCAAATCCTTCCTCATGCCGGCACGACCTCACCCGAGGCGGCCGTTTGTTTCTCCTCGTTGACCCGCAACAGACTCGGCAGCAGGATCAGCGTGAACAGGGCACTGATGGCCATACCGCCGACGATGACCGCGGCCAGGCCGCGATACAGTTCGGTGCCGGCCCCGGGCAACAGCAGCAGCGGCATCATGCCGAACAGGCTGGTCGTGGTACTCATCAGGATCGGCCTGAGCCGCAGACGCACGGCGGTTTCCACCGCCTCACGCCGGCTCAGGCCTTCACGTTCACCATCCCGCGCCCGGTAGACCAGCAGGATGGCGTTGTTGACCACCAGGCCAAGCAGGATGACAAACCCGATCATGGTCAGCATATCCATGGCCTGGCCTGTAACCCAGCCGGTCACACGCAGGGCGACGATGCCGCCGACGGTGGCCATCGGGATGGTCATCAGCACCAGCACCGAGTCGCGGAATGATCGGAACAGGGCCGAAATCAGCAGGTAGAGAATGACGATGGCCAGCAGGAAACTGCCGCCCAGGTTCCTGAGCGTTTCCCCCAGCGCTTCGGCCGTGCCTCGGTAAGTGATCACCCCGTCAGGTGGCAACGCCTCGCGCAGTGCCGGCTCGACCTGCTGCTGAAGTATCTCGATTGCCGTTTCCATGGGCATGCCCGAGGGCGGGGTGACCTGCAGGGTCATGGTGCGGCGACGATCAACACGCCGAATCTGGTTGGGGCCGGCGGTGCGCTCGAGCTCAGTCAGCTCGCCCAGGGTGGCCATGCGGCCCGACGGCGTGTAAACCGGCATGGCCATGAATTCCTCGGGCGTGAGCCAGGCCTCACCGCGCAGGATGACGTCAAGACGGCGATCGCCGTCGAAGTAGTCGCCCAGGAACGCGCCGTCACCGAGTGCGCGGATCAACGTCGCCACGTCGCCACGCGTCCAGCCCAGTTCGGCAATCCGCCGGTCGTCGGGGCGCAGCCTGAGTTCAGGCTCTGCCAGCTCCAGCCCCGGCTGCGGCCGCACGGTGGACCCCGGCAGCTCACGCTGGATCAGGTCAAAACCGACCTGACCGGCTTCAAGAAGGTCCTCGAAATCGGCCGCCTGCAGGTTGACATCGATATTGCGGCTGCCGCGGCCACCGAAAATCGGCGATCGATTGGCTCGTCCAAAGGTGTCGGGGAAACCGGCGATCACCTCGTTGTTGATGACCTCCATCATGCGGTCGGCATCACGCGGATTCTCGGCGCGAAATCCCATGAAGGCACCGGTGCCGAAAAAGCCGACAAAGGCATTGGCAATCTTCGGTTCCTTGTCGCCGTCGATATAGGGTTGCAGGCGTTCATTGATGGGATTGATCAATTCGCGCTCGGCCGTGTCCGGCCCCATACCGGACGGTGTTTGCAGAAAGCCGAACACGAAATTGCGCTGCCCTTCGGGCAGGTAGTCTGCCGGTGGAACGAGAAGCGCGCCGATCAGCAGCGGCGCCACCGTCAGGCCGCCAATCCAGCTCCAGCGCCGTCGCGGGGTGTCTGTCAGCGCCATGATGCGGTCGGTAATCGCCTGCCACCAGTTGCCATGCCGATCGCTCAACTCGGCATCTCCAAGCAGCCGGTAGCTGGCCGCCGGCAGCACGATAATCGCCACCAGAAGCGAGCAGACGATGGCCGCAGAGATGACAACGGCCAGATCGGCAAACAACTGACCGGCCTCGTCCTGCAGGAAGATCACCGGCACGAAGATGGCCACCGTGGTGGCCGTGGAGGCCAGCAGCGCGCCCCACACCTGTCCGGCACCGCGGTCGGACGCCTCCAGCGGCGCTCGACCCATCTCTCGCTGACGCACGATATTCTCCAGCACGACAATGGCGGCATCGAGCACCATGCCGGTGGCAAATGCCAGGCCGGCGAGGGAAATGACGTTGAGGGTGCGACCGGTTCCGTCGAGCACCAGGAAGGCGAAACACAGGCACAAGGGAATGGCCAGCGCCACCATCATGGTGGCGCGCAGGCGCCGGAAGAACCACCACAGCACCAGGATGGCCAGGCTCATCCCCAATAGCAGGTTGGTGGCCACCATGGCGACCGACTGGCGAATGTAGATGGTGTCATCAGAGACCTGGACGTAGTACAGCCCGGCGGGCTCGAGGTGAGTCTCGCCAAGCTCGGCCATGGTCTGCTGGACATCCGCCATGACATCAAGCACATTCACGCCGGGCTCGGCAATGATGTTCATGGAAATCGACGGCCCGCCGTTCTGGGTCATCACGCCCGTGGCGTCACGCATGGTGCGCTCGATGGTGGCGACATCACCCAGAAAAACGGGGCGACCCTCGCGCCACTCCAGCACCAGGTTTTCCAGGTCGGCAATCTCGTACTGGCCGGCAAAACGCAGCGTGTACTGGCGCCGGCCGACCTCGCGAAAACCACCGGAGACGTCGTTGTTCTGACCCAGCGCCAGGCCGACACGGGTCAGATCGACGCCAATGGAAGCGGCCTGGTAGGGGTCGAAGGTAATTCTCACTTCGTAGGGCCGCCCACCCCGCGGATTGGCCGAAGACACGCCTGGCAGGCGTTCCAGCCGCTCCTTGACCACCTCTTCGACCAGGTCGTGGTACTCGATGATTGGCCGGTCATTGCCCGGCAGCGGCCGGATCGAGAACCAGGCAATGGTGTCACCGAACTGATCGGACCCCACCCGCACCGTCGGTTCGTTGGCATCGGCCGGGTAGCGCGGTACCTGGTTGAGGCGATTGATGACCTCGATCAGGGCGCGGTTGAGATCCGCTCCGACGTCGAATTCGAGATTGATCGAACCTCTGCCCTGGCTGGCGGTAGAGGTCATTCGCTGGAGGCCGGGCACATCGCGCAGCTGGTTCTCCTGTGGCTCGATGATCTCCGATTCGATTTCGGCCGGTGCCGCGGCACGCCAGCCCGTCGATACCGAGATGGTCGGCCGGTCGATATTCGGCGTCATCTGGATCGGCAGGCGCGACAGGCTCAACAGGCCGAATATCACCAACAGAATGCAACCGACGGCCACGGCTACCGGGTTGCTTAATCCAAGTCGTGTCAGGGGCAAGGCAGTTCTCCAGGAAAAGTCCCACTCACGAGAAGCCCTAACGGCGACTCGCGACCAGTTATTGACAGCCGTGAATGTAAATGGTGCCGGTGAATTTTCAGTTCATTTCGGCAAACCGGCGACGGCCCGGACCCGCGCCTCGTGCATGGCCGTGGCAATGGCCGGCCCCCTCAACCCCTGCTCGACGAAACCACGGGCATCGACCGCCGCCGCTGTCGCCAGGGCACGCCGGAGAAAATCCGCCTGCGGATAGGGACGTTCATCCAGCCCCTTGCGCCCACGCCAATCCGCTTCACAGGCCAGAAGAAAAGGGTCCAGGCGCTCGGGCCGACGAAACAGGTCGAGCCGCTCCAGCAATTTAACAACCGTTGCGGATTTCAGGTCGAGGGCACGGTGGGCATGCAGGTGAAACTCACCGACCAGTAGCGCCAGGTCGCGACAATCCGACGGCACACGCAGCCGTTCGCAAACCCCGCGAATCGGCTCGAGCCCGCGCTTCTCGTGCCCGATATGACGTGGCCATTGCTCCCGCGGTGTCAGGCTCTTGCCAAGGTCGTGGACCAGGCAGGCGAAGCGCGCAGCCAGGGTCGCATCCAGCAACGCCGCCTGCTCTACAACCATCAGCGTATGGATGCCGGTGTCTATCTCCGGATGAAATTTCTCCACCTGCGGCACGCCGAACAGGCAATCGACCTCCGGCAGAATCACCGCCAGCGCACCGGTCTCGCGCAACACCTTGAAAAACCGCGACGGACAAGATTCCATCAAGGCACGCGCCATTTCCTGCCAGACCCGCTCGGGGACCAGGTGATCGACCTCGCCGTCGGACACCATTTCCCGGCACAGTGCCAACGTCTCCGCCGCCACCCGAAAGTCCGGGAAACGGGCGGCAAAGCGCGCCAGGCGCAGAACGCGCACCGGGTCTTCACGGAAAGCCGGAGAGACATGGCGAAGAATGCACTTTTCGAGATCCTGCCGCCCGCCGAACGGATCGATCAACTCGCCCGCGGGTGAGCGGGCCATGGCATTGACGGTCAGGTCGCGGCGCGCCAGGTCGTCCTCGAGGGTGACATCGGGGCCGGTGTGGAACACGAAGCCGTGATAACCNTGCCCGCTCTTGCGCTCGGTCCGGGCCAGTGCATATTCCTCCCCGCTGTCAGGATGCAAGAACACCGGGAAGTCGCGCCCTACCGGACGGAAACCGCGCGACTGCATCTGCTCGGGCGAAGCGTCGACCACCACGTAATCGGCATCCTTGCTGGCACGCCCCATCAACTCGTCACGCACCACCCCACCGACGCGGTAGACCGCCAGGCCGTCTGCCGGATCGCGCCTATTCCTTGTCACGTCTTGCCTGTCGACGATAGCGCTGGTAACGGTGCTGTCTTGTGTTCGTGCCCAGCCATGCCGGCGCCAGTTCCGACATCGGCCAGGGCTCCATGCCCAGCTCGCCGAAGGCGTTGTCGGTACAAACGCTGTCAACCAGCAGTGACTTGTAGTTGTCCGAGGAAAACGGCTTGCCCGGCACGAAGTCAAAGGCAAGACCCTGCAAACGCCCCAGCGCATCGGGCAGGCCGACCACCGCGCGTTTGAGACCCAGTTGATCGCGCAGCCAGCATACCAGGTCGATCATCGCCCATTCCTCGCCACCGCACAGCTCGTGGATCCTGCCGAAACTTTCCGGCCGCTCGAGAACCCGGGCGAATGCCTCGACGACGTCGCCGACATAAACTGGGGCAAAGCGCGCTTGCGGACGCGCCAGCGGTAACACCGGCGAGATCTTCAACAGCCCGGCGAAACGGTTGAGGAAGCTGTCGTCGGGACCGAAGATGGTCGAGGGGCGCATGACGGTGGTATCGAGCTTGCCCTGCCTGAAAACCTCCTCGACCATCTGCTCGGCCTCACCGCGGGTCTTGAGGTACTGGCTATCGCCCTGACCGGCATTGAGGGCGCTCATGTGGATGAGCCGGCGGGCCCCGGTGTGCACGCAGGCGTCGATCAATTTCTCGACCAGCTCGACGTGGGCCCGCCTGAACCCCTTGCCGCCGCCGGCAATGCGCTCATTGAGAATACCGACCAGGTTGATGGCAGCATCGTGCCCGTCCAGTTGCCTGACGAGTTCGTCGCCGTCGTGGGGGTCGAACTGGCGGACGGTCACTGCGGGAATCACGGCCAGATCACGACAGCCTGGCGCGTAACGCGTGGCAATGGTGAGTTGATGACCGTCCTGGCTCAACCGTCGCGCCAGGTGACCTCCGACAAAGCCCGAACCGCCCAGAACCAGGATTTTCATCGACACTTCCCGCTCAGCGAATGACAAGCATTCATTCTACTCAATGCAGCCGGCCGCCCGCGCCGTGGCGTTCACACGCTACTCGTGGCAGGCAAAGCCCGTGCCGTTAGCTTCGCCAGCCAGCGCGTGGCGCGCCAGCACTGATGGCGTCTGGCCGAATTGCCACTCGTAAATGGTGGCGAAGGCAAGCACGCGCGGCACGTAGTCGCGGGTTTCGAAAAATGGCAGGGTTTCCATCCACACGTCCGGATCGGTGTGCGGTCGGCTGTCCATCCAGCGAGACACCGCGTTGATGCCGGCGTTGTAGGCCGCAGCCACCCGAACCCAGTCGCCATCGTAGCGCTCCTGCAATTCCGCCAGGTGGGCAATACCCAGCGGCAGGTTGACCTCGGGAGTCATCAAGTCGGCGCTGCCGTTGTAGTTCAGTCCATGGCGGCGAGCCACTGCCTGCGCGGTCGACGGCATCAATTGCAGCAGGCCGCGCGCACCGGCCGGTGACAGCGCATCGGGCTGCATCGCCGATTCCGCGCGCATCAACCCGTAGACAAGGGCGGGATCCACACCATAGCGCCCACTCAGCGCCACCACGCTGCCCTTCTCCGCCATGGGGAATCGCCAGGGGTAGGCACGCCGATTGCCGGCACCGTTGAGCGCGGCGATGGAACGGTCGTGCCAACCGTTGGCGGCCGCCAGCAAGGCGGCCTGCTCGAGTTCCGTATCACTCAGGCGCCGACTCACACGACTCCATGTTCGCCTGGCGTGGGAACTCAGACCGACATGAAACAATTCCATGGCCCTTTCAAATTCCGCATCTCGCAACAGACGCCGCTGAACGGCGGCATCGGCCACGATCTCTTCACTGCACAGCGCCAATTGCTGTTCCAGCTTCAGGGCCGCCAGGAAACCGTAATAATTGGGCTCAGCAGCCAGACTGCCGAATGCGACAAGCGCCTCGGGTCGATTCAGCGCCGCCTGGGCACGGCCACGCCAGTAGCGCCACCGGGACTGCGCCTGCTCGGCAGCGGCCATGGCCTGTATGCTCTCGAGCACGTCGGACCAGCGGTCATGGGCCATGGACACGCGGGCCCGCCATTCCAGTATCTGCTGATCGCGAACCTCGTCGGGCAGCGCATCGATGGCGGCGATGGCCTCTTCTTCCAGCGCGACGGCCTGGAACAGTGCCAGCTCCCGCTCGATGCGATGACGTTCGGCATCGTCCCAGGCAAAGCGCGGCGCCAGTGCCCTCCAGTGCCGGTGGGCACGTTCCTGATCGCTGCGGGCAAGACGACGGACACCGATACTTACCAAAGTGCGCGAATAGGCATGATCCTGCCACTGCCGCGCGCGCCGCAATGTGGCGCCGGGCTGGGCCCGCATGCTGAGCCAGTGATCGGCCCAGTCGCGCTGTTCTCTCATCAGGTAGCGCCGCAGGTAGCGGGCCAGCCCGTCCTCGCCGGCATCCACCGCCATCTCGAAACGGCGCCATGCCAGCTCGTGAGACGGATTGCCCTGGCGTCGCCACCAGGCAAACGGCCGGTCGCAGGCCGAGGGCTGCGACCGGCCAACCAGCCAAAGGCGTTCGATTTCCTCGGCCAGACCGTCACGTTCACCTTGCTCGATGCGCGCCCTGGCGAGATGACAACGAACCTCGGTGTCGGAGTTGTCGCGCGAATGACGCAACAATGTCTCCCATTCGCCGCGGCTCCCCAACGAACGCAACCAGACCGTTTCCAGGCTGCCCGCGAATGACCAGTCCCGATATCGCGCCAGGAACTGCTCCATGACAACTTCGGGCACGGAATCGACTCGCTGGCGCAACAATTCGAATTCCAGGTAGGGAGTCAGCGGATAGTCCGGCAATGCGGCAATGGCCAGCATCATGCCGGACTGATCTCCGCGTCGGGCCGCCGACCACCCCTGAATAAAGGTGTCACGCTCGGCCTCGCGGGTGACTGTCGTGGTGTCTTCGGCATGCGCCGGCGCACTGCACATGACCAGCATGCCCAGCAACAGCAACAATCCGACCGGCAACTGCCTTGCTTTCATCGCTTCAACACTCCAAACTGCCCCCCGGCAATTCCGCCTGTCACGGCGTTCTGTCCATTCGTGCTTTCAATCACGCTTATCTTACTCGTCGTCGGTGCCGTTGCGGGAATCCTCGCCGGCCTGCTGGGTATCGGGGGCGGCCTGGTCATCGTTCCGGCCCTGGTCTGGCTGCTGGTGGCGCAGGGGCTGGACGGCAACCTGGCAGTCCCGGTGGCAGTGGCCACGTCGCTGGCCACCATGTTGCTGACTGCCGCAAGTGCCGTCTGGTTCCAGCACAGGCGCGGGGCACTGGACTGGACCGCCGTGGCGCGCCTGGCCCCGGCTGTCGCCGTCGGCGCGGCCGCGGGGGCCGGCCTGGCGGTGGTCATTCCCGGGCGTGCGCTGGCGTTGATCTTCGCGTTCATCGTCGCCGCAATCGGTTTGCGCATGCTGTTCGCCACCTCGACGCGAATCAGCGAACGGCCCGCTTTCCCGCGCCTTTGGTGGATCATCGGTCCGATCATCGGTGCGGTATCGGCCATGATCGGCATCGGGGGCGGCACCTTCAATGTTCCCTACCTGGCCCGCAACGGATACGTCATGGTGCGTGCAGTGGCCATCGCCTCGGCCTGCGGCTGGCCAATCGCCGCCGGCGGCGCACTGGTGTTCATACTGTCAACGGTGGAACTGCCCGGGCTGAACTGGCATATCGGTTACGTCTGGCTACCGGGAATGGTGCTGATCGGCCTGGCAGGCATGCTGGCGGCACCGGCCGGGGTCGCCCTGGCGCATCACTTGCCGGCAGCGCGCCTACGACGCCTGTTTGGAGGCGTGCTGATCCTGGTGGCCATCCGAATGATCAGCGGGGTCGGGTAACTCGACATCCTCATCGAGGTTGACGACCATCGACAGCGGGCGATGATCGGAATAGCTGATCGGCAGCACTTCCAGTTCGGCAATATCCATGTTGGGCGAAACCAGGATGTGGTCAATCGCTCGCTGCGGCTGCCAGGATGGAAAAGTCAGAATATGGCTGTCGGGGATGATCAGTCCGGCCTTGTCGCAGAAACTGCGCAACTCGCGTGAGCCGGGCCCGGTATTAAGGTCACCCATCACCACTACGTGGGGATAGGCACGAACCAGCCCGGCCACATAGTCGAACTGCTGGGCACGGGCGCGCCGGCCAAGGGCCAGGTGCAGGATCACCAGCCACAGCGCCTTTTTTCCTTCACCGAAACGCACCACCATGGCGCCGCGACCGGGAATCGCGCCGGGCAGCTTGTGCTCCTCGATCTCGCTGGGCTCGACCCGGCTGAGCAGGCCATTGCCCGCATGCGCGATCATGCCGACCTTGCGATTGCCCTGATGGTTCCAGTACGGGAAACGTGCATGCGTCGCCAGGTACTTGGCCTGGTTCAGAAACCCGGAACGCAGGCTGCCGCAATCGACTTCCTGCAGGGCGACGATATCGTATTCCGCTACCAGCTCGGCAATTGCATCGAGGTTGGCGACGCGCTGGTTGTTGGGCAACACCTGCCGCCAGCTACGGGTCACATACTCGCTGTAACGGCCGGTCGTGGTGCCGGCCTGGATGTTGTAGCTGAGCAGCTTGAGTTGCCGCGAAGGGGAAGACACGCGGAGTTAAGAAGCGGCTTCCGCGTCTTCCCCGTCTCCCGCTTCCTCGCCATCAAGGTTCGGCTGCAGATCGGCGGCCTCACGCTCGACCAGATACTGCACGGCTTCGACCATCTGCTGATAGCTGTCGAAACTGTTGGGCTGAACCCGCCATTTGCCGTGGACAATCACCGTCGGCGTGCTGCGGATGCCGAACTGGCGAACCAGGTTTCGGTTCTGACGCATCCGTGAATCAACCGCAAACGACTCGGAGGTATTGAGAAATGCTTCCTTCTCGACCCCGAAATTGGTGTAGAACTCGGCCACGTCGTCGAAACTGCGGAACTGGCGACGCTCGTCGTGCAGGGCCCGGAACATGGCCTCATGCGCGCCCTCGTCAATGCCCATCACCTGCGCGGTGTAATAGGCCCGGGCAAACAGGTCCCAGCCACGCTGAAGCGCGATCGGCAGGCGGCGGAAATCCACGTTACCGTCCTGCTCTTTCTCCCAGGACTCGATGTGTGGCAGGAAGTTGCGGCAAGCCGGGCAAGGGTAGGCAAAAGCTTCGATCACCTCGACCCGATCACCGGAAACCGATACCGGAGTCCCGATGCGTTGATAGTGCTCGCCTTCTCTGAAGGGCTCGGCCATGGCCGAACCGGCCAGAACGATCAGACCCACGATGGCAGCAGTGAATTTCAGCATGGACGGCTCCGTTTGTTTTCTTGTCATGTCGTGACTCTCATTGACCCATGGGGCCCTTTCTAGTTCCGCGATCGCACTCAGCGAGCCCGGTGCAGACCCTCGATGTAGGAACTGACCGCCTGGATCTCTTCGTCGGTCAGGTTCCTGGCGGCCGCCACCATGATCTGGCTGTAAGGGTCATCCTCGCCGTGGTGTTCGCCGGCACGATAGGCTTCCAGGCGACTGACGGTATAGTCGGTATGCTGGGCACGCACAACAGGGAAATGCGCCCCCGGGATGCCGTCGCCCGACGGACCGTGACAGGCGGCACAAGCCGGCACACCGGTTTCACGGTTGCCCGCCTGGTAGATTTTCTGTCCCAGTTCGACCAGGTCCTCGTCGGCCACACCCGGTTCGAGACGTTGCTGCTCGTAGAACGCCGAAATATCGGCCAGGTCCTGGTCTGACAGGTTCGCCACCGTCGCGTACATCTCCGGGACATTGCGCTTCTGTTCACGGATCAGGATGCTTTGCCGGGTCGCATAGTCCTGATGCTGTCCGGCCAGCTTCGGCCAGATGCTGACCGTGCTGTTGCCATCCATGCCGTGACAGGCGGCACAGGGGGCGGCCTTCTCTTCTCCGGCTTGCGGGTCGCCGACCCCGACCGCCATGGCGGCCAGCGGCGCACAAGCCAGCAGCGTCACCAAGAATCGAGCCATTTGCGTGGTACTCCTGATTGAGATTTTCTGGGAAACGGAACCTGATATTATCGCCGCTCATCCATCCGTGTGCCAGTCCGTGAGTGCAATTCGGCGCCTGCTCAGACAGGCAGAGTACCTGATCAGTGTCCACAACAGATCGCAACTGCCGCCGGACCACGGGCGCGAAGTGGCCATTGCCGGCCGGTCCAATGCCGGCAAGTCCAGCCTGATCAATCGCCTGTGCCATCGCAAATCGCTGGCGCGCACCAGTCGTACGCCGGGCCGCACACGCCAACTGGTCTTTTTCCGTCTCGACGACAACCATCATCTCGTGGACCTGCCCGGCTACGGGTTTGCCCGCGTCAGCGGTGANCTCAAGCGCCACTGGAAAGGCCTGATCCAGGGCTACCTGGAAAAACGCCAGGCGCTGGCCGGCCTNGTGATCGTCATGGANGCGCGTCATCCACTCAAGGAAGGCGACGTGGAACTGGCCAACTGGGCCGGCANTCGCGGTCTGCCGCTGCACCTGGTNCTGACCAAGGCCGACAAGCTCGGGCGCGGCAAGCAGAACGAGGCNCTGCTGCAGGTGCGCAGGCAGGTCGACGNCAACATCGGGGTTCAACTGTTCTCGGCAACCAGCGGTCAGGGCGTGGACGAACTCGAATCGGTAATGGCCGATTGGCTGCTGGAAACCCCGGATGATCAGCCCGACGGACGAACGGACAAACCCGGCCAGTAATCCAGCTGGGTCAACTCGCGGTCGAGCAGGCTGACATCACCGAGGTTGTCTTCGATCAGCATCTTGAGGCTGCTGAAGCTGTCGGGGTCCACGCCCCGAAAGTAGCAGGCCAGCCGTTCGGATTCGATACGGACCACGGAGACGTCCATGGTCATGGTGACCTCGCTGCCATTGACTTCTCCACGCACGCTCAACCCCAGTTCACCGATATTATCGTCAAGCGACACCGACGACAGGCTGGGCACCTCCAGCAAGGCACCGTTGAGCGAGATATCCAGTAACACGGCAGGCACACGCGATTGTTCACCGATGCGCAGCAACGCTTGCGCCTGAAAGGGGAAACGGTGGAATCGACGTCGTTCGCTGGTGGTGGACACACAATTCTCCATACGGCTCGAACCTTGTTCTTGCCGGCCAGGCCACCGGCTTTCTTCACATGAATGATAGCATCTCCACCGCCAAGCCCTCGCTACGCGCCACTCGAATGCTATATTCGGCATTGAAGTCGCTGTATCCATTACTCACTGCGCCATGCTGATCGGTCACCACCCAATCACCCCCGCGCTGGGCCTCGCGCCCATGGCCGGCGTCACCGACAAGCCGTTTCGGCTGCTGTGCCGGCAGCTGGGCGCGGGCCTGGCCACTTCGGAGATGACGACCTCCGACCCGTCGCTGTGGCATACGCGCAAGTCGCGCGAGCGCATGGACCACGCCGGCGAGCCGGGGCCGGTGAGCGTGCAGATTGCCGGCACCGTACCCGAGGTGATGGCCGCTGCGGCCCGCCACAATGTCGAACACGGCGCCGAGATCATCGACATCAACATGGGTTGTCCGGCCAAGAAGGTCTGCAAGGCCTGGGCCGGTTCGGCGCTGATGCGCGACGAGGAATTGGTCGCCCGGATCCTCGAGGCCGTAGTCGCCGCCGTCGACGTACCGATCACGCTCAAGATCCGCACCGGCTGGGATGCCGAGCACCGCAACGGGCCGACCATCGCCCGTATCGCCGAGGAGAGCGGCATCCGCGCACTGGCCGTGCACGGGCGCACACGTGATCAGAAATACCAGGGGGAGGCCGAATACGACACCATCGCCGAGATCTGCCAGTCGATCACCATCCCGGTCTGGGCCAACGGTGATGTCGACGGCCCTGGAAAGGCACGCCAGGTCATCGAATACACCGGCGCCGACGGCCTGCTGATCGGTCGCGCCGCCCAGGGACGGCCGTGGATCTTCCGCGAGATTGCCCATTTCCTGGCCACCGGCGAACGCCTGCCCGAACCCGGCCTGAACGAAGTGCGAGACATCCTTATCGGCCATCTCCGGTCCCTGCACGCCTTCTACGGCGAGCCGCGCGGCGTGCGCATCGCGCGCAAGCACCTGGGCTGGTATGCCGCCGGACGGGCCGACGAACGCACCTTTCGCCGTCACGTCAACCGTGCTGAAAGCGCCAGCGAACAACTCGATATCGTGCAGGCCTGGTTCGAGGGCCTGGAACGGGGCGAAACGCCGGCCGTGCTGGCGGCATAGCGCTTCAGCCCGACCCGGCGGCTTCCACCACCCCGTCACGCTCGAGCGCGGAAATGCGCTCGGCATCCAGCCCCAGGCACTCGCTCAATACTGTCCGGGTATCGGCGCCAAGCACAGGCGGCGCATGTCGATATTCAACCGGTGTGGCCGAAAAACGGACCGGATTGGCCACCAACGGCAAATCAGTACGCTGCGGATGATCCATGCGCCGCACCATGCCACGATGACGGACCTGGTCGTCTTCGAACACGGCGGCCAGATCGTTGATCGGGGAGGCCGGAATACCCGCCGCTGCGAGCTCATCAATCCAGTCGGTTACCGGGCGGTCGGCCATGACCGACTCGATCAGGGAAATCAATTCGAGACGATGCGCCACCCGATCGCGATTACGCCGGAAGCGTTGGTCTTCCGCCCACTCCGGGTGGCCGGCAATACAGGCAAAGCGCTCGAACTGGGCATCGTTGCCCACCGCAAGCATGAGGTAACCATCAGCGCAAGCGAACGCCTGGTAGGGCACGATGTTGGGATGCGCCGTGCCCTGCCGCCGGGGCACCTGCCCGCCGACCAGGTAATTGGTCGCCTGGTTGGCCAGCCAGGCGACCTGGGTATCGAGCAACGACAGGTCGATATGCTGACCACTGCCGCTGTGCCGGGCATGCAACAGGGCCGCCTGGATGGCGCTGGCCGCGTACATCCCGGCCATCAGATCGGCCACCGCCACGCCCACTTTCTGCGGGCCGCCGTCAGGTTCGCCGGTGATGCTCATCAATCCGCCCATGGCCTGAATGGCGGCATCGTAGCCGGCCTGATGGGCGCGCGGCCCGTCCTGCCCGAAGCCGGTAATGGAGCAATAAACCAGGCCGGGGTGGTGGTGCCGCAGACTGGCCCAGTCCAGTCCGTAGCGGGCCAGCCCACCGACACGGAAATTCTCGATCAGCACATCACTGCGGGCGGCCAGATCACGCACCAATTGCTGGCCGCAAGGGTCGGCCAGGTTGATCGCCACCGAGCGCTTGCCGCGGTTGGCGGCGAGGAAATAGGCCGACTCACCGGTTTCATGGCCATCGTCGTCACGCAGCCACGGCGGGCCCCAGCCGCGCGTGTCATCACCGCCGCCAGGGCGCTCGACCTTGATCACCTCGGCCCCGAAATCGGCCAGCAACTGCCCGGCCCAGGGACCGGCGAGAATGCGCGAGAGTTCGAGCACGCGCACACCGGCCAGCGGACCACTCATGTCAGCATGCCCGCCAGTCGATCAAGTGCGCTCACGCAATCGGCATCGACCTTGAAGTGCAGCCAGCGCTCGGCCCGCGTACGCCCGCGATTGAGCGCGACGACCGGTAATCCGTTCCCGGCAGCCTCGCGTACCAGGCGAAAGGCCGACCCGACCACCAGCGAACTGCCCACGGTCAGCACGGCGTCGGCCCTTGCCAGCTCACGGGCAAGGCGCTGGCGCGTTGCCGCCGGAATCGATTCGCCAAAAAACACGACCTCGGGCTTGAGCCGGCCGTCACAGGCCTGGCAACCCGCCACCTCGAAGCCCGGCCAGTCGCGCGCATCGAGCTCGGCATCGCCGTCGGCATTGATGCCCAGGACGCGGCCATTCCAGCGCTCGTTGAGTGCAGCGAGCCGGCACTGAAGATCGTCACGGCACTCGAGATGCCCGCAATCCATGCAACACACCCGATCGAGCCGCCCATGCAGTTCCAGTACGGACGGTTGTTGCGCACGCCGGTGCAGACCATCGACATTCTGGGTGACCAGGGCACCGACCCGCCCGGACCTTGCCAGCCGGCTCAGGGCGAAATGCCCGGCGTTGGGACAGGCTGCCGACATCGCCGGCCAGCCAAAAAAACTGCGCGCCCAGTAACGCCGGCGGGTAGCGGCGCTGACAGCGAACTCGGGATACAGAATCGGTCGACGCTGCAGCCAGCGACCGTCGCCATCACGGTAAGCGGGAATCCCCGAACCCGTCGAACATCCGGCCCCTGTCAACACCAGCACCCGACGATGGGCTGTCAGAAACTCCGCCAATGCCGGAAGGTCGGCAACGGGAGCCGACACGCCCGCATCGGGCCCCATCTCGGGAATTCGAATCGTCGCCGTCATAGCGGAAGTCTACCCCGTGCGTCGTTGGTTCGTTGGCTGGTTGGCTGGTCGTCGCTTTGTCGTTTCACCTGTCACCTGTCACCTTTCGCCTCACCCATTAACCCACTCCCCCCGTTCTATAATCGACGTCAAGCCCAGACCCAGCGAATCACCATGTTTCCCCTTACCCGCATGCGCCGCACCCGTGCCCACGCCTTTTCGCGTGCACTGGTGCGCGAGACGAATCTGAGCCCAAACAAACTGATCCTGCCTGTGTTCGTGCTCGAAAACGCGAGCGCCCGAGAGCCCGTGCCCTCCATGCCCGGCGTGGAACGACTGGGGCACGACGGATTGTTTGCAGTGGCAGAGCGCTGCCTTGCGCTGGGCATCCCGGCCATGGCGTTGTTCCCGGTGGTGCAGGGCGAACGCAAGAGCGAGTCGGCCGAGGAAGCGTGGCGTGACGGCGGCCTGGTGCAGCAGACCGTGCGCGCACTCAAACAACGCTTTCCCGAACTCGGCGTGATCACCGACGTGGCCCTGGATCCCTACACCAGCCACGGCCAGGACGGCATCATCGACGAGACCGGCTACGTGCTCAATGACGAAACGGTCGATGCGCTGGTCAAACAGGCGCTCAGCCATGCTGCCGCTGGCGCCGACGTGGTCGCGCCGTCGGACATGATGGACGGACGCATCGGCGCGATCAGAGAGCAGCTCGAGGCAGAGGGCTTCGCCAATACCATGATCCTCAGCTACGCGGCCAAGTATGCCTCAAGCTACTACGGCCCGTTTCGCGACGCGGTCGGCTCGGCCGGAAACCTGAAGGGGGCGACCAAGGACAACTACCAGATGGACCCGGCCAACGCCGACGAGGCCCTGCGCGAGGTCGCGCTGGATCTCGACGAGGGCGCCGACATGGTGATGATCAAGCCGGCCCTGCCCTACCTCGACATCATTTGCCGAATCAAGGACGAGTTCGGCGCCCCGACCCTGGCCTATCACGTCTCCGGCGAATACGCGATGCTCAAGGCAGCAGCCGCCAACGGCTGGCTGGACAACGACCGGGTGCTGGTCGAAACGCTGACTTCGATCCGGCGCGCCGGCGCGGATGCGATTCTGACGTATGCAGCCCTGGAGGCTGCTGAATTGTTGGGAAAAAGGTAAGAGGATGAGAGGTAAGACGGCGCATCCCATCAAACTCGCCGTGTTCGGCAAACCGGTGGCGCACAGCCTGTCCCCGCGCATTCACCGGATGTTCGGTGAGCAGACGGGCATCGCCGTTGAATACCAGGCCATCGAGTCGGGACCCGAGGAGTTGGTCTCCCGTCTCTCGGCGTTTTGCGAGGACGGCGGCAGCGGCGCCAACCTGACCGTGCCGCTCAAGGAGATCGGATTGCGATTGTGTTCGGCCATCGATCCGATCGCCCGGCGCGCCCG
>SL_3KL_010_SEDDRAFT_10001492_pt1 | contig 21274 bp, 11 predicted proteins | sample SodLakKL_010_SED_2_FD_10381 | JGI IMG/M metagenome (IMG submission 10381) | reverse complement strand
AAAAAAATATTGTCTGTTTCACGCCGTTTTGGACTTTTTTATTCCCCAGATAACATCGGCAAGCGTCGGAATGCCATCCTCAAAATTAAAAGTCAATAACTTTGCCCGGTCAAACTGTATAACATACGACTCGATTATATTCCGCAACCATGCGATCTCGGCTTTCAATTTCCAGTGTTCATTATCATATGAATAGAGTACAATGAATAATCTGTTCCTGGCATGGTTACGGCTTCCCTGTGACTGATTAGAATACAACCACCTTATCAACTCTTCCGGATGTGTCCGGGCTTGTTCAATCGTTCCGTTATAACTTTTCGGAAAAACTGTCGTTTTATGATCAAAGCGGATACCGTGTACAGAAAAATCGGCAAGCCGGTTTCGTACATCCCGTTCAGGTTCAACACCCGGCATACGACAGAATATTTCTTCAACCGCACGTGCAGACCAGTAGTTATACCAGCGATTCATTGCATACATTGTTAATGCATCGCAGCGAGGATCATCACGGAATGTTTTCTTTATTCTTGCAAACAATGTTTCAAATGTATGCGTATCGTATATAAACTGTGTTCTTTTATCGAAGTGATCGTTTTGCTTTCTGCCCCATGCATACGGATAGGCAAGACGTTTTTTTAATTCCCGCTCGATTCTATCAAGATCCATTATTTTATTTTTTCTGAAACACAAAAATATATTCGTGTTTGAAAATATAGAAACCTCCGGCCATGGCACGGTAGCGCCAGAGTTCCTTCTGATTTCTTTTGGCGGTAGTATCCTCAAAGTTTTTTACAATGGTACTCTTCAACTTGAATTTTCGCTTCAGTACTTCCTGCATTATATAAAAGCCGAGCGGTATCCATTCCCCTTTTTCGTATTTGTCACCGATAACAACCGCCATAAACCTGCCTTTATCGAGGATTGGATATATATTGTCTAACACATTCCCGAAGAGATGTAGAAAAGCATCCACAGATTTCTGTGCCGACAGATCTTTCGGATTATCGCTAAACGGTATTATGTCATGATACGGTGGATGTACCAGTAACAATTGAGCGGATGCGAAACCGTTATCTGAGAGAAGCTTTTGAAAATCAATCTCAGCGCTGTTGCCGGTCTCAATGATGGTGGTAACCTTACCGTCATCCTTCACTATTTCTCTTGTACGTCCGGCTATATCCTCATTCAGTTCTAAGCCGATGCCGTGCCTTCCCAAACGCTGACACTCAAGTAAGGTCGTGCCGCTTCCGACAAATGGATCAACTACAAGTTCACCCGCTTTGGTATATCGCAGCATCATTTGATGCGGTATTTGTGGTATAAAATTTCCCCAGTACCAGGAAGAATGCGCCCCGTATGAATCCCGTTTCGGCAGTACCCACAAACTATCGGTGAGTATCTCATCGTATTCCTTCCACCTGTTGAGATTGATATCGTTGATACCGGTTGTCTTTATTTCCGTAACCCCTTTGATCAATCTTTGCAGGTAATACTTCGTCCGCTCGAGCGTGTGTGTTTTTTTGATCTGTGTTAGTTCATTAATAAGATAAGATCTTGAAAGCTCAATTGTGTCTCCATTATTGTCAGTGGTAACTATTCCCTTACTGTTTCCGTATGCATCATCAATAATAGCTACAAGCTCACTGAGTTTTGAGCGAATTGAGGATAAATCGGATGAGCTATGTAATTCTTCCAAAAACCCGATGAAGTTGGATTTATCAATAGTAAGCTTTTCATGCATACAGTTCAGGTTCCCTTGCGTGGTGTGATAAAGTATCAAGATAAATATTTCGTATGATTGACGCAAAGAGGATTCAGCGTCCTGTGTATTTTAAAAACGAAATTGAGTCGGAAAAAATGAAATAATAGGGGATAGCAATCGCTAATTTGTCAATAACAGTGCAGAGGCCGAAAAGAACGTAGAGAAAGAAATGAAATATTATTAAAACTTTCTCTGCAATCCTCTGCGCACTCAGCGACCTCTGCGTTATGGTAATGTAGTTTTCTCTTCTTGTAAGCCGCCGTTAGGGGTGTTCATTCAACAATTGCATAAAATTGCAATTGTGGTAATTTTTTAAAGGTTCTCCTGTTGTGCACCGCCTACTAAACCCGGTCTTTTGCTTCGGTGACACCTGCTTTTGATGCACAGTGGGCACAACAGAAGATACTACCGTTCGATTCTACGCCATGCCCGATAACCCGACATCCGCATTTATCGCATGTTGGTGCAAGAGCATGGATCGCACATTCAAAGCTGTCAAACGTGTGTTTTTCACCGTTTTGTATTACCTCGAAAGCCTTATCATAATCATTTCCACAAACTTCACACTGTGCCATACTATCCTCCTTTGTATTGAGATGAGTTGCTATGTGAAAAATAAAAAGCGGTCATATCAATAAAAACTGCAGCAATATGGTGGAGCACCTGGGTAAAATGTAACAACTCACTGCATAATACCGTTCCCATTACTCAATTGCCGTCTTCTAATATGAAATTATATGAATGGGAAGACAATACAAGTGTTGAGAAAATCTACACTACACCAACAGGTTGTTCAACACCGAAAAATTAGAAAACTTTAAAATAAATTGCTTTTATCATAGTGTTTATCTAATATAGTATACAATTGTTTTTTAAGAGTGCTCAAAGGGAAAAATGAAGTTCAGTGGTTTTGTATATATAGCTATCAGTGGACTGCTTCTTCTCATTGCCGCATCTCCTGCCTCCTCAATTAAAGGAGATCCAAATGAGAAGTTTTTCACGTTGATCGATCAGGTAAAAGAATTTGCCCGTGAGGAACAACTCGACAGTGCCGCCCATTATCTGGAACAATGCAGTTCACTCCTCAAAAAGTTTGAAACACATACCGATTACTACGATTCTGCGCATATCTCTATGGCCGATGCGTATTTTAGCGTTGGCCAGCATTATCGCAGCGCACGTGAATTTCAAACTGCAAAGAAATACCAGAAACAGGCACTCAATCTGCGGGTAAAATTTCTTCCCGATAATGATCCCCGTATCGGAGAATCGTATTACTTTCTGGCCCTCACCAAATTTATCCTCGGCGATTACGATTCCGGAATGGTATATATAAATAAGTCTATTACCCACCGGGAAGCAGCATTTGGTAAAAAACATGAACGGATTGCCGACAGCTATAATTTACGCGGTTCTTTTTACAGCGTGATGGACCACTACGACGAGGCAGTTATAAACTATAGCAAAAGTCTTGCTATGAGAATATCGCTCCTCGGAGAGGAACATCCGGATGTTGCATCATCGTACAATAACCTGGGCATCGTCGCACGGCAACGGGGCGATTACGACGCGGCGCTTGAGTATTACCATCAAGCGCTTGCAATACGTCTGGCCACACAGGGTGAAGAACACCGGCTAACAGCCGACAACTACATGAATATCGGGGTAATATATTCAAGCAAGGAGATGGAAGAAGAAGCAATCAAGTATTATAAAAAAGCTCTCGATATCAGGCGATCGGTATATGGTGAAAAAGATATAAGCATTGCACTGGTTTTAAACAATATCGGTGTAACGTACCGGAGCGCCGGCGATTATGATTCCGCATTAGCATATCTCACTGAATCGCTCGAAATGCGGCGGGAAATTCTCGGCAATGTCCATCCGGATATTGCACAAAGCCTGAATAACATCGGTGTCGTCTATAAAAAAACCGGTCACTATGATAAAGCACTCGCGTTTTTGGGCGATGCCATAGAGCAACGGCTGCAGATATTCGGTGAACATTCTACGCAAACCGCCGACTCGTATATTTATGTCGGTAACACGTACCGCTCGATGCAAGATTATGATAATGCATTGATTAACTACCGGAAGGCGATCGCTTCACTGGTGCCGGGTTTCGATAGCATGGATGTCCATGATCATTCTATCTATGACCGGTCTATTATAAACAGAAGTTTGCTGAACGCGTTGGCAGAGAAAGCACAATTATATCACAATATGTATGCAGACACACCCGGGAACCTTGAACCGTTATACGCTGCGATACCGTTATATCATACGGCAAGGCATGTCACCGATCTATTACGTAATACCTATACAGCAGAACAGTCGAAGCTTTTATTGAGCGATTTCAGCGCGGACATTTTCGATGAAGCGGTCAACACATTATTCCTGCTTTACGAAGCAAGCGGCGAACCTCAGTATGTGCAAGATGCCTTTACCTTTGCCGAACATTCCCGGGCATTGCTTCTGTGGGAATCGATAATCGACTCACGAGCGCGTTCGTTTGCCGGCATACCCGATGAAAAACTGGATAAAGAACAGGAAATTCACCGGCAGCTTATTCAGACACGAATGCGGTATCAACGGACACGATCCGATTCGGACAACTATCAAACGATTCGTGAAAATTATTTCGACTCGTTGATGAAGTACCGGAGTTTCATTACCGAACTCGAACAGGAATATCCCCGGTATTTTGCACTTAAACACGATATCTCTTCACCGTCAATCTCTCAAACGCAGAATGTGCTCGATGAGAATACCGCTCTTCTGCAATTCCATCTCGGGGGGAAAAATAGCTTTTTGTTTGTCATGAACGATAAAGAGTATTCAATTATTAAGCTCGCCCCGTCTGAGCAAATAGAGGATTTCACAAACAGACTGCGACGGTCTATCCGCCTCGTTAACCCGCAGGATTTTATAAACGTTAGCACAGAATTATATACACAGTTGATCGAACCGGCATTGCCGTTAATCGAATCCCGCGATAAACTGGTGATTATTCCCGACGGAGCACTGCATCATCTTCCGTTCGAAACACTTATTAGCGAAGCGGTTTATGACGATTACCGGAACATATCATTCTCTTCGCTTCAGTATCTGATACAGGAATATTCTATCACCTATAATTATTCATCGAAGCTCGCTGTATACAAACTCGAACAGGAGCGTGATACGATTACCAGAACACCGCAACCGCGGTTTGCCGGATTCGCTCCTGTCTTCACAACAGACCGTGATGAAAACGCACGTCCCGTGAATCTTGCATACGCACGGGATAGTGCTGAGCAGCCTACCCGGGAATTCTCACTTGCATGGTTTCCCGACCTGCCGCATAGTGAAGAAGAGGTACATGCAATTGTCAATCTGTTCGGCATGGAAGATCATCGGACTGCCGGTTTCTATCATTCAGATGCGACAAAGGAAAATTTTCTCGCTACAGCCGAAGAGTATACGCACATCCACATTGCAAGCCACGGTTTCTTTAACGAAGAGGAACCGATGCTGTCGGGAGTGCTATTCTCACCAGGCGATTATTCCGATATCGAGGGAGAACGTGATATTCTTTTCGCGGGAGAAATATACGGACTTAATCTCGATAGTGATCTCGTTGTACTGAGCAGTTGCGAAAGCGGAGTCGGAACACTACAGCGCGGCGAGGGGATCATGTCACTCACACGCGGATTTATCCACGCCGGCGCCCGCAATCTGCTTGTCTCTCTATGGAAAGTAACCGACCGCCACACCGCCGATCTTATGGAGGAATTCTACCGGCACGTTCTGCAAGGAGAGACCTACACCGAAGCGCTGCGAAACACAAAATTACGTATGATTGAACAGGATGATACGGCACTACCCATTTTCTGGAGCGGATTTGTGATGATCGGCGTGTAATTTTTCCTCAGTTCAGCGTTAGCACTCAATACTCTCCGCTCTTGAAAGACTCATATCGAATCTAATTGCACCGAGAAGAATCGTATCAAAATCGCCGGTATAACGGCTCTGAATTGACACCGTTTGGGTTTCCTCATCTACCGATCTGATCACCCCGATCCCTATTTCTCCCAGACGCCGTTCAATACTAACCGGTGAATCGTTTACCATCTTCCGTTCGCGATCTGTCGTAACGGTAAGTCCGGCGAACCGGTGCAGCAACGGACCGGGTATTTCATCAACACTGCAAAACCTTCCCTTATACCAGAAATGCATATCATCCAGAGCAATCGTCCGGTATCCGGCATTTCTTAAAAAGCGGCGGAACTGCTTCAACCGTTTTTCCCGGCGCATGGCGGGCGTTCGCCACGGTATATCGGGCGCCGGAACCGAAAGCACTCTATCACCGTACAATTCGGAGAAATTTTTATATATCTCAGTATTGCCGGGTACACAAATGATATCCGGCCCGGTCGAATCGATCAATTTTCTTTTGTATTCAAAACCGGGTCCGTCGACATCGACATAGCCATCGGTGTTAATGAGGCGCGTACCTTTCGAAAATCCCTTTTCAATCTGACATATTGTTTTAATAATCAGGTCTTCGACTTCATGCGGCGATGTTCTACCAATGAAACCCCAGCGGTGCGGTTTCACCAGTCGTCCGCTGAGCAATGGCTTATATCGTAAAACACCGCCGATGCAGGTTGGCGCAGCAAGGTCACCCTGTCCTATATCGGAATCGATCAGTACCGCACGCCCGCCGGCACTGATCAGTTCATTGGCCAGATACACGGAGAAGGTGGACTTACCGGTATCGTTCTTTCCGATTATCGCAACGGACCGGGGAGATGCATCGAGAATATGTTGTACCGTATCCCGCCATATGAATGTACCGCTCGAATGTCTGTTCGAAACCTGCACACTTTGCGCCGCGTGAACGGCGATGTGACATTGAGAGCCGGTTTCTACCGGAATCTGTATATCTCCTCTGATGGACAACTCCCGGTCACCCACCGGTACACCGAGGATATGTGCTTCACCCTTGCATTCGAATGCAGCGGGTCCTTTGATGTTTAACACATCCTTTTCTTCGAGTATTATATTGGCTTTCAGAGATGAACGGTGCGGCATAGGATGTTATGCAAATTACTCAATGTACTGAGTAATTTTACTCAATGTTTCGGGTAAAATCAATATTGAGCATAAAAAGTGTTACCTTTGTCTCCGGTCTATATACGCACACAAGCAGGGTGGTGTCTACCTGGGCTAAAAAGCAGCGTCGGTAGATTAATCCAACTGCGGTTGAATTCGGCCGGCATAAAAAAACCGCAGACCGGAAACGGGACGGTCTGCGGTTTCTATTATTCTTCTTTTATACGTTACTTCTCGTTGGCAAGTTCCTGTGCTTCGACAACGGCAATCGCAGCCATGTTGACGACATCAGTAACCTCCGAACCGTGCTGCAATACGTGAACGGGTTTCTTCATACCCATCAGGATCGGACCGATCGCTTCGGCGCCGCCGAGACGCTGCAGCAACTTGTAGGCAACGTTGCCCGCTTCGAGGTCGGGGAACACGAGCACATTTGCACTCCCGTTCAACGTATTGAACGGATAGATCTCATTTAACAGCTCCGGCACGACCGCGGTATCCGCCTGCATCTCTCCGTCGACGATCAACTCCGGCGCCCGCTGCTTCACGATCTTCGTCGCCCGCTGCACTTTATCGACAAGATGATGCCGGGCGCTGCCGAAGTTCGAGAATGACAGCATCGCCACACGCGGTTCGATATCGAAACGCCGCGCCATCGCTGCCGACATAATCGCGATCTCGGCAAGTTCCTCATCGGTCGGCTCGATATTTACGGTTGCATCGGCAAAGAAATAGACATCATTCTTTATGACCATGATATACAAGCCCGATACCTTTGAAACGTTTTCACGTATCCCGACAATCTGTAATGCCGGACGAATGGTTTCCGGATAGTGCATGGTAACACCCGAAACGAGTGCATCGGCATCGCCCATCCGCACCATCATCGCTCCGTACACTGTCGGTGTACGCATGAGTTGACGTGCTTCCTCGCGGGTGATACCTTTCCGCTGTCTGAGTTTATATAACTCTTCGACATATTCATCGAACTTCGGTGATGTCGTCGGATGGACAATCTCCGATTGTTCCAAGTCGACATCCAATTCTGCGGCCGCTTCACGAACATTCTCCTCTTTGCCGAGCAGGATCGGATATCCTATTTTTTCCTCACGAATGATGTGGCTTGCACGGAGTATTTTTCCATTAATCCCTTCGGGGAATACGATTCGTTTCGGATTGAGTCCCGCCTTGTTGATCATCATCCGCATGACCTGTCGGGATTTACCGAGACTCTGTTCAAGTTTATCCCGGTATCGCTCCATATCGATCTGAACACGTGCAACTCCTGTATCGACAGCGGCTTTCGCAACAGCCGGGGCTACATAAAGCAACACGCGATAATCTACCGGTTTGGGAATAATGTATTCCGGTCCGAAACGAAAATGCTCGACACCGTATGCTTTGCTCACCGTATCGGGAACATCCTGCTTCGCGAGATCAGCAAGGGCATAGGCGGCGGCAAGTTTCATTTCTTCATTTATTGCACGGGCACGAACATCGAGCGCTCCGCGGAAGATAAACGGAAAACCGAGCACGTTATTTACCTGATTCGGGAAATCGGACCGACCGGTTGCCATAATAATATCCGGACGGGCAGCAACGGCATCATCGTAGGTAATCTCCGGGTCGGGATTTGCCATTGCAAAAACTATCGGTCTATCGGCCATTGACTTTACCATTTCCTGCGAAACAACATTACCCTGTGACAGGCCGACAAACACATCGGCACCTTTCATCACTTCCTCAAGTGTACGTAATTTTGTATCGACGGCAAACTCCTCTTTGTATGGATTCATCCCTTCTTTTCTTCCTTTGTAAACAACTCCTTTGCTGTCACACAAAATAATATTTTTCTGATCCACACCAAGACTTACGTAGAACTTTGCACATGCGATACCCGATGCGCCGGCACCGTTAAATACTACCTTAACATCTTTAAGTTTTTTACCCGCAAGTTCAAGTGCATTGAGCAGTGCAGCACCGGATATAATGGCGGTACCGTGTTGATCATCATGGAACACCGGAATGTCCATCATCTCCTTTAACTTTTCCTCGATGTAAAAACATTCGGGTGCTTTGATGTCTTCAAGGTTAATACCGCCGAAGGTCGGTTCGAGTAGTTTTACCGTTTTGACGATTTCATCCTTATCTTCGGTATCGATCTCAATATCAAAGACATCGATGTCAGCAAACCGTTTAAACAATACTCCCTTACCCTCCATAACGGGTTTACCGGCCAGTGCACCGATATTGCCGAGTCCGAGTACGGCAGTGCCGTTCGAGATCACCGCCACAAGATTACCCCGCGCCGTATAGGTAAACGCATCGTCCGGGTTCTTGTGTATTTCACGGCAAGGTTCGGCAACACCGGGAGTATATGCAAGTGAAAGATCACGTTGTGTTGAACATGGTTTTGTTGGAACTACCTCGATTTTACCGCGGCGTCCCAGACTGTGGTATTCTAATGCTTCCTTCTTTGAGCTCATGGGTTACTCCTTTTTTCATATGCGGTTGGCAAGTATATTATAGAAGAGAAAAATACATGGGGAATCAAACTTTTTAAATGAATTGTGGCTGGAAGACAGCTACCAGGGATAAAAATGATTCTTATACAAACATACAATTATTTTAAAAATAAGTCAATGAATGAAATGGTATTGTAGGGTGATGGAGTGGTGGAATAATGGAATGATGGAGTGGTAGGTAATGATGCTTTGGCCATCTTTCCGGTGCGAGTTTTTATAGAAAGCAGGCGGGGGTAAATAAAAATTACGTGCGGAGTTCTTGCTGAAAAACCGATATACACCTACTCCAGCTCGTCGGGGATGCTAATGAAATGGATCCAATAGTCCGCCAGGAGCCTCATCGCCCGCCCCTACCTGCCCCGTGCTGTTTGCGGGGTCTCCGCTCATGCGGAAAAGTGGGATCAGGAGTTTATAAAATTTTTCGATATGTCATTACAGTGATAATTAATTATATCACCCCGGTGGTTCGCAGTACAATAATGATAATAGCAAACACCGCTTCTCCTGCAATGAGTCCCGATGCAAGGGACATGGAGTACTTTTCCCACCAAACGGGAGCCGCTTTTTTTATAGCTACTGCAACCATTGATCCGAGAACGATCGCAAGGGAGAACCTTGCAGGGAGAATCATTGCGATACCGATACCTATAGGTGAAGGGAGAATACCTCTCAATTTTGAATTACTTCCCAGTGTAAGAAGTACTCCCAGCACAATACCGGCATACACTCCTGTGTCTGAATACGGAGGAAGCGCTCTGAATCCTTCTGCTAAAACACTTGCCAAACCGGACCATGATACCCCCGCCGGCGCGGGTAGTTCATCTCCTCCCACAGTATACACAGAGGTTAAAAGAGAAAATACAGGGAGTGCAACACATATACCCACAATCACTCCGATGAATTGCGCATAGGTTTGTCTGCGCGGGGTTGCACCGAGCAAATGACCGGTCTTTAAATCGCCCATAATATCGCCAGCCGAACTTGATGTCGCCCCGGTTATACCGCCTCCAATGACATTGGTAAGAGTGATTCCCGGTGCAAGGGCGCCGAACGTGATCTGTGTTGTCCATCCCATCGGCGCCACAGGGTTTATATCCGTTTCACCGTATGTGCGAACAGCAACGGAGGTAAGTATAAAAGCCAAAGGAATGACGATGATTGTCATCCATACAGGAATCTGAAAAAAGCTTTGCATAAGAATACTCATAATAATCGACAAGAGAATAACTCCCGCCATCCACATACTAAATGGGAATTCAATTCCTCCGGAAGAGGTAAGTGATGCACTTCGCATAGACCGGAATGTCTGGACAATGATTCTCCATTTTATTACGATGGTTGTAATTCCTGCCGCTACCATCATACCGATCGCGGGCCACATTGTCCACCCCCGGAGTGCAGGATACGATGCAGTCTCGATGACTCCGTTTGTCACAAGTATCGGACTGAGTATTCCCCAGGCTGCAATGACACCAAGAAATAAACTGAGACCTATCCGGGGACCGATCAACATCCCAACACCAATAAACAACGGGCTCCAGTTAATACCAACCATTAACTGATTAAAACCGATACCCGATATTTTACCGGGTAGGAATGTATTTGCAGGAATCAATTGGGGAACTGCATCTCTTAACCATATAATAACCGCTGCAAAGGCGCCGGAGAGACCGAGCACTTTTCCCTTTTTTATGGCATCTTTTTCATCGGCGTGCATTGCAGTAATTGTTGTAGCGCAGGCGGTTCCGCTCGGAAAAGGAAGCTTATCGGCAACAATAGTCTGCCTTCTGAGCGGGACTGCAAACAAAACTCCCAAAAAACATACAGACAATAGCCATAAGAAGATCTGATACATTAAAAATTCATGCCCCAACATGATGAGGGCAGGAAGTATAGCTACAATAATTCCGATAGAAGCAGCGGCAGAGGCGACCGTCTGCGCGATATTATTCTCAAGAATCGAGAAGTTTGTTTTTAACGAACGGAGTATAATAAAACTCAGTATTGCGGCTAAGATCGAACCTCCCGGGGTAAATCCGGTCTTTAATCCCACATATACATTCGAGCCCATAAGCAGTGCACCCACCAGACCACCGGTAATGAGAGCTTTCACTGTAAACTCGGGCATTGAATTTCCACGATAGTGTGTTTCGATCCAATTATCACGATTGGTATCAATGTCGGAAGCGGGTGTCATAGCTATTGTCCTTTGTTATGGAATAATTTCGATTCAATTTCTTCAACTCTGCGTAAATCTCCCGATGCTCCCAACGTATTAAAGATACTTCGAGCCCTTTCCATATAGGTTCGACCTTCCTCGGTAATACCGGTGGTAAAATGGAAACGTGCAAGTTCAATGCATGTCCTCCCGATCTCATGTTCCATCTTCACGTTTTCAAGTATTTCAAGACTTTCATTCAAGCAATGCAGTGCTTCATTCATTAGTTCATGCCGGCCGGCATCATCTTCGGATTCCGAACGTTCAAGATTTATCATCGCCAGCACTCTTTTGGCTTTACCGACGTTTCCTTTCTGATTAGTTTCACGCGCTTCAGTGATGGCATCTTCGGCAGCCCGACGGGCTTCGTCAAATTTACCCTGCTTTAATAGAACATGGGCCTGCCAAAGAATCGTCAATGCCTGCAACACACGCACCTGCATCTCTTTTTGCATCGAAAGACTTGTCTCAAGTTGTACCAGTGCCGTATCGAGTTCATTAAGATCTTGATTAACCAAACCAAGATTCAGGAATGACATTGCTATACCGGGAACATCGCCAATCTCTCCCCGGATCGCAAGACTCTTCTCATGCATTGACCGGGCTTCTTCATAATTTCCAAGATCATGATACGTCGTGCCGAGATTATTATAACCGCCAGCGATACCAACCCTGAATCCAATTTTATGCGTGATTTCAAGACCCTTTTCGAACATCTCTGCAGCTTTTCGATAATCACCCTTTTCATAATAGACATTACCAAGATTATTATACGTTTCAGCAATCCCTTTCTGATCGCTCACTTCCTCGCGGAGTTTTAAACTTTGTTGATATTGTTCTACGGCACGATTGAAATCTCCCTGATCGACATAAATATTTCCAAGATTGTTATATGCTTCTCCGCGCTCCCTGTAATTTCCTTCATCTCCTAACATAAGAAGTCCTTCGTCAAGATCTTTCATCGCTTCTTCAATCGAACCCTGAGCTCTACGAATACGGGCGCGTGTGCATCGTATCTTTCCGATCATTATACGTATTTTGTCATCATCTGATGCACCGCCAAATGCTTGCTCCGCATCGCCGAGGAAACCGAGCGCTTTTGCTGTCTCACCCTTATTGATATATACCAAGCCCAGTTTTCTCATAACTTCGCTTCTTCGTATTTTCTCTATTTTCGGCTCATTAAGCAATGCATTATAATGTTCGAGAGCATCGTCGTGGTTTCCTGTCAGAAGAAACACATCCCCCATACCCTCGAGCACGGTATCTTTTCCTTTTGCAAATTCTTTATCACGATCACTCTGTTCAAATACAGTAATGATATCAAATGCTTTGCGATAATACTTGAGCGCTTGTTCGTTCGCAAAAAATGTCCGGGCACGCTCTCCGGCAATGATGAGATAGGGGAGCGCTTTTTTCTGATCTTTTCCTTCGAGGAAATGATGGGCAATGCTTGCAGCCATATAATCCTGACCTTCATATTCGGTTGCCAGAAAATCGCCGATCATCAAATGATACTCGGTACGCAGTTCAGGCAAAATGGAATCGTACAGAATCTCACGGATCTTTCCGTGGTCAAAGCGGTACATTTTTTCGTATGGATGGATGATATGATGATCGCGCTCAAGCGCCTGCAGTTTCCTGAGCACCTGAATCCGGCGAAGATCAAGACATGCAGCGACCGTATCGGAATGGAACGAATCCCCCTCAACTGCACCGACTTCAAGCATTTCCCGTTCCTCGTCATTCAACCTGCCGATTCGCATCATGACGATATCGTGTATCTTGCTCGGAATCACGAAGCGGTCGTAGTCTTCCCGCAAGCGGTGCATGCCGTTTACTTTCTCGATAATCCCTTCAGATTTAAACAGCTTAATCAACTCCATTGCGAAGAAGGGATTTCCCTCCGTTTCGGTGAATATCATTTCATAAAACGATTCACCGAAATCCGTATCAGGGAAAAGCGAGTCGACTATACCGCGGATATCATCTGAGGTAAGCCGCTTTAATTCGAGCACCGTCAACTCCCCCTCACGATTCATCTGCCGCTGGATTTCAAGCAGGGGATGTTCTTTGCCTTCCGGCGTTGCCAGAACATCTTCCGCCCGGTACGTTCCCACAATCATTACTTTTTCGGTAGTCGTATTGCGCGAGGTGTAATAAAACAGATTAAGAGTATCTTCATCCGCCCAGTGTAAATCATCGAGATACAGTATTATGGGACGCTCGGCAGAGATTTTAACAATAAGTTTGTAGATTGCATCCCAAAGTTGTTCTTTACTATCGAGTGCGACTTCTTTCTGATCTTTGATGTTCAAAAACATACGATAGATCGGCAGTAGATGAGACAAATCGGGCGCCTTCTGTTCGATGAATTCGCGAAGATGCTCGTCGGAACCGATTCCCTTGATGTCGAAATAATTCCCGATCGCCTCGATAAACGGCTGATAGGGCTGGGTGCCCTGTTTGAAGAGACATCTTCCGGTTAATGTAGTAATCTTCTTGTTGCGTGCATACTTCTCGAGTTCGGCGACGAGCCGCGATTTCCCGATGCCTGCTTCACCGGCGATGAGTGCTGTCTGCCCTTCAGATTCACCTGTCAGAACCAATATTTTTTTTAGTGTTTCAAACTCTTCATCCCTGCCGATTAAGTTTGCAAGAAAACCGCGCATTTCGCGTTTCTCTTTGTCAACCGCGGCAATAAGATCGACTTCCGCGACCTCGGCATCCATACCCGATTTCAGAATATCTTTTACTTTTTTGAGATCGGCAGCAAATTCGTCGCCCGATTGGTAACGATTATTGAGTTCTTTACGAAGTGCTTTGACAACAACCTGATCCAACGCTTCAGGTAATTGAGGATTTAAATCTTTTACGCTAATTGGATCTTCGTTGAGTATAGAATACATGATTGCCATTTCATACTCGGCGCCGAAGGGAAGTCTTCCGGTTAACAGTTCATAGAGTACAACGCCGAGTGAAAAGATATCCGAACGGTGATCGACCGTTTCACCGGCTGCTTGCTGGGGTGACATATATGCAACCGTTCCCAGCACACCTCCCTCCTGGGTGATCAAGCTGGCATTTTGCAATTTTGCCAATCCAAAATCCATCACTTTTATCTCACCGGTGGTGGTGAGCATAATATTTTCGCTCTTAATATCACGGTGTATTACGCCGGCATTATGAGCGGCTGCAAGGGCTTCGGCAACTGCAATACAAATGTCGACGGCTTGTTCCGGAGGAAGCGGAGTATCTTTTACAAAGTGCCGGAGGGTTTGTCCTTCGACATATTCCATGGATATATAATGCTCACCCTCTTCCTCGCCGTAGTCATATATTTTAACTATGCCGGAATGATCCAGATTCGTACCGGCATTCGCCTCGCGCATAAATCTTCGCCTGACATCATCGTCTACAAGTGATCGGCGCGACAAAACCTTCAGCGCAACGGTTTTGTCCTCTTTGAGATCGGTCGCTTTATAGACCACTCCCATCCCGCCTTCGCCGAGTATATCCGTTATCTCATAGTGCGCAATCTTTTTCCGGGGCATAGTTATAGTTGTTGCTTTATTTGAATATGTTAGAAGTTTTCTGCTTAAGAACGTATTAATGCGAAAGCACGCTGTCCCCCTTACAACGCGCTCCCGCAAGCTTGGGCCGGTTGTATTGTACTCGTTATTTCATAAATAACATCTTATGAACTTCGCTATATCTACCTGCCTGTATACGATAGAAGTACATTCCGCTGCTGAGCGGCATACCGCTCTGATTCGTCCCGTCCCATTGAATTGTATAATATCCTGCCGTTTGTATATCATCAACGAGCATACGTACACGCTGACCGAGCATATTATAAACACTGAGGGTCACGTGTAAATCATCGGGTAATTGATATCGTATTGTGGTCACGGGATTAAACGGATTCGGATAATTTTGTGATATATCGAACCGGTCGGGGATGTCACCCTGAGCGATGGAATCCTGATCCATCCATTTCGCCATATCCGGGTCTGCGATGATCTCTGTGAGGATATCAATTACTCTTAATGCCTGGCTGATGAGATGATCTTGAGCTTCTTCGTCATCTATCCAGATGTTGTCTTCACTCGAAGGCTCATAACCGAATTTCGGAAGCAGGTCGTTTGCCAATTTATCGATTGCTTTATCGTATGCTTCCGCTTCTATATGCCCCAAAACGACTTCCAGTTTATTAATGAGAGAACCCCTTCGTCCCTCACTCGCCGGTCTGAATGCCGTGACCGGCAAACCGGCAATGTAATTGATCATGTGATTTACTATCGATATCGAAGTCATTATAGCAAACTCGTCCTCAGAAGTTGCAACATAAGCAGACAGCACACTCTGACGTGTGAATTCACCTTCTTTGCTTGCTTTTACCGTGAACTTATAATTGCCTGGCAATTCAATATCATTTTTATTGAACGTTGCCACATAATTACCGTCTCCCAGATCAGAAAAAACAATGTTATTTTCACGGAGTGTACCGTCGGGTAAAATAACCTCCGCTTCCACAGTCGCACCGGTTACTCCCTCACCGAAGCTGCCGTGCTCCCATGGTTGCCGCTGACGCCCTCCTCTAATCAAACTTACCGAAATACTAATATCATCCTCATTGATAATATACCACTTCTTATCCAGCTCGGCCGACATGATGAATTCATTCGGCTTACCTCTCACAAATCCGAAAAATGGCTGTGGTCCCGCGTCCGAGACATTTTTTATTATCGACTTCCAGGAACCGCCCTTCGGGTTATCGATACGATAAAATCCGTATGTATTACCCGGGAAAAACTGAACACCTGCCGGGCAATCGATCTTATTTTCCTGAGGATCATAACATTCAACCTCATCCGTAACGGGATTAAAACATATCTCTATCCTGTCAGGATCGATCAGGCACAAATCGACACTACTGCCGAACCACAATCCGCCTGTTTCAATGCGTTCCCTTTCCAAGTCGGAATCGACAAAATATTCTTCTTCCCAATCCCAGTTCACATCACTTATCATCGTACTTCCGGCAAATATTATCATTTGACTCGATATATGAGTCCATATTTGATTTACTGCATCCGATATATACGTTTCATCCGGTACGCTTAAAAATTCACCCCCCGTTGCATCTGAAATGGTACTTAATATTGTATTACCGCTACTGCCTTCAAATCCGATTGTATAAACGGGAACAGTAAGATTTTCCAGTTCATCGATAGCCCAGGGAGGTTCTTGTTCTTCGCCTCTGCTAAAAAGGATTATCGCCCTGAAATTTTGGCTGCCGGGGTCGAATAAATCCTGTGCAGCAAGAAGTCCTGAACCTAATGCTACTCTTCCACCCTCAACACCGGATAATCCACCTATCAATTCCTTCAACTCATTTCTTTTTGTGTTGAGTTTCGTAACCGTTAAATCTTCAATATCTTCTTCACCGTTTACTTTCGTAAAACGTACTACCCCTAATCCATCACCGTCATCCATTTTATCTACAAGACCGAGTGAGCTGTTCTTTGACGGCTCAAACGCATTCATATAATTATCCGAACCATCAAAAGCCAGAACAATATCGACGTTAAGAACGGGGAGCTCTTCATAAATATATTTTATACCGTCAATATCACCATGGTGGATTACTTGTTTGGTAGTTTCTCCCAATGGAAAGACACCATACATGGTCTCGAGTTGATTTTCATCATCATCCCCCATATCTCCATGGTGCCCCGGATGACCCGGCGGAAAGAGATCACTCAATCCCCATACATGTCCTACCTCGTGTGATATGATATTGTGTACATCGTGTCTGCTGTGATGTGCATTGTGTGAAAAGCGATGGTGATCTGCATTGAGAGCGATATCGGCATCGGTTATTCGTCCCGTAAATGCATTGTACCTGATGCGGGTGAGCGCTACTGTTTCTTCACCGGCTCCGGTTGTTTCAGTCCAGTTACGATCGATATAAACAACATTGTTAATTCCATCGACCGGTCCTCCCCATTGAGTCGAGGGAGTTAAATCTATAAATTCCGAATGAATTAAATCGGAAATTTCCGGACGTAGATTCCAGGCATCGAACCCTGCCTGTACCGGATCCTGAAAACGGTTTGGAACGGATTCGCTGATATGATATTCCATCACACCGTTCTCCCAGTGGAGCGGCAAACCGGATAATGTTTGGTTGACGACAAAACCGTCGCCGAAATGTCGTGTATCCGGTAATTCATCCTGAGTATATGCACCGCTCATAAGCATGAGCGATACGATACAGCTTATAATTATTCTGCCAAGCATGGCTGATTCCTCCCTGTAATTGTATATTTAAAAAACACTCTTAATTCAGTTATGATGTATTACCATGCTCCGGTCTACTCCCTTTGAATCATCCGGAGATCGCGCGTAACATTTTCAAGCGGCACCCGTCCATCGATCATTCGTCTCCCCGTTTCGCTATCTCTGGTGATTTTAAATTTTCCATGCTCTCCATGCGTTACCTGTAATGTCCCGCGTTGATCTCTTTGGAGGAAAACGAGTACTTCTTCCTCAGGTAAAAACCGTGCTGTATGACTGTAGAGTTCACCGACTTCACCGATTTCACCGCCAAGCTGTCGAACCGTAACTTCCCGCTCTGAACTTTCTCCCTTTACAAAATCCTCGATCCTGATGGTAACATCTGAAAAAATGTATGAACGATTCTCACCCCACTGTGAATTGATAGAGGCCACCTGACCCACCAGCACCATTTCAGATTCGGAGACAAGCTCCTGCATCGTCGATGTATGTAACTGAGCGAATGAAATGTTAGCGCTCAATCCGAACAAAAGCGCGATAAACAATACGAACATCACCCGTGATTTTTTCATCGGCTTCATCATAAATCCCTCCTTACCTATTGTGAAATTGTATAAACTGTGTGAATTATTCGCACAATTCTGGGTATACTGATCAAAGTCAACCGATAAATTCAAAAGGTACACCATACCGGCGTTATCACGACAATGATAAGTTTTATATCCCTAAGAAATTACTTATTTTTGAAATCGGTGCACTACTACTTACAACACTACAGTACATTGAGCGAACGTGAATGATACCGTACTATAGTAAATACGCAAAAGTTGAATATTTCACGTCATGTATGAAAATATTTTATAGCATATATATATTAATACAACTGAAAATTAAAATGGACGGTCTCTGTGCATAGTATATGAATTGTACACACAACCGCTACCTGATACAGATCTTTTCGTATTCTTGATCAGAATATAATGTAAGTCGTAGTAATGAAGATGGGAATCGTGAATAACACGATTATGATAACTACCCCGAAAATATTTTATATCGGACTTTTCAGCTTTCATGTATTTACTTATGAATTGAGCTTGGATGATATTAAAAGAATTCATTATAATCAATAGAGGATAAGTAAAAATGACACCTATTTTAGAGACTTCAAATGATTCAAAATTCATGCAATATTTACCTGTTTGTTACGGTATACTGCTTCAAGCCCCCCATACGGTATAATTTCCCTGAATCGCCCCGATTAGAACGGATTCCACTATTTTGTGGAAATATATCCGGTTCTGAGGTTACCGGGTGATCGTCCACCGGTTATTAAATAATGTGCATACAGAGTAAGAAGAATCAAGAAATCCCGCAACCCCATAAAGATGTAGTTTTGAATTCGGCTGAAAATTGTTTGATTTTATCAGATTTAACCAGTGATGTCATATTGGGCGATCTATCATTTCCAAATCCAATATTATGCGAAAATTATCGAGTTGAGTAACACTTTCGCTAATATGTTGATTTAAGAGGATTTAGGGCGACAAGAAGCAAAGGTATGCTCTAAATACTTTTTGTATTTTTCAGGACGTGATTAGGTTTTGCGAGTTGTATTAGAGAAATCTGCGAGATACAAAATTATATAGCAATGTTATATTCTCTTAAAATAAACCGTATAGCCCACTTTAATCGCCGACATTTTCGCTGATTAATTAGGGCGGCAATACCTGTACCGTACGGCGCTATCGTACTGGTACCAGACCTCCTGTAGCATCTTCTCTTGTGTATTACATCACACAGATTGGATCCATATTCCATCTCACGCTAAAAATTAAGCATCTCTTCTGCTTCCTGCCTGTCAAGGTCCATCACATAGGGGATACTGCTAATTTCCGACGCCTCTTTCGTAAGTGCCGCGAGATCGTCGCGTGCAATGTATTCGAGACCGAATTTACGGCTGCCGCACATAAGCTGACGCAATCCCTGGGCGAGTCGCTCGTAATACGTATACAGACCGATAGCGCCGGTGGGAAGACGCGAGAACTCCTCATCGCCCAGTTCTTTTCTTAATTCGCTTGCCGTTACGAATATCTCATCGATGGAATTTCCGAAACGTTCCACATATACCGGAAGCTGTCCGGTATCGATTGTCTGACCGAGTGTTTTTCCGACCATTGCCGCCGCGATAGGCGACCGGGCCATGCCGACCATTTTTACAAACGGCGCGCCGAGTGCAAGTCCTTTGAAGATCTGATCTTCCAGTATGAACCCGCCGGCAACGATCAGCGCCGGCACGTGCTTGCCCTTATCGGCAAGCATTTTGGCGTACCTGTACATCAATGAATGGAGTTCGACAGGCGGTATACCCCACTCGTTCATCATCCGCCACGGACTCATACCGGTTCCGCCGCCGGCGCCGTCAACGGTAAGCACATCGATCTTGTATTTGGATGCATAGGCAAGTGCACGCGCCATATCGGCGGGACGGAATGCGCCGGTCTTCAGAAAAATATATTTCGCGCCAGCGCTGCGGAGCTCTTCGACTCGTTTCGCAAAGGATTCCTCGGTCACCATACCGATGCGGGCGTGGCGTTCGAACTCGGTAAAGTTCTTCCGTTCAAATGCTTTGATGACGTGCGGATCGGTGGGATTGGGAAGCACGACGTAGCCGCGCTTATGCAGCATCTGCGCTTTCTCAAGATCTTTTATCTTCACCTCACCGCCGATGTTCTTCGCACCCTGTCCCCACTTCATCTCGACACATTCAACACCGAGCTTATCGATGACGTATTCGTGCACGCCGAGCCGGGTATCTTCCACGTTCGCCTGAACGATTATCGCACCGTAGCCGTCGCGCTGGTAATCTTTGAACAATTGAACCCGCCGTTTCAAATCAACAGTATCGTTTACCTGACCGTTATCGATCTGTGTTTTGGAATCCATACCTGCGACGTTTTCACCGATAGTTAATCCCGTTCCGGCAAGCGCCGATCCGATAGCCAATCCCTCCCAGTTATTCTTCGCAATGTTGGTCGATCCGATTCCGGGGATAAGCAAAGGGAGTTTGAACTTCAAACCGTTATCGTGTCCGATTTTTACTTCAAGGTCTGCTGCGGGGAAGATCGCTTTATCGCTGTCGGCTTCGATACCGTGTGCACCGGCAACGGACCCCATAATGTTGAAATGTGAATAATCGACAGGATACTTCTTCTCAGCTGCCGTGGTGATGACACCGAACGGCTGCGGATATATCACCTCGTGACCGCGGTATGCCGACTTTCCTATTTCACACATGCCAATGCAGCCGTCGACACATGTTACGCACATACCGGATGACGGGGTGATTGATTCTTCCGTTCTGTTTTTTGT
>SL_3KL_010_SEDDRAFT_10001491_pt1 | contig 21277 bp, 16 predicted proteins | sample SodLakKL_010_SED_2_FD_10381 | JGI IMG/M metagenome (IMG submission 10381) | reverse complement strand
CCAAGCCTGTAACCGGTGCCGCAAGCCATAATATGGGGATTGTATCCACATTGGCGCCCAGCGTTTCGAAGATCCGGCTTACATTTGCATTTTGAAGTGCAAAACCGAACTGAATTCCGAGAAACCCGAAACTCATATTCCAGATTTCCCAAAAACTGAGCCTGGGCCGTGGCCGTGGAGTTTTCTTCATCGGAAATAAATTAACTCATTAGTGACTCATATATACCCTTTCAAGCAATAAATAGCTATTCGGCCCAATCGTATTTGTGGAAGTAATCTCTTTTTGCGAACCATCAAAAACATTTGTCCAGGTTCCTTCATGACCGTCAGTAAAAGTAAACGTACGGTCGATATCCGAAAAATTAAGGATCACCATCACCTGTTCATGATGTCCAATTCGCTTGAAAGAAAAGATATAATCATCTTTATCGGTAGCCATCTTACGGTAATCCCCGCCAATTTCCCCATTAAAAAGAGCCTGGTTCCTGGTATTCAGGTCGAGCAAAGTGGTATAGAACTCCTGGTAGGAATAATCACCCCAGTCTATCGCATCTTTTTCAAAAAATTCGAGCTGTTGGTCAAGCCCGGATTCCTGGCCATTATAAATAAGAGGCATGCCCCAGATGGTGGCTGAAAGTACGGCCATATTTTCAAAATGAACTCCATACAATTCAGTGTCGCTGCCCTGCCATGAATTTTCATCGTGATTGGTGGTGAAGTACATGCGGAAATCCCGCTTGTCAAAACGTTCGAAATTACGTTCCATCACAGCATCCAGGTCAGCCAGGGTGGCTTGTCCCGCACTGATGTCCCTGATGGTCTGGGCATATTCCCAGGCATAGGTCATATCGAAAGCCCGGTGCAATTCCGGCTCTTCTGCCTCGGCCAGCATAAATAGCGGCTTAATATTTTCGAGCTGATTTCTTGCCGTAATCCAGAATTCAGTTGGCAGCATGTAGGCAACATCGGCGCGAAAACCATCAATATTGTATTCCTGTACCCAATATTTCATCGCTCCGATCATCGCCTCCCACATATCACGGTTGTCTACATCGAGCTGAATCACATCATCCCAGTCTTCGTTGGGCGGTGTAAAATTTCCGTTCTCATCAGTCACATAAAATTCCGGATTTGTTTCAGTCCAGACTGCATCCCATGAGGTGTGGTTGGCAACCCAATCCATAATTACTCTCATTCCAAGCTCTTGAGCACGGTCAACGAGTTCCCGAAAATCTTCTTTGGTTCCAAACTCAGGATTTATGCCTGTATAATCCTGCACACTGTAGTAACTTCCGAGTGTGCCTTTCCGATTTTTTTCTCCGATTGGGTGAACCGGCATCAGCCAGAGAATTCTCACACCCATTTCCTGCAGCCTGGGAAAATCGTCCATAAACGCACGGAATGTTCCCTCTTCTGAATATTGCCGGATATTAACTTCATAAATATTTGCATTAACGGCCCATTCGGGTGGCAAAAAAGTTATATCGTCTAAGCCGGTTTCCTCTGTTTCACCGTTACATGAATGCAAAAGCGGGGTGGTGAGCAGAAAGAGAAAAACAAAGAAAATCCTGAAATTTCTATCCATAAATCGATCATTTTTGAGGTAATAATTTAAAAGGTAAAATAATCGATCTGCGGGATTATTACTGAAATATCGTAACTGATTTTGTACTTGTTCAGAGATTTAGCAGAATCTTCACTATTGGCGCAAGCTTCAGAATTAAACAACCTGTCAGAGTGCCGTGTTTTTCGGCTTCTGGCAGAGTTGTGAGCTTATGGCCTAATCACTTGTTATTGGAACCAGAGGCCTCATGGAATCTACTCAATTTGGCCCAAATGGTTGACGCTTGGAGGATCTCCACTTCGTTACGAACTCTCCAAGGTCAGGAGACTATTTTCAGTCTCAGGTAGCCCAGGTTCTGCCAACTTCTTCGAAAGGAATGCATCCCTGATATACACCCGGAACCGGTTCGTATCGAAGCACCTCAGTTGCACCCATTTCGGAAGTAAAAAAACCAACGAGTGTAAGCTCTTTGAAAATCAGAAAAAACTGAGGGCCTTCAGTAAACTCTGTTTCAATGGCTTTACCGTTTTGAGCTAATGCAAATTCATGTTGCTCCTCTTTCGAAAGCTGAAAGAATGTCTGGCCGGTTTCACGGCGGCAGGTTTCATCGAATTCATCCAGTCCTTCAAGAAACATTTCACGCTCTTCGGATGTGTAAACTTCATTGACCATTTTTTCGATAAATCCGGGTACACCTGCTTCCACTGCTCCAGGTGTATCGGTTTCTGGCATTATGATATCAGCAAGGTGGGTAGTCAGGTCAACCTGATTTGGATTAAATAACACCGGCTTCCAGACTTCATCCGAAGGCGTGCAGCCTTTCAGAATACCAAAAATGGTTGGGGCAAAAACAACACCACCTAAAATGGCAGTGGTTTTTTTGATAGCTTCTCGACGATTCATATGCATATTTTGATATTTTCAGACGCATAAAAATACAAGAATCATTCAATTAAAAAAGAAAGGATTAAAAAATTTTTGGTTCAATTCTGAATTTACTTAATTGAATGATTACTGATTTATATCTTCTTTATATGAAGTGATTATTTAACAACTAACCAAGTTTAAAATTATGTTCACCACTCTAAGTTTTGGGGAAGTTCTCTGGGATGTATTCCCCGATTATAAAAAACCGGGCGGCTCTCCGGCTAATCTGGCCTATCACCTGCATTGTCTTGGAAACAAATCTGTTTTGCTCAGCCAAATTGGTGATGATACTGATGGAGAAGATCTGGTTGATTTTCTGAAATCCAAAGGGCAAAAAACGGATCATATACAGAAAGACAAAAATCTGCCAACCGGACGGGTAACGGTTAAAATTGATGAACATAATGAACCGTCATACACTATACATCAGCCCTCTGCCTGGGACAATATCACAACTGAAAATGTAAGCCCTGAATTAATTCGTTCTCTTGATGCCATCTGTTTTGCATCACTTTCTCAAAGAAAGCAGGTTTCTGCGGATTCATTGAATTATTTGCTATCCTCAGCCTCAACTGATTGCCTCAAAGTGTTTGATGTGAATCTGAGGCCGCCTTTCATCGATCGGGAATTAATTCTGGATCTCATCAAACAGTCTGATGTTATCAAAGTGAATGAGGATGAATTTTGGAAAATCGGTGAGTGGCTGCAAACCCAAAATGCCGCTGAAGAAATTTTGAAAAATGATCCATCTAAAATCATCATTCTAACGCTGGGTGCAAGTGGAAGTGCTATGTACACATCAGAGGGTTATTATGAACAGCCGGCTTTTCCGATCAGCGGTGAAGGAGATTTTGTGGGAGTCGGAGATGCATTTTTGGCTTGTTTCACACACCTGGTATTAAATGGGGAAAAACATGATCGGATATTAAAACTGTCTAACCGTTATGCAGCTTATGTGGCATCAGAAAAAGGCGGTATGCCTGATATACCTTCCAACATTCTGGAAAAGATGAGATCTGAAGATTCCGAATAATTTTAGGATTTCGTAATGCGGGTGTCGAATGTAAAATCTACGACTTCTACGATAGTGATCTGCTCAAACTCCTCATGAAGGGGACTGATCAAATAATTCCACTCCGAAGAAATGACAGCCGATGGCACTTTTAACAGAAGTGAATTGCGGCTTTCAGCCCATTTTGTTCCCAGGTCTTTTAAATCAGTCGGAGCCGGATAATCTTTCCAGTTCGCAAGCAGTGTTGACGGATCAACCTCTTCCCTGCTTGCTTCATCAGAAATTCTGAGCTTTAACAGCTTCAAATCCTTTGGTAAAGAAATAACCGGGACATGAACCAAGACCTCAAGTGCCGCAAGGGATATATGTTCTGAAGTATACAAAACCGGTGTCCCTTTATGGTTCCACCTTCCCCCGTATTTACGCGCACCCTCACCACTCAGATCCCTGATATATTTTTCTTTAGAGATTCTGTACAGAAGCATCAGGAATAAATGCCATGTTCTATTCTTCCGAGCTGATCGGTGACCAACCGAGCTCCAAAGCTGGTATCGAGCAGGCTGATTGGCGTTTGCCTGTCTAATGCAACGGATGGTGTGTGCAGCCAGTGCTGCAGATCTTCGAGAGATCCAAATACATCAAGCGCTTTGGCCAGCACTTCTGCAATGAGCAGAACCCTCTCGGAAACTGCGGGTTCGAGTATATCATCGTTTTTGTAGCGCTGAATGGTTCTGAGGGAAACAGGCAACAACTCAGCCAGTTCTTTAACGGAAAGGCCGCTTAGTTTTGAGATGTTTACCAGGGTTTTTTTGGTTATCCCGGACCGGGCGGTTTTCACCATTTGCATTTCGTTAGACGGATTATAAGCTACCGCTGCTTCTCTCACTATATTTTGAAATTTTTCTTTATCCATACTCACGCAATTTGTCATATTAATTACGACAATTTACGCTTTCTCTTCGGTTTTTCAAAATACTATAGTGTTATTGCCGTGTGCCTGTACATGTTTTTTTTATGAGGATCCATTAAACCAACCGGGTTATAAGGCCTTATTTTCTTTTCTATCTTCTCAACTAATCCTTTAGCCTTCCCTTCTGATTTTGACTTTTCCAATTGAGCAATTTCCTGATGGGTCTGTGATATAATGTCAAATAATTCCTGGTCATCGGAACATAGAAAAGAATCCGGTCTTTCTCCTTTAATCCGGCTTTGCTCATATCGGATTGAGGCAATAAAATAGAGCATTACGGAAGCAGCAAAAAGATTAAAATTCCATCGAGATTTATACCCTGAGGATACAATTAAGTCAATCAACTTCAATTCATTAAAAGTTTGATCTTGAATTTTTTTAAACTTCGAAATCAACAGATCATCCGAAGGTTTTTGTGAAAAGAGTGACAGAATTTTTTCAACACCTGTCAGCGCAAATGCAATTCCGGTACTGTGCAACGGATCAATAAAGCCGGCTGTATGGTTCAACGCAATCCAGCCGTCACCATACATTTGGTCAAGTTTTCTCTGAAGCCGTCCGGTTGCAATCATTCTGCCGGGATTTTCGGCAATTTTTGCATGTTTAAAAATCTGATGGAGTGAAGGATACTTTTTAATGATGCTCTTCCAGATATTTTCCGGTGAATCAGATGCAGCATGATCCTGATTTCTGTCAAGCAACAGTCCCGCACTTAACAAGTCGTTGTTGAAGCGAAGCATCCAGATCCATCCCTCCTCTGTAAGGTGGTGAAGCGCGGAAAAATCCGGATTGTAGGGATAATCGTCAGTGTAAAATTTATACTTGTTTAAATAATCCAGCCAGTGAGGTGCGTGATTGAAATGAGTAAAAACAGTTTCTGAGTTTGTATAAAAGTCATCGGCTGAAGATTTAGTGGCAAAAAATGTTTCGGAGAATTTCGGTGATCCTGTGGCATCGATCAGCCAGTTGCTTCTCAGGTTATTGACTCCTGCATTATTTTTGTACTCAACATTCCAGCGCAGTTTACCATCCAGACGGGTTAGATCTGTAATTTCGGTTTCATCCATATAATTTATGCCAAGGCTCTGAGCCTGTTTTAACAAAAAATGGTCAACATCACTTCTAAGCCAGTTTGTATCCGAATTCTCATCATTTACACTTGCTGCCACAAGCAGTTCATTTTCATGATCCTTGCTGCTTTTAAATGGTTTTCCTTTTTGATGTGGATAATAGCTAAACCCTCGCTTCAACCCGCAAACTACTTCCGGATAATGTTTTTGCCAATCTCCGTATCTGGATATTTTTTTCAAAAAAGGAAGTTCATATTCATCCGCAAGGCTTCTCAGTACCATATCGGCAATCGGGGTTGATGATTCACCGATTGTAAATCTTGGGTGTTTCTCCTTCTCAATCAAACAAACCGAGTAGCCAAGTTTGTGCAATCCCATTGCGGTAATACTTCCTGCAAAACCTGAGCCTATAACGGTGATGTCATATGTTTTTATACGATTTTCACTCATAGAAAATTGATTTTTTAATTACAGTTACATCGAATTTTTGGTAAAACCTCTTGCGATAGATTCATCATTTTTAACCTCTCTTTTCGTTTATCAATACATTTTTCACAATCCAAGAATCGGTTCAGGTCCCAAAGGTCACAAAACACTCTTCCTCTATTCAGGGATAATGCCTTTTCAAAGACCGATTCAAGTGCAGAAAGAGTGGGAGGTTCAAATTCACCTTGCTCACGCAGTTTTTCCATTATGCCGTTGCCATCCCGAGTTGGGATGATTGAACAAGCAGATACACCACACTCAAACGCAAACTTAACCGATTCAAGACACCAGCGTTTATTTTCCTCAACGCCTTTCAGGAAGGGCGGATTCAAAAGAATAAATGCTCTGCTGCTGATACCGTGACTTTCTAAAAACCGAACGGCTTCCGAGAAGTTCTCTCTTGTAATCTGCTTATTCAGTTTAGGCATCACAACCGGATGAATGGATTCCAGGCCTAAGGCAATTTCAAAAGATCCGTTAAGTAAATTCCGGAATTCCGGAATGAAAGGGCCAATCAGTTTTGGATGATTTTCCACGATCACATGTTCGGCGTTGGCAAGTAACCGGGCAATATCATGATAATCATCTCTCGGAATAGCCTTCCCGTCAAAAAAATTTCCGCTGTTGTACAGCTTCACCACCGGGGCATTCGGCAATCTGTCCAGTGCAAATTCGATCTGAGCCGGAATAGCGCCTTTTGGAGTGGGCTCGTCAAGCGTATGCCGCCACAGATCACACATCACACACTTGAAGGGACACTCACGGTTTGTTAGAAAAATTGTGTTAACTGATTTTATGTTTCCATCTGCCTGCTTCTCTGGCTCATTCAAAAAAAAATGCGGCCGATGAGGATCCATTTCAGCCTTGGGAGGACGATAATCAACAACCGTTTTGTTTTCAATTTTTTTGATCACTGCGGAATTTTCTGAGCGGATTGAATTTGCGTTTGGATTAAGATGATATCGTTATAAACAGTTTGTGAGAAAATAACATTTTACCAAAAGAGTTGTTCACTGCTGTTTATAGTGGCAAACTATTCATAATTTAAGCCAGTAAAAAATCACGAAATGAGCAGTTTTTGAATGGCCCGATTATCCCTGCCGGTTTTAATATTACTATTTTTTTCTATTGAACTGTCTGCACAGAATCACTCCTCAATAGAAACTTCTGCTATAATCAGCTCAAGCGGCGACACTCCGTTTTGGCTTCAGAGCAACAGGCACGGAATATTTGCAAGAAACGGCAGTCAGTTTTTAACAAGATTTCAGCACCATGCAACTGCCAACGTATCGGGATTTTTCACAGTTCGATATGGTGCAGACCTGATTGCCCGCCCTGGAAGTGAGGCCACATTTTCCTTCAACCAAGGCTATGTAAAAGTTGAAGCTGCCGGAGTTCAATTTGCCGCAGGAAGATTTCATAACACCTCTCCTATACACGATTACGAAATTGGTATGGGATCTTTGGGAATCAGCACTAATCCCACACCTATTCCCCAACTGCGGTTAGGCCTTATTGACTGGACATCCATCCCACTCACGAAAGATTTTATCCAAATACGCGGACATATCTCTCATGGCTGGCTGGGAAGCCGCCGCTACACCGACAATCTGTTTTTGCATGAAAAAGTGGGCCATGTCCGCCTGGGGGGAAGCCTGCCATTGAACTTATATGCAGGAATTGCCCATTACGTAAAATGGGGTGGTGATCATCCTGATTTTGGTGATATACCGACACGGTTTTCTGATTTTAGAAATGTATTTCTTGCCTATCCCGGTGATGAACAAACTCCCGGCCCGTTTCAGACCTATGTGCTTGGTGATCATCTGGGCGCCTGGGATTTTGGATTTTTTCTTGATATTGGTGAAACCAGTTTCACTGTTTACAGACAATTTCCGCTCGAGACGAGAGATAATTTAAAGCTGAAAAGCCTCCAGGATGCTCTGATGGGAATTTCCATATCACTGCCTGAGAATTTCCGGCCGCCGGTTAGACGCTTTGTTTATGAGCATCTTTACACTAAATATCAAGATGGTCCGCGGCGGCCAAATATTGGCGGTGACCCTGACAGGGATCTCTATCGGGGTAATGAAAATTATTATAATCACGGAGTGTACAGAAGCGGCTGGGTGTATAATCTTAGAACCATCGGGAATCCTCTTTTTTTTCCTTCTGATGAGAATTTAGGTGTCATAAACAACCGGATTGTGGCTCACCATGTTGGATTAATTTCTGAATATGAAGGCATTCAGTTGTCAGCAAAGGCAACTTATAGCAGAAATTATGGAAAGTATTGTGATAACCGGGTTCCTGATTTAGGTGATGAAGAATTGTTCGGTTACCGGTGTGAAATGGATGAACTCGGTGATGCCATCCATACCGTTGGCGGACATGCGGTGAGACAACTTTCTGTTTTGACCAGTGCAGAAATTCCCGTGAAATTATTCAACGATCAAAATACATTTATACTCTTTGAAATTGCTTATGATCGTGGAAGGCTTGCAGGAAATCAGATCGGAGCATTGCTGGGATTGCGCTGGAAACCATGATTTTAAATTGCCGGAATTTCTCTAACATTTGTTTTCTTTTTTCAGGCTGAAAGGCTGCTCATTACTTTGGCAATGAACGGCAATGATGGTATATTCAAACAAAATTAATTACATCAAAAATAAATCAAACAAACCTGTTACATGAGTGTATTAGTTGGAAAAGAGACCCGGTTAATCGTACAGGGTTTTACCGGAAGCGAAGGAACATTTCACGCCGAACAAATGCTGCAATACGGAACAAACATCGTTGGCGGTGTAACTCCGGGCAAGGGCGGCAAAACCCATCTTGATAAACCTGTTTATAATACAGTAGCCGATGCTGTATCAGAAGAAGGTGCAAATACATCCATTATTTTTGTGCCACCTGCATTTGCGGCAGACGCAATTATGGAAGCAGCCGTTTCCGGCATTAAAGTGATTATCTGCATTACCGAGGGGATTCCCATTCAGGATATGGTAAAAGCTTATCAGGTATGCAAAAACCACGGAGTTACTCTTGTAGGACCCAATTGCCCCGGCGCAATTACGCCCGGTGAAGCTAAAGTGGGAATTATGCCTGCAATGATTTTTACTCCAGGGCCGGTTGGTGTTGTATCACGTTCTGGAACTTTGACTTATGAAGCCGTTGACCAGCTTACAAAGGCAGGCCTCGGACAAAGCACAGCTATTGGAATCGGGGGCGATCCCGTTATTGGCACAACACACACAGATGCAGTAAAACTCTTCAATGAAGACCCGGATACTGAGGCAATTGTACTGATTGGAGAGATTGGCGGCTCGGCTGAAGAAGAAGCTGCTGCTTACATCCAGGACAATGTAGACAAACCGGTAGTTGCGTTTATAGCAGGCAGCACAGCTCCTCCGGGACGAAGAATGGGGCACGCAGGAGCCATTATCTCCGGCGGGCAGGGCACAGCGAAAGACAAAAAAGAAGCTCTGAAGAAAGCCGGAGTAACGGTTGCAGAAAGTCCTGCAGAAATTGGTGTTACTCTAAAAGAGTTACTCTGATTTTTAGATTTTGAAATGCCGCCGGATAAGTTATGATCCGGCGGCTATTTCAGGATCAGATACTATATCCATCCGGAATTACTGTTCCCTTCTGAATAATCACAATTCCGTCAACTACGGTATGCTTTTCGTATTCGCCGTCTTCAAGATGTGAACCGCCATTGATTTTCACATCATTACCAACTCTCACATTTTTATCGATAATTGCTTTGCTTATAAAGCAACGCTGGCCGATACCCATCAGAGGCCGATTGTTTGACTGTTTATCAAGATCGTCCTGTGTGGCAAAATGATCATTTCCCATCACAATTGAAGATTCAATGGTTGTGCCTCTTCCAATTCTGGATCGAATTCCAATTACCGATCTCTCGATCCTGCTGGCTTCTATGATACAACCTTCGGCAATCAAGACCCTTTCAAGGCTGGTTCCCGTAAGTTTTGATGCAGGCAGATATCTTGCTCTTGTATAAATAATTTGCTCGTTATCATAGAGATTAAACTCCGGCAGAGTTTCAGCAAGTTCCAGGTTTGCTTCAAAAAATGAGCTTATCGTTCCAATATCCGTCCAGTAGCCGTCGAACGAATAACTTGAAACATTAACTCCCTCATCTATCGCTTTAGGAATAATTTCTTTGCCAAAATCGGTAGAATCCGGGTTTTCATCAAAAAGCCGAAGCATCACATCTTTATTAAAGACATAAATCCCCATAGATGCGAGATAAATCCTGCCCTTTTGCTGCATTTCAGGTGATGTTTCGGATGCCCATTTATCCAGCTCTTCGGCAGGTGGTTTTTCAACAAAACTCTCAATTTTCCCCGATTCGTCCGTTTTCATGATTCCGAAATCCGTAGCATCTTTAGCCGTAACCGGAATTGTGGCTACAGTTAAATCTGCATTCTCCTCTTCATGAACTTTCAGCATTTCACGATAATCCATCTGGTAAAGCTGATCACCTGAAAGGATGAGAACATGCTCATAATCATAATTCGCAAGATGATGAAGAGATTGCCGTACCGCATCAGCCGTACCCTGAAACCAATTTGCGCTTTTATGTGTCTGCTCGGCAGCCAAAATATCCACAAAACCTCTTGAAAACAGATCGAAAGTATATGTGTTTTTGATGTGCCTGTTCAAGGATGCTGAATTGAATTGAGTCAGTACAAATATCTTCCGAATCCAGGAATTCAAACAGTTGGATATAGGAATATCTACCAAACGGTATTTACCGGCGATTGGAACAGCCGGTTTACTTCGATCACGTGTTAAAGGATCAAGCCGGGTTCCGCGCCCGCCCCCAAGTATTATTGCAATAGTTGATTCATGCATATCAGACTCCAGTTTAGTTCATTGATGTATATAAATTTACATAGTTTTTTGCAGCTTTTGTCCAGGAAAAGTCGAGTCCCATTATGTGTCTTCTTGTTTTATTAAACACATTTTTATTCTTAAATAATTCTACTCCCCGTTCAACTGCATGGACTGCTTCCGGTACTTTAAAGTTTTCAAAAACAAGACCGTACCCATTTTTTTCACGAATATCAATCACAGTATCTGCAAGGCCTCCGGTTTTTCGTACAAGCGGTATAGTTCCATACCTCATCGAATAGAGCTGATTCAGCCCGCAGGGCTCAACCCGCGATGGCATCAGCAGAAAATCACTCCCTGCATAAATAAGATGTGCAAGTTGTTCATTGTACTCCAGCCTCGAATCAAAATACCCTGTGTGCGATCCGGTGAGATCCTCAAAAACTGAGTGCAGATAGGGATCTCCGGTACCTAATACTAAAAAGTTTGCGTCAATATTATTTTCATTACATATTCTTATCAAGTCGGGTAACAGGTCTGCTCCTTTTTCTCTAACAAGCCTCCCGATAAAAGAAAATAAAGGGCGTTCGGGATCGAGATTAAACTGGTCACAGAGCAGTTCTTTGTTTCTTGCTTTTCCAACTTTATAATTTCTCTGGGAATAATTTTCAGACAAATAACCGTCTGTGGCAGGATCCCAAACTTCAGTATCTATTCCATTAAGAATGCCTGTTGATTTGTCCGATTCCTGGCGAAGCAGCACCTCCAGGCCATGGCAAAAATCCTGGAGTTCATTCAGATATCCTTTTGATACGGTGGTAACCCGCCAGGCTGTTTTGATACCTGTTGCCAGTGCGTTCAGTGAGCCATCCCATTTCAGCAAGCCTGAATTGTATGTGTTAAACTCAGGAAGCAGCGATGCACTTTGCAGATCATACCTCCCCTGATACTCGCCATTATGAATCGTTAATACCGTAGCAATACTTTTCAGTGATTCGTATCGATAGCTCTGGGTCATCAGAAAAGGAATCAGCGCTGTGTGGTGGTCGTGGCAATGAATCACATCCGGTTTTTGCTCAAGTGTGAGTATCCAGTCGAGTGCCGCAATCTGAAAGCTAAAGAACCGTTCCTTTTCATCCCAGTATGGATAGCCCGACCATGGGTCTAAATAAACACCGGGGCGGTCAAACCTGCCTGGAATATCAATGAAAAATAACTCGAATCCGAGATCGGGTTGTTTTAAAATACTGACTCTGTATGTAAATGAAGAATGGCCAAATGGTGCATTTCCCTCATGGATTAATTCTGTTTCGGCTTGCTGAGTCCATTTATTGTGATAATGTGGCAAAATAACCGAAGCAGGATGTCCAGCCATTGTTAAATATTTAGGCAATGCCCCAACTACATCCCCCAGGCCACCTGCCTTTGCTACCGGATAACATTCTGCAGATACATGAAATATTTTCATAATTGATGTAATATGTAAAACTTCTTAGCCCTCAATCTTATCATGTTAATAAACACATTTTAATTGATAATATAAACCTAATCTACCCTTCATAATAATTTGTTAACACTTGTGTAACAAAATGGAATGTAGCCGTATAACGTTCTGGTACTTTAAAGATAATTTCAGGCCGTACCGTTTGAAAATTTGATCAAACCAATTAAAAATTTCGGGTAAATCTGTTCATCACAATTGTTGTCTAATCAATATAACAAGAAAGTTTGCATCAATACATTGCCTTAAGCTTGTAAATAAAATTTTTTATAAGCCCAATGATTTTAATAGCGTTATAGCTTATTTTGACTGCTGTTTTTTGATGATTTAAGCCAGGACTCAAACAGGATTAAAAAATGATATCGATACAGGTAAAAAACTTGAGCAAATCATTCGGTAAGACCAAAGCCGTTAATGATGTTTCTTTTGATGTGTACAAGGGGCGCATATTCGGGCTTTTGGGGCCTAATGGTGCGGGAAAAACTACCACCATCAGGATGATAAATCACATCATCCCCCAGGATACAGGTGAGATAATCATTAACGGATTACAGGTTGGTCCCCGAACTCAGAAGATGATCGGGTACATGCCTGAAGAACGCGGCCTTTACAAAAAAATGAAAGTTGGTGAGCAGTTGATGTACCTGGCACAGCTAAAGGGACTTAATAAAACAGATGCTAAAAAAAAGATTGTATACTGGCTGAGGCGTTTCGACGCCTACGACTGGCATTCGAAAGTAGTTGGTGAACTCTCTAAAGGAATGAGCCAGAAAATTCAGTTCATAGCCACCATTGTACACGACCCGGATATTTACATTTTTGATGAACCCTTCAGCGGGCTCGATCCTATCAACAGCGAACTATTGAAACAAATTATTATTGAACTGAGGCAAAACGGCAAAACCATTTTGTTTTCCACTCACAGAATGGAACAGGTTGAACAGATGTGTGATGATATTTGCCTCTTCAACAATGGGAAAGTGGTTATCACCGGAAATCTGCGAAAGATCAAAAAAGATTTTGGAAAAAATACGGTGCTGATAGAGTTTGATGGAGACCCCGGTTTCCTGGATGAACTTGATGATGTTCGTATCAATAACAGGTCAACCAATTTTGCTGAAATCAGGATTCTGAACGGACTGGATCATCAGACAATTCTCAAAAAAGCAATGGATAAAACAGAAATTAACAAATTTCAACTGGTTGAGCCATCCCTGAATGAAATATTCATCTCAACTGTGGGTGAGGACAATATCAAAAATAAAGAGGCGCTGCTGTCATGAACTGGAAACAGGTATTATTGGTCTTAAAACGAGAATACATTACAAGGGTTCGGAGCAAAGGATTTATCTGGGCTACTATTCTGGTGCCTGTGGGTTTTGTTGCATTTTTTGGTGTGATGGTATTTGTAACCGTCTGGGAGAGTGATGTCAGGTTCGAAATTGGTATCAAAGATGAAACCGGTGCCATTGTTCAGCCACTGATTGAATTGAACCCTGCCCGATATCTTGACCACAGCGCGTTAGAAACCGATTCACTCAGAACGATGGTTCAGCAGGATGCAATCACCGGGTTTATCGTAATTGATGAGGAAAATATTGCAGATGACAAAAATCTTGAACTGATCTACAGCGGCAGCGGAGGCATGCAGTTATTAACTTCTATTCGTTCTGATATCCGTGAAGTAATCAGGCAGGAACGATTGCGGCGCGCTGAAGTACCCCAGGAAATTCAGAACATTTATGAAACAAGCATCTCGCTGGACTCGAGAAGGCTTACCAGGGCAGGAGAAGAAACCGATGATGACACCGTTTTTCTTTCAATCGTAGGAATGATTCTGGGCATCATTATTTTTGCGGCAATTTTCAGTTATGGCGGTTATGTGACCCGGGGAGTCATTGAGGAAAAAACCAACAGAATCGTTGAAGTAATCACCTCTTCGGTAAAACCGATAGAACTGCTGACCGGAAAAATGGCTGGGGTGGGTGCTTTGGCCATTACACAGTTCGGAATTTGGATTATTACGTTTTTCGGCCTCACAACTATTGCCGGACCGGTTGCCACAATGCTGATGGATCAACAGACTGCCGGACTTGGCCCTGAAGCAGAAGCTGCCCAGGCTGAATTGCCTATGCTGCTCGATCTGCCTTCGCTGGAACTTAACCTGATTATCTATTTTGTAATATTCTTTATTCTCGGTTACCTGCTCTACAGTTCACTTTTTGCTGCAATCGGCGCGGCTTCCGACTCCGATACTGATGTACAGCAGTTGATGCTGCCAATCGGCTCACCGATTTTTATCGCTTACATCATCATGTTTCATACATGGCAAAGCCCCGACAGCCTGCTTTCTGTAATCAGTTCAATGGTTCCGTTTTTCTCGCCCATTTTAATGGTTACACGAATTGCCATTACCGAGGTACCCTTTTGGCAGATTTCTCTCTCCATAATCCTGATATTTCTGACGTTTGCAGGAACGATGTGGCTGAGCGCGAAAATTTATAAGGTAGGCATCCTTAACTATGGCAGCACAGCAAGTTATAAAGATTTACTTAGGTGGGTGCGGCAGTCGTAAGTTAGTTCCAAAATTATTATTGGAAGTATGAGTTAATCGACCTGACAGAGTGCGTTACTCCCGAGAAGCCTGTCGGGATCGCTGTTAACTCTTTCGCAGCTTATAAACTTTGGATCACAACTCTTACAGGACCCCGACAAGCCTGTCGGGGTCCTGTCAGTTGTTAGATACGAGCCGCTAAACAAATATTCTATGGAACAATGACAAATTTGTTCGAATGGCAAAAAAGTTATTATGACTTTCTTTGGTTTTATCAATTCATTGCATTCCGGATTCTGGCATCATGCTCGTCATCCAAGTGATTCCTAACAATTTCCTGTTTCTGCTGAGCATTCAGTTTATCGAGAGCTGCAACGGCCTGGTAGCGAATTCGTGGATTCCGGTCGGACAGCAAATCAGGCAACCGATTCATCCAGTTGGATGCCGACTGATCAATTTCCAGCATGATATCCAGAGACTGTTTCCTGGTTTCGTACGGAAACTCTCCGGCAACAAACGTAGAAGCAAGATTTACTGCCAGTTCACCCTCTCCCTTTTCAGCAAGCAGACTGAGAATCAGGGGCACATCTTTTAAAACCGGATCTCGTGTTACAAGGTCTTCAGCAATGGAAGCAAATCGGGATGCATCGGTTACCTGATCCAGCGAATAGATCGCACTTCTCCGTAAATCCCTGTTAGTGGTTTGGATAATCGTATTTCTAAGGCGGCTGATCACGCTTTCATTGCCATGAAAATGAGCAAGAGCTTCAACTGCAGCTTTACGAACTTCATCAGGATGACCGGACGATGAGTATCTCAAAAACCGTTCATCTGTTCCGGATGCACCTTGTGTAAGTTCAGAAATGGAAGTAAGTATTGCAGCAACCACTTCAGGTTCAGATTCATCCATCAGGATATCTGAAAGAGCAAGCTGTAAATCCGGATTTTCAGGAAACCGTGATAGTGCAGCCGCTGCTTCAGCCCGCCTTTTTATTTCTTCATGATATCTAAGCTGATGAATCCAAAAATAGAACGGTTTTACCTCATCCAGTACGAGATCTTCACGATCTTTAACGGTTAAGAGAATATTGTCTAATGCAGTTGAAACATTGATGACAACCCCGTCTTCGGTGCCGGTAAAAGTTACCTCATGCTCACGCACTTCATTTAAAGTAACTTCCTCCACTTTAACGGTTGCCAGTTCGGTTACAACTCTTTCAATATCCCGGGCTTCAAAATAAATTTCTGCGGCGCTGGCTCCCTCCTCCCATTCAATCCGGGCTGTATAAACGATGGGCTCTTTATCTTCTTCATCCACTCTTTCCGGTTCACCCGGTGTAAATCTTTCAAAATAGGGCTGACCTGTATTCTCATAGATCTTCATAGCAAATGACTGCCAGTCAAGTACAGAATTGTTATCTGTTAAAATTTCATCTCTGATCTGTGCTACATCGGCAAGCAAATAATCAAGATCACCACTGTCGAGATAGTGCTTCCATTTTGAAAGTTCATAACCCGATAGTCTATCATACGGTTCATAATCAGCCGGTTCAAATATTTCAAAGTCAAACAGGCGTTTTGCGATATCTGCCTTCAATATGTTGATCGCATCTGAATCAGCCCACTGCTCTGAACGCAGGTAGGTGCCAATCCACTGCCCGATGATACCATGCTGTATTTGCTGGACCAGGTTGCCATGCGGTTTATAAACAAATACAATTCCGGCCGCATCATTTCTCACTTCCCAGTAATCTTCTTCAAGAACAACAATATGCATGTCGCGGTAGGGAAATTCTGCACCCAAATCATCCAAAATTTGTCTGTATGCTGATGCAGCTTCAACAAGCAGTTCGCGGTCAACAGATTCTGATTCTCCATAGAGATAAATCTGAGGATCTGTCCGGCTTTCAAATACTGCGGCGTCTCGTTCAGCAAGTCCTTCAACAGAAGCTGTTGTAGTTGCAATCTGAGTAAAATCTCCTACGGCCCAGGCAATTGATGTTGCAGGTACCGGCCTGTTCGAACTAAAAGTTGTAACCTCCTCATCAACACTGATCAGTTCTGAACTGCTTCTCCTTCCTGTCGCCACTACATCGTAATGGGATGCGTGTGTGATGTTCAGGTCTGCAGTAAATTCCACTCTCGGGTGATCCATTACCGGCAGCCAGTGTCTCACAGCTTTCGGAAGCTGCGATGTCCACATCGTTGCATCGCTGTTCATATGCACGCCAAAGCGTGGTTCAGAGTCGTACTGGATACTTAACTGAATCCGCTCACCAACATCATAACTGTTTTCAAGGTATATGATCAGTTCGTCATCAGAAACCCTGTAATCTTTTACATCATCATTCACTGCAATTTGCAGAATGTTTAACCCGCTTGCGTGCAGCCTTACACTATCAGTGCGGTTGCTTTTGATGCGAACTTCATAAAGCACATCACCCTCAATCAAGCCGTCTTCACCAATACGCAAATCGGCATCAAGGTGAATGTACTCGACATTCATGCGCGGATACTTTTCATAATCCCACGATTGGCCGAACAAAGATTTTCCGGAAAAAACTAAGAAAAAGAGAACAAAAACAGATTTGAGCAATTTCATATTACTTGTTGATTTTCAAATAGGTGAACAATTTTATCCTTCAGGGTTTTATTGGTTGAAATCGCATTACCGCTTTCGATTGAAGCATTGCCTGACAAATCAGAATAAGACCCGCCTGCTTCGGTGATTATAGGTAATAACGCTGCTGCATCCCAAATATGTAAAATTGCATCTATCATAATATCAGCCCTTCCGGTGGCTACCAGCATATGGCCGTAGGCATCCCCCCATGTTCGGTGTATCCGGGTTGATTGCAAAAGTTCCGTTAACGCAGCCTGAAAACCATGTTCTTCAAAGCTGGTAACATCTGTACTTAGAAATGTTGCATCCGAAAGGTTACTGCACGTTCTGACCGATGTTTTTTCTCCATTATGATAACAACCGAGGCCCTTACCGGCAGATACCATCTCATTAAGAGCAGGGGCATAAATCACCCCGATTTCCGGTTTGTTTTTAACCAGAATCCCAATCAGTGTGGTATAAAAAGGCACACCGTGTATGAACGATTTTGTGCCGTCTATCGGATCGAGAATCCAGATCACGTCACTATCCTCATTTTCTTTTCCAAATTCCTCCCCGATGATTCCATGGCCGGGAAAATGTTCTCTGATTTTTTCCCTGATGGTGGCTTCAGCCTCCCGGTCGGCATTGGTTACAGGTGAATCATCATCCTTAATCTCAAGCTCAAAAGATTTATTAAAATAGTTGAGTGTGGAATCGCCGCCCTCGCGTGCAAATTCCATTGCCGCCTGTTTCAGCTCATTCAAAGATATGCTCATACAAATTCATTTATTCAATTCAGGTTTAACTACAATCAGAAAAGATAAAGATACAAAATTTGAAGAGCACCCTCGGGAGAGAAATTTCGCTTGATGATGGATTATTTATTGCACGTCATAGTATAAAGCTTTGAGCTGCTTTTGTTATGTCAATAAATTATTGAATGGCAGGTTGGTAAAGACTTCCGAAGTCTTTTCTATATAATACACAAAGGCCTGAAAGATCTATTGCAAGTAAAATCAGACCTTTGGTCTAACTACTTTAATTTGCAATAAATTCGAACTGCAATCCGTCCAATTGATCATCTGATATTTCAACTGAAATTTCGTCAACTGCATCCCCGACTATTACACCGTCAACATTGGTTAATGCCACGTTACCGGGAAGTTCAACAATGTCGGAAGTCCATTCCACGTATATAGTTTCATGGCCGGAAGCATCGATATTAATGCTCCAGACACTTTCTGCATTAGCCTGATCCCTGAAATCTTTGAAAAGATTACGCCCATCGTTCTGGAACCATGCATGAATAATATCATCAGGAGGTGCGGGCGGTGCCTCTAAGTCGATTCCGGGATCGTACGAATTGGAAGCTCCTTCGATTTGTCCGAAGGATAACTCAACTACATGATCGCCTGCAGATAAGCTTACATTAAATACATATTCACTGCTGAATTCCGGGTCATCTATTGGCAATCCGTTTTCATCACCTTCATCATCATCACTGTCTGTTACATTACAGGCTGCTGCAAAACTTAATATTAACAAACCGATGACTACGGTAAAATAATTTTTTTTCTGAAACATTTTAATTACTTGATTAATGATATTTTTTGAATCTGAACTTGGTTTCCTGCTCTTAGCCGCACCATATAGATGCCGGAAGCAAGATTACTTCCATCAAATTCTGTCCTGTAATGGCCTGCCTGTTGCACCTCATCAGCCAGTACCTGAACCCTCCTGCCTGATACGTCAAATACTTCAAGGTTTACATGTGTATTTTCCATTATCCGGTACTGAATAGTTGTGGCTGGATTAAACGGATTTGGATAATTCGGCAAAAGTTTATGTTCTCCGATAACTTCTTCTGAGGATGATTTTTTCAGGATGATCTCATCATATTCCTGCATCAGTTCTGCGGATTGATGACGATCGAGGATAATGGTTCTTTCAACACCTTCGCTTACCAAAATAAGCTGGTACTCAACGTTCTGGCCCTGATCCTCAAGAGTGATGCTGACAGGATATTCTGTGGATTGAACTGTAAAGCTGTCTCCGTCAGAATTCAGAACTTTTAGTCCATCCTGAGATCTGGTATCAAGAGCCATTTCCGGCGCTTTTGGAGGCAACAGGTATCGTTTTTTCTCAATATCTGAAAGCTCGCCATCACTGATCAAAAGTTGCTGTAAAAGTTCACCGGAGCGGATTTCAATCAGAGGCATTGTTTCCTGATCTGAAACCATTTGCTGATTTCCAGAAACAGCACTTTGCTGAATTTTCTCCATTGATTCAAGATTCAGCTCAACAGTTCCGGATTCCGAAGCATATAGCCAGTAGCCATGATTCGGGTTTAGTTCATCAACACTTATGTATTCACCGTTTGAGTAATGATAAACCGGGGCGTCGGTCAGGATTCCGGACGGATCAATGATTGAAGAGGCCGGAATTCCGTAAGAAAGGGCTCCAATCATATTCCAGCCCTCGTTCAGAGATATAGTAGTTTCGGTGATGCCTTCTCCCCTGATCGCCAATTCAAAATCAGAATCATCACTTGATTTCATCCAATAACCTTTTGATTCTGAAATGGCATCCGCCTGTTCGTACCTGTCTGAAAATGAAAACAGAGTTGCAGATTGATCTATCTCGTAGGAACCTTCAACCGGAGAGCTTACCATAATCCATTCATCAGAAACGAATAATTCACTGTTATAGAAACTGACTACTTCAGACATGGAACTTTCCTGGCCGGCTGCATTTACCGCAGATACAGCATAAAAGTTTGTTCCTGTTTCCGGGTTCTCATCAATAAACTGTGCTGAACCGACCGAAACTTCAGCATAATTTTCTAAGTCGTCCAGAGATGAACCGCGATAGATGACAAATTGATCTACATATTCTGTGGAGGGAATGTCCCAACTGATTTCAACTCCTTCATCCACTACCTCAATATCGCTTATTTCAGGTGCTTCAGGAATGGGGTCTTCAGCAGCTTCAAAAAGAATTTGTGGCTGATCGTCAAGCTGCGTCCCTTCAACCGTTACCGTTACAGTTATCGTCTCCGGGATAGTGTTGGTTACCAGTATTTCATACTCACCTCCGCCTTCGTTGGAAATATCAGAGGCAGGAATGGCATCACCGGTCAAATCCACTGAAAAATCACTTACATCATCCATTGGATTCCCCTGGTCGTCAATCAGCGTAATCATTACCGTGGAGGCATCCACTCCGTCTGCAACATGCGGGCTGGTTGCTTCTACGCTGGAAGCCGAGGCATCGACCACAGGGTCTTCTTCCTCAAAGACAATCTGCGGGGTATCCTCGAGCTCCGTGCCATCAACCGTTACGGTTACCGTGACTGTTTCCGGTGTGGTGTTGGTTACTTCAAATTCATACTGTCCTTCTCCCTGGTTGGAAACGTCGGTTGCGTTGGCATCACCGGTAAGATCAATTTCAAAATTATCATTGGAAAACCCCTCCATTGGATTCTCCTGGTTGTCAATGACTGTAATCGTTACCGTGGAGGCACTCTCGCCATCTGCAAGGTGCGGGCTCGTAGCATCAACACTGGAAGCCGAGGCGTCGACCACCGGCTCTTCTTCCTCAAACACGATCTCAGGAGTGTCGTCCAGCTCCGTGCCATCAACCGTTACGGTTACCGTGACTGTTTCCGGTGTGGTGTTGGTTACTTCAAATTCATACTGTCCTTCTCCCTGGTTGGAAACGTCGGT
>SL_3KL_010_SEDDRAFT_10001490_pt1 | contig 21278 bp, 13 predicted proteins | sample SodLakKL_010_SED_2_FD_10381 | JGI IMG/M metagenome (IMG submission 10381) | reverse complement strand
CCCTGACTTATCTCTTCCTGAATACCTCCGTCAGAGATGTAAGCATAGGTTTTGTGCGCATGATCTTCGCCAAAACGTTCAACCAGAAATCTTTCAGCTATGGCAGAACCTACTGCATTGGTATGACCCATCCCCAAAGGACCTGAGGTGTTTTCTACACCTTTTTCCTGGAGTACTTCGGGGTGCCCCGGAGTTATGCTTTCCCATTGCCTGAAATTTTTCAGGTCATCCAAATTGTAATATCCCACGTAAGTGAGAATGGAATAAAGCATAGGCGACATATGGCCCGGATCGAGAAAGAACCTGTCGCGGTTGCGCCACAGGCCATCATCAGGGTCGTAATTTAAAAATTCAGAATACAATATATTTATAAAATCGGCACCACCCATGGCACCACCGGGGTGACCGGATTTGGCTTTTTCTGGCATAGCTGCTGATAAAATCCTGATGTTGTCTGCTGACCGCTCTATATTATTTTTCATACGTAAGGTTTTGGAGATTAATATATCTGTCTTTAAATTCCTGGTTGTTGTGTTTTCTTAAACCAAGGGGTTTGCAACTACGTAAGGGGCAAAAGTAATAAAAATGATGGTTTTACCTGATTAAATCATCACATGAATGGTTGATATTGTCTGTTTTTTTGAACTCCCGGGTTTAACTTAAGAACTTCTTCCTGAGACCTTCAACCTGCTCATCACTGATGGGTACCATTTCTCCCAGGCGTGCTCCCAGAATTATGGATTTGGCTGAAAATTCTGCTACCTCAAGTTTGTCAAATGTGTTGAGGAGCTTGTCGCCGGTTACCAGAACAGCATCATTTTCAAGGATAACGGCCGGTTCATCCTGATCGAGCCTTTCAAAAAGAAGATCAAAATTGTCGAATTGCGGCCCGTAGGGAATGTTGTGCACGTCGCGAAGGAATATCCAGCTTTCGGGTATAGTGCGCACATCAAGGTGCTGATGGGTAATACTAAATGCCATCAGATGTGGCGGCTGGGTGATAATGATAGAGTTTACATGGGGGTATCTTTTGTAAATCTCGGAATGGAGCCTCACGCTGCGTGAAGGGTTCTTGCCGGGTTCGCGCTTCATATTCCTTATCTGGACGATGTCTGATGGCTTTATTTCCCAACGCTGCTGATCAGTGGGAGTGATGAGGAAATCATTACCCTCCCAGCGTACCGAAACCGTGCCATAAGAGCTGATCATGAGCCCCTGGCGGCATGACCGGTTTACGATTCGGCATATTTCTGACCTTCTTTCCTGCTCGCCCGGAGGATAGGAAACGGTTTCCATTTCCGGTAATTGATAGTTTTTCAGGTCTTCAAACTGTTGTATCTGTTGCTCGGTAAGAAGTTTGGATTCTCCGATATTTCTCGATAGCAGCGTGGTATGGGCACACAGCTCCAGGGTTTCAAACCGCTGAAAGGCATCGGCAATGCTGCTTCCGCCCACTACGGTGCCGTGGTTTTCCATTATAATGGCTTTGTACCCTTTTTCAAATTCTTTGGCGATTAGAACACCCAGCTCCTCACTGCCGGGAAGCTCATAAGCGGCATAGCCAATAGGGCCGCAGATGTGCCTTGCCTGGGCGATCATCATGGTATCAGGGATCTGGCGTACAATGCTGAAGGAAACCAGTGCCGGGGGATGGGCATGAACCAAGGCTTTGATATCGGGGCGCATGTTGTAAATGGCCCGGTGAAAAGGATACTCTGAAGAGGGTTTGTGTGGCCCGATAATGGTGCCGTCTTTTTTTACGCAGATTATATCGCTTGCCCTCAGCGTTCCCTTGTCTATGGCTGACGGGGTTACCCACATATCGCCGTTTTCGTCCATGATGGAAATGTTGCCCCCTGAGGTGGTGGTAAAGCCACGATTGTATATACGGTTGATGATGACTATAATCTGTTCACGGGGATGCATTAGCATCGGGTCAAGTATATTTTGCATGTGATATTGGTTTAAATGAAAAATTTATTAAAAACTGTTGAATCCAAATCTTTTCCATGAAATGCTGTTTCTCTTATAACAAAAGCTGCTCCAAGAGCTGTAGCGTTTTTTATTTCTATAGATGAAACAGTTTTTCCAGGAAGTTTTTCCGACAGGATATGAATAAGAATTTCGTTTCGGCTGAATCCTCCACTGACGAATAGTTTTGATATGTTATCCTTTTTGGGGACTACTCTTTCAAGTGCTTCAAAGGCAAAATTTCCCAGCTCGTTCATCAACTGGTGATATGCATGCTCAAAAGATGGAAAAACGTTTAAATCAAAGTCTTTGATTCTGTAGTTTGCTTCAGGAAAACCAGAGGGAAAGAAGAAATTTCTGGTGCCATGAAAAAGTTCGTTCTCTTTTAATGTCTTCGGATTCAGGCATACCTTCTTGTAAGCATCTGCTTCAATCTGAAAAAATGAGTTAAGTTTTTCAAGGCAGATATCATGAAAATGTCCCAGGAAAAACCGGGAAGATTTAACTTGCTTTTGCTGTGTGCTTAAATAGCAGAGCGTATCATTTTTGAGTTCATCATGGGTTAAGGGCTCATCATTAAAAGGATTCATAAAAATACACCATGTGCCTGTTGAACCCAGTATATAGGGTTCGGCAACTGCAGCCAGAGAGGGTACCAATGAAGCTGAACTATCATGTATTCCCGTGCCAAATTTTATGGTCTGCCCATTTATTTTTACCGGGTATGCTACAGAGTTTGAAACAGGGGCAGGTAGCATGATGCTTTCCCGGGCAAGCCATGAGTGGTATTGCATGTTGTCAAAATCCCACATGGCTGTATGACAGCCAATAGAAGTATATTCCGAGATGATTTTTCCGGTAAACAAATAGCTCAGGTATTGCGGAAAATGCAGAATATTTTTTACTTCCCGGTACACATGGGGTTTGGTTCTTTTAAGCCAGAAAATCTGCATCCCCGAGTTAAGCATTCCCATTGCCGGGGATGCAGTTTTCCGGCAAAACTCATCTTTTCCTCCGTGCAATTCATAAATTTGCGCGGGGAGGTCTTCAGGTATATCTTTCAGATAGTTGTATAATGGCCCGATGCGCTGCCCCTTTTTATCAAGGTAAACCAAAGATGCACCATAGGTAGAAAAATTTACCGCCATTAATTCATATTCATTGCTTTTGCTTAACCCATATATGGAATCTTTCAGCCAGTTTTCAATTTTGGCAATATCATCACAAGGAAAACCATCATCATCTTCTGTTTCAGCAAACTTCTTTTCTTCTTCATGAACAATCTCAAACTGTTCATTAAATAAAAGAAGTTTTTTGTTGGTTTTCCCGATATCAAATATGGCAATGACTTTCTGCTTCACTTTGACAGGTTCTTATGGGTTTCTTTTCGAAAGTTCATTTTTTTCGTATACCTGAACTTCTTTGATAAAATCTTCTGACACAGGTACATCGTTTATCAGGCAGTAATAATTATAAACATCACCAAAAGGTTTGGTTTTCAATGTCTCCATCAAAGCAAGACGTTCAAAAAACTTTCCTTCTTCTTCGTATTTTTTAAGTGTTTCCGTAGGTTCGAGTAATGCGAACAAAAGCGCTTGCTGGGTTGCTCTTACCCCTGTAACGTATGCTCCGATGCGATTAAGCGTGGCGTCAAAGAAGTCAAGCCCGATGTTAACCCTGTTAAGAGCATTTGACCTTACTACTTCCTGGGCTATCAGTTGGATTTCGTCATTGAATGTTACAATATGGTCGCTGTCCCACCTTACACCCCTGGTTACATGCAACAGCAATTCATCAATAAACTGAAGAATAGATGAGATTTTATCTCCAACCTGCTCTGTAGGGTGGAAATGGCCATTGTCAAGGCAAAGGAGTTTATTGTTCTGAATAGCATACCCCATATAAAACTCATGAGAACCCACAACCATGGCTTCTGAACCAATGCCGAAAAGCTTCGATTCTACAGAGTCTTTAATGAATCTGGCAGGAAAATCAACAGCGTATATTTCATCAAGAGAGTCTTTCAAAAGAGCACGGTGGGTATAGCGGTCAGCAGGAGTGTCTTTATAGCCATCAGGTATCCAGATGTTGTTGATTGACGGGCTGCCAAGTTGTTTGCCCATTTCGGCTGCTATCTCACGGCAGCGTTTTACGTGTTCAATCCAGAACTTGCGATGTTTTTCATTTTTGCTGGAAAGTGTAAACCCATCATCGGCATAAGGATGAGAAAAGCAGGTAGGATTAAAATCCAGACCTGTTTTATGAGATTTTGCCCAATCAATCCAGCTTTGGAAATGCTTGGGTTCGATTTGGTCGCGGTCTGCAAAACCATCACTAAAATCACCGTAAATGGCATGAAGGTTCAATCTTTGCTTTCCGGGCAATAAAGTCATTACGGTATCAATATCTTTTCTCAGCTCATCAATACTTCTCGCTTTCCCTGGAAAGTTGCCTGTAACCTGTATGCCGCCGCCTCCCAGGCTGGCATCTGGTTTTTCAAATCCACCTACATCATCTGCCTGCCAGCAATGCATGGAAATAGCAACATTGTCCAGTTTACGAATGGCTTCATCTGTGTCTACGCCTATATTTTCATATTGCAGTTTAGCAATCTGGTAGGCCTTTTCGGTTAAAGTTGTCTTATCCATCTTCTGTTTATTTTATCCTGTTTTTTTACATCCTTTAGTAAATTAATCCTTTTGCTTTATAAACAGCAAGAAAATTCATATATTCAATTGCTGTTTATTTGATACGGTTAAGCACTTTCATCCTCTTCCGATTCTTTTTGCTTACCTCCAAAAAGAATGATGGCAGGGATAAACCAAATGGTAGTGCCCCATAACATGAGATTATTTACTTTTTCAACTCCTATAATTCCCTGCCAGTTCAGGAATGAAGGAATTAAAGTTATTAAAAGTCCTGCTATTGCAATTACTCCTAAAATGATTCGGGTTTGTTTATTTAATCCTGAGCTCATATCTGATAGTTTTTTAAAAATCAAAGATTACGTTTGAAAATAAAATAAGCGGGCTCCATTTTATTTATATATTTTGCCTGAGTTTTGTTTTTTGATATATCCATGAAAAACCGGCATACATTACAATAGCAATAATCCATGTTGGGAATGGCAGAAAAAACAACTCAATACCAAAAACCCTGTTGGCTATAAGTGCGGCAATCAATAGTAAAAACCACGTAGCTCCGGCAGCGGTATTGAAATTACGATTGTATTTTTCTGCAAAGTAAGATTCAAGGCCCAGCTTGCTGAAAAGATAATAATCAGCAAAAATGATTCCTCCCATAGGAATAAGTATGAGTCCGTAAAGTGCCACAAAGTCAAGCAGACGCATAACGAGTGCCGGAAACATGGCAGCAATAGTAGTAATTAAACCGGCAAGTAAAGTTACCTTCCACCGTTTCCAGTTAGGAGAAGCAACCTGCAGCGCGAGGCCGGCCCGGTATAATGTTGGATTGGCGGTGGTCCAGCCTGCTATAACCACACAAATGGCACCTGCAATACCTACTGCCTGGTAGGCAACAGGGCCCGGGGCGTCGCTTGTTGCGGCAGCATACAAAACACCCGAAGCTATCCAGGCTATGTAATGGCCCAGGTACATTCCTACAGCAGATGAAAAGCCATAGTACCATTTTCTTGCATACCGGAAAATAGAAAGGTCCGACATTCCAAGGTGCATGGCCGCATTGGCCAGCCATGTGAAGAAAATCACATGCCAGATGGTGAATTGTGATACTCCTTCGCGGGCAGTACCGGTCCAGATGGTTTCATTGGCTACCTGCCAGAAGTTACCCAATCCCGGTTCAATTCCCAGCTTGGGGAAAGAGTTTACAGCTGCCGCCACAAAAATAATGAACATCCACGGGGCTGCTATCTTGGCAAAGCGGGCAAGGGATTCAAAACCCATAATGGCTATGGTGGTAATAACCGCCCCAACAATCAGAACTGTTAAAACCCAACCAATACTGTTGGGATATAAATCACCTAAAGAAGGCATTGTAATATTAAATGGAATTCCAACCGCTGTTGCAGAGACTGCAACCATTGCTCCGGCAAGGAAGCAGAACATCAGTGCATTTACAATGTTGTAAATAAAAACGAGTATGGGGCCGCATATTTTTCTGAGTTGCCAGTATAGTGATAAGCGTTCTTTCACGGCAATTGGAGCTGTAATAAATGCCCAGCTTAATACAGCCAGCAGGTTGCCAATAAATCCGCCGATGAACAGGTCAGTAACAGAAACTCCATGGGCAACAAAAAGTATCCCAATAACGAATTCCGTTCCTGCAACATGCTCTCCTGCATACATTCCCAGGAAATTTCCAATACCCTGTAATTTGCTTTTCTTTACAGGTTCTCGGTCAAACTCATAAAGGTTATCGAGTTTTTTTGTAATGGTAGCTGTCTTCATGTGTCAAGATAATTTAAATTTTTCGTGCATTTTCCAATAAGAATCTTTCTGCTTCAACCGACCAGATAAAATCATTTCCTTTAAGAATATGGTGTAATTGCCTGAAGCAAGGGTCGCGGCGGCCATATTTTTCAAAGTCATCAATAGCAGTGAGTGGAAGCGATATATTTGTGTAAATCAGTTTTTTCCCACCCGGAATTTCAGGTAATTTTTTCGTGGTATCTATTACCGCATCAAGGCCACCTATATGAGTAATCATGGCTGCCGGGTTTATCCTCCCCTCAGCCATCATTTCAAGAGCTTCTTTCATGTCGTGCGTGTTTCCTCCGCTGGTTCCTGTAATATGAGTAAAAGCATAATGCACATTATAGAAATTAAGCTCAGCTTTGAATTGTGTGTCTGATGGACCGGCAAAAAAGTTGAGACAACCGTCGAATCCGAGTATCTGGTCGGCACTCTCAACCAGTTGCTTTACAGGTGCAAAAACCAATACATCATCAAACCCTTTGTCACCTGTTAGTGAACGCAGAAAAGTTACCGGGTCTGCAATTTCTTTCGTATTGATATACATAAGTTTTACACCATGCTTTAATGCTTCTTCGGGGCTGTTTATTTTTTCTGCCCTGTTCAGTTTGTCCTGGTCAATATCTGTAATTACAAGCAAGCCGGGTTTGCGGTCACGATGTATTGCATAATCAATTGCTGCAAGTCCCATAGGGCCTGCCCCGGCCAATATTGCCATATTGCCACCTTCTTTTATCCCCATCTCGTGAATGTAAGAACCGGGTTTGGTATGGTAGGAAGCGTGCATTGCACCAATAACACATGAAACTGGTTCGGCCAGCGAAGCCAGGAAAAAACTATCTCCATTATAAGGCAACAAACAATCCATTTCCATAACTGAATTGGGAATGTTAATGTATGTTGCATTTCCACCAATATAACGGAATGAGTAACCCGGTGCATCCAGGCTTCCTTTATAGTTCATAGCCGGTTGAATAGAGAACTTGTCTCCGGGTTTGAACTTATGTGCCCATTTACTGCCTACTTTTTTAATTTCACCTGCAAACTCATGCCCGATAATAGTCGGGTTAATATGAATATCATCCGGAACCCTTTTATGGTCCGGGCCCTGCTGCGTAGCTTTATAAGATGACATGCAAATACTGTCGGAAATTACATGTGCCAGTATTTCATCATCCTTAAGGGGCGGAAGTTCAAATGCTTCCATCCTTAAATCATTTTTACCGTATAATCTTACTGCTTTGGTGTTCATTTTTTATATTTTACTTTTATTAAAACCAGANCGCGTGTAACGCGGAATTTGCAGATAATTGCTGATAGAAGAAATCCTCGTCATCCATTACCCGTTACTTATTAATGCAACATAATTTGACCCCCGGTAACGGGTATTGCCTGCCCGGTCTCATACTGCTGCTCAATAACATAATAAAGGGCTTTCATAACATCTTCTACTCTGCACCCGCGACCGGCCGGCACCTGCTCTTCGTAATGTTTTTTTACGTCTTCTATGGTTTTTGCTCCGGACACTTTACCCGTTTTCAGATACTGAATAAATAAGCCTTTTTTAGGGTCTGACCACAAAGGCCCGTCAAAGAAGTTTCCGGGACAAATTGAATTCACTTTGATATTGAAGGGCATTAACTCAAGTGCAAATGACTGTGTAAGGCCAATTCCGCCGAATTTTCCCCCTGCATAGGCAAAATTTTTATTACTGCCCTTTAATCCTGATTTTGAGTTAATTTGAATAATATCAGCATAATAATCCCTGTTATATCTGTACTGCAATTTCATTATCTGAGATGCAGATTGGGCACATAAAAAATAGGCTGAATAATTGATGCGGGTCATCCGCTCAAAGTTTGGGTAATCCATTTCTTCGAGACTGCCGGCATATAAAATACCTGCATTGCTTACCATTATATCAAGCCCACCAAAAAGCATAACCGTTTCCTGAATAAGGTTTGCCACAGATTCAGGGTCAGATACATCTGTCTTTACAAAATAAGCTTTGTTTCTTTTGCTGATTTTATTCAGGTTATCAATAGTCCTGGGGCCTTCATCTTCATTTACATCAGCAACAATTACATTTGCTCCCTGTTTCATCAGGTCTTCGGCTATTCCGGCACCAAAGCCCATGGCACCTCCGGTAACAATGGCTATCTTTCCCTTTACTTTGCCTTCCAACCCGGAACCACGGGAAATTTTTCTTCTATAATTTTCAATTTCCCAGTTCTCAATAAACTGAATATTTTCCCGGGTTAAGAATCGGGGACCTCCGAAATTATCAGACAAGTAGCTGATTTTCATCAAATCTTCAAAAATATCCAGCAATATTTCACAGGATTGCACATCGTCATCTGCAGCAATTAACCCTATGTTTTTTATGAGAATAATTTTTGGTGCATATCCTTTCTTTTCAATGAAGCTCTTAACTGCAAGTTCCAGCGCTGCAATAATTTTTTCAGGGCTGCCACTTTGCGAAATATATAGATAATCCGCCTTGCAGTAGACAATCATATCAGGTGTAAAAGGGCGATTGATAAGGGTGAATGTTTCCTTGTTCTTATAAAAATGAGAAATCAATTCGTTGTGCCTTACCTTCAATACTTTGAGACTATCTTTTGAAAGAATCATACGCAATGCCGGAAGAATCTCAGTAATATTTTTGTCAACAGGAAGCTCAGCCCATTTTGTATTACTACTTATATTGGAATTGATTTTATTTAATACATAAGTATAAAGTTCCCTGATTTCCTGTATTGAATCGGCACTGATAAAAATCCCGTGGTTTTCAAGAAATAGTAGTTTTGGGTCATGCGTGAATTTTTTCCGGTACTTTTCAACAGCACTTTCAACCTTTTTAAATAAAACATATCCCGGGTCGGTGTAGGTTATGTATAATACTTCTTCTCCAAAAAGTTCCCTGGTAATTTGTTTGGATTTTTTTGAACACAATAGGGCATTCATAAAGGTGGGATGCAGGTGAACGACAAAACTGTAGCCCAGGATTTCGTGCATATTGGTTTCCACAGAAGGCCTCAGTGGCGATGAGATGTCTGTTTTGCTTGACGACAGGTCTTCTTTAACCTGCTGCTCACGTTCATTTATATTTTCGCTGTATTGCTTTTTAGCAACCTTTTGCAATCTTTCGCGATTCAATTTTACAAAACCATCCGGGGTAATATCTGCCAAACTAACACCACTGGCTTTTACCCATATATGCTTTTTATCCTTAAAAGATGTATTACCGCCTCCTGCTATCACGGCTTCCTTATCTTTTCCGAAGAACCTGGAGATTTCCGCAAGTTCCTGAACTTTGTTTTTCAAAATATATAAATTTTAAAATTCTTACTGAAATATCTTCTCACTCTAATTTTTGGTGCTGCAGTAATTTGAAATTACAGTTTCTCCCAGTTTGATAAAATCATTTTTTACCGTATTTGTAAAACTGAAATCTGCTGAATTGAGCGATTGTTCACCCCTGGCTCTTAAATACTGGTGAGCAGCAATTATGCATGCTCCTTCATAATTGATTTTTTTTAAATTATCATCAAGAGATCTGTTGCCCCGGGCTGACACAGTGAGCGGTGTTAATTCAGGTGTGTTGTGCTCAGTGCCAAAAAGGATTATAAATCCATGGGCATGAAAAAACTGAACGAATTCCTTAAAAATATCGAAATCATTTCTGTTTGGTATGAGTTCAATGCAAAAAATATTGTTTGCCTGCAGGTTTTTCAGCAGCTGTTCCTTATCGGATTCAAACTCGGTAAAGTTTCCTTTGCTATCGTCAAGCAGAACCGGATAGCAGGGTATTCCACCACCACTGCGAATAATCTCAAGGATCTCTTCGAGCGGTAAAAAGGCTTCGGTATTCTCTTTTACAAATGCAGGACCTCCGGCTTTCAGTAAATTACTTCTGATTTCATTTTCAATTCCGGCCAGATTATCAATAGATGATTTTACTTCCTTTTTTTGAAAAATGGTTTGTAAAAAACTTTCTCTGTCAGAACCGGATGAATATTTGGTGTAAATTTTCTCTCTGATTGCCTTTGCTATATGTCTTTCACGAAGCATACCCCGGGTATATTTCTCCATTATCTCATGATAATCAAGTGAGAGTGATGGGTCAAAGATTTTCAGGTAGGCTGATGCTTTTTCAAGCATTTCTTTTGCCTGTAAAAGACTTTCCTGTTTTACAGCGTTAAACTTTGATTCATTTTTACCTGTAAGGTTCACCGGGAAGTCCATGCCTTTACCGCTAAAGTATATTCTTCCGGGATTTGCAGGGTCATTAACCCTTATGCCCTTTCTTTGAAATTCTGCTATCAACCCCATAAACTCAATATTCAACAGGGGGTACATATTATATTTCAGGCCCATTTCAGTAAACTCCCTGTATCCGTCAAAAGTATTGAAATCGTTTATGCCCAGTACCTTGATGTTCTCTGCGTCAGCAAGCTGAAAGGCTTGTTCCACATTTGTGAAAGCACTGAATGAGTATGGAGTATGAATGTGCCCGTTTACATGGGGTATTTTACGTTCATTCTCATTGTGTTGCCCGGTTTTAACTTTGGGGTCTGTTGAATTTTCCAGGTTATTTGTCATCAAAAGAGATATTAAACAAAGTGTTAAATAGCAATATCACTAAAGGCTTTTACACCCCATTTTTATTTCTGTCTATAATGGTTTTTTCACTGAAATCATTTTTGGTTGTATGGCCTTTCAGAGGTAATATTTTTTCATGTATGGCATCTATAATCCAGTCGGGCTGGGGGAAAAAGTATTCTTCCAGTTCATAGGCCGGAGTGATCCAGTTGCGCGATCCTACCACCACGGGGGGAGCGTCCAGATCATCGAAGGCCAGCTCGCTGATGGTTTGTGCCATTTCTTTCAGGAATGAGCCCCTTGTGGATGCATCGCTTGACAGCACTATGCGTCCTGTTTTTTTTAATGACTGCATGACGATCTCATAATTGAAGGGCACCATCGACCTTGCATCAATGATTTCTGCCGAAAGTCCGTATTTTTCCTCCAGGATGTCTGCTGCTTTCAGGGCCATGTATAAGGTAGCTCCCACGGTTAGTATCGTAATATCCTTGCCTTCGCGCTTTATATCCGGCTTGCCGATCTCAACCTCATAATATCCTTCGGGTACTCCATCCTTGTGAAACATTTCTCCTACATCGTAGATGCGCTGGCTTTCAAAAAATATAACGGGGTCAGTGCCTTGTAATGCACTGTTCATAAGACCTTTTGCATCGTAAGGTGTGGCAGGGAAAACCACTTTGAGTCCCGGAATATGTGCTGCCAGGGCGGTCCAGTCCTGCGAATGTTGTGCTCCGTATTTGGACCCAACTGATACGCGGATTACCACAGGTAGTTTTATGAGGTTACCACTCATTGACTGCCATTTGGGTAACTGGTTGAAAACTTCATCGCCGGCCCGACCCAGAAAATCGCAATACATGATTTCGGCAATTACTCTTCCGCCGCACATGCCATATCCAATGGCAGTGCCCACAATGGCTCCCTCCGATATAGGTGAGTTGAAAAGTCTGTTATAGGGTAAAGCTTCAGTAAGTCCACGATAAACGGCAAAAGCACCACCCCAGTCACGATTCTCCTCTCCATAAGCTACCAAAGTGGGGTCTTTGTAAAAGCGGTCAATGATGGCCTCGAATATGCCATCACGCAATTGGTAGGTCTTTAATTTGGAAACCGGTTTTCCGTTTTCGTCAAAAGCAAAACGTTCTTTTTTGGAAATCTGCTTTACCCTTGGGTTTTCTTCCATGGGGTGAAGCGTTTGTACCGGACGGTCTTCCATTTTATCAACATTTCCGTTGGAAAACATCATTTTACCTATTGCATCGGGATCGGCATCCAGATTCATAAGCGGTGAAACCTTGCTGTCGATGGTGATTTCCAGTATCTTTTTTAGGGTTTCAACAGTTTGTTCTTTTATATTTTCAAGGGTTGCCATATTGGCAATTCCGTTGGAAACCAATTCGGTTTTGAACCATTCAATGGAGTCGGCCTGCATCCATGCTTCGATTTCTTCACGTTCGCGGTAAGAAGATGCGTCGGAAGGAGAGTGGCCTGAAAAGCGATATGTGAGTGTGTCCAGGAGTACGGGGCCGCGCTTTTCTTCCAGTATCTGCTTTTTACGTTTATAAGCATCAATTACAGCCAGAGGGTTATAGCCATCAACTCTTTCTGCATGCATCATATCGGGGTTTATTCCGGCGCCTACCCTTGCCAGTATTCCAAAACCCATGGTTTCACCGTGGGTTTGGCCTCCCATACCGTAGAGGTTGTTCATGAAATTAAAAATAATGGGTAAGCCCCCTCTATAGGGTTCATCCCACAGTTTTGAAAATTGATCCATTGTGGCAAAGCAGATGCCTTCCCACACAGGGCCACATCCCAGGGAAGCATCCCCAATGTTGGCCACCACAATACCTGATTTTTGATTTACCTTTTTGTAGAGAGCGGCTCCTACCGCAATATCGCCCGAGCCTCCTACAATGGCATTGTTGGGGTATATACCAAACGGTGTAAAGAAGGCATGCATCGATCCTCCCAGACCCTTATTGAACCCGTTTTCTCTTGCGAAGATTTCGGCAAGGGTTCCGTAAAGCAGGAAGTTAATCCCCATTTGACGGGTATCTCCCTTCAGATGTTTTTCCACGACCCTAAGTATGTTACCCCCAAAATACTCTTTCATTACTGATTCAAGAGCAGATTCATCCAGTTTTTGAATAGCGGAAAGACCTTTGGCAAGTATTTCTCCATGGCTGCGGTGAGAACCAAAAATATAATCATCAACCGAAAGGTTGTAAGCCATGCCTACGGCAGAAGCTTCCTGCCCGATAGACAAGTGGGCCGGCCCGGGATGATTGTAACTGATTCCGTAATACTCATTTTTTGTTTTTATCTCCTGAAGCATGGTTTCAAACTCGCGTATAATTACCATGTCGCGGTATATGCGAAGGAGGTCTTCGCCGGTAAAATTATCCATTTCATCTGAAACGGATTTTTGGTATTGATTTACCGGGATCTCTCCGAATTTAATAGTTTCAGGTTTTCTGAGTTCTGTGGGATGTAAAAATTGTACTTTGGGCATATTATTGGGTTATTAGGTTGTTCTTTGTTGAATCGTTTATCTTTTTTTATTTGTTGAGATTGTTTGTTTCTTGTTCAGCGTTCTGCTTACCGTTCACCAACTTCCATCTAACTTTTCAACCTCCAGCTTTACTTCTCTCAGGAAGGCAGAAGCAGGGGCTCCATCGATTGCCCGATGGTCGTAGGTTAGTGACAGGCCTATATGAGGCACAATACCTATGGTTCCGTCGCCCAGATCGGCCAGGCGATGGGTAATGGTATTTACACCAAGGATGCCGGTTTGAGGTAAGTTCAGCAGGGGAGTAAACATCTCAATGCCAAAAGCTCCCAGGTTGGAAATTGTGAATCCTGCCGCTGTTGCTGATAGCAGATCGGGTGAAATTGTACCTTCCTTGCATTGCGATGCAAGGGTTTTTAATTGGTCGGAAAGACCGGATATATTATAATTATCGGCGTTTTGTAATGCAGGAACCATCAGGCCACGCGGAGTATCTACAGCAAAACCGATGTGTACATTCTTGAAAACCTTAATGGTATCTCCCAGAAAATGGGCATTCATTTGCGGATGCTTTCTCAGGGCCCTGATCACTGCAAAGCAAACCATATCGTTGATGGTTATGTCTGCGGATATTTTGCCGCCGGCCAGGTCTGCTTTAAACTGCTTTCTGTATGCCAGCAATTTGCGGGCATCTGCACTCAAATGATGAGTGAGCTGTGCCGATTGTTGAAGCGATTCCTGCATACGGGCTGCAATCACCTTTCGGATATTGCTTAGCTTTTCTGTAGTGAAATCACGGTTTTCTTCCAGCACTACCGGGGCAGATACCGTTTGAGCTCCTGAAGGAGTAGATGAAGTGATGGGGGTTGTTTCGCGAATGGCTTTCTTTTCAGAACTCAATTTCCGGGCTTGTTCTATATCTGACTTAATGATTCTGCCGTTAGGGCCGCTGCCACTGATCCGGGAGATGTCCACGTCCCACTCCTGCGATAACTTCCTGGCCAGCGGAGATATCCTGGTTTTATCGTTATCCGGCTGCCCTGTTGTAGGTGCTACTGTGGCAGAATTATTCTGCTTTGTTGTTTCGTTAGAGATGCCAGATGAGTCGGTTGCACTGGCAGAAGAGGATTCTTCAGAAACAGATTCTTTGATTTCCTGCGTCTGTACTTTTTCCCCGGGTTCGCCAATCACAGCTACTTTTTCCAGGACGGGTACTTCATCACCCTCCTGGAAAAAAATTGCAAGGATTACACCTGATACTTTTGATTCTTCATCAAAGGCGGCTTTATCGGTTTCGTAAGAAAAAAGAATATCTCCTACCGACACCTTGTCTCCCACCTGTTTATGCCATTGGGCGATGATGCATGTTTCAACACTTTGTCCCTGCCGGGGCATGATTACTGAAGTAGCCATAAGTTTATGCTGTTATAAGTCTTGACTTGTTTACACATGTGAGATGCGCATTTATTAGATGGTCTTAAAAATATACATTATAATAACGAAACAAAAGTATTGCATTTTACTTGTATTTACAAGTTAAATTTCAAAATTTTCAAATATCTTTGCAGGAAAGTTGTTTTTTGCCTTGTGTTTTCAGGTTATCAGATTATTAGAAAAGGGAATAGAAAATTACAAACCTGTGAAAAAAGAAACCGATAAATTACCCCAGTATAAACGACTCTACGAGCTTATGCGTAAGCATATTGAGGATGGTGTTTATGAAGAAGGAGATCTGCTTCCTTCGGAAAATGATCTTTGTAAACTGCACGGGTTAACTCGGCCAACCGTAAGGCTGGCTTTGCTGGCATTGGTTAATGATGGCTACATCCGCAAACAACAGGGGAAGGGGAGTATTGTGGCAAAGATTCCTAAAGGTATCGGAATTTTATCAGTTTCGGGCACCACATCGGCGCTGAGAAACAAAAATCTGAAAACAGCTATCATCGAAAAACCAACCATTATCTCATGGCCTGATGAATTTATGTTTGGGCTTTCGGAGCTGGAAATGGAGTCGGGATGTATTACTTTTAAGCGCTTACGGTTGCTTGACGACCGGCCTATATTTTATGATATAAGCTATATCCCCAATATTAACCTGCCACGATTTACTTCCAGGAATTTTGAAAACAGATCACTTTTTGATGTTTTACGCAAGGCATACCAGATTGAAGTTAAAGGGGGTGAGCAAAAGATCAGAGCTCTTCAGGCCGGTAGAGAGATATGCAGCTACCTGAAACTGGACTGCAACCATCCGGTGTTGCATCTTGAGAGGAAAATGATTACCAACAGACCCGAGCTCAATTTTTATTCCTCAATATTTTGCAATACTGAGGAATATGCTATTTATGGTACCTTTTAATAAACAGGTACTTTGAGACTACTGCTCATTTAATATTTACCATCTTCCATGGCACTGCTTATACTTTTTCCCGTTTCCACAGGGGCATGGGTCGTTGCGCCCGATTTTGGTTTGCCTGGGTGCCTGGGACTGCTCTTTTCTGCGCAACCATTCCATCACATTGGCGGGTGCCCTTACTGCTTTTAGCTCCTTGGTCATGAAATCCATGTAAGGCTTCACATGTTCAAAAAACATCTTGTAACCTTCACACAGGTAATTCAGGCCGGGATCGCCCTGGGGTGTTTTTATAAAACGGTGTTTGGGGCAATCGCCATGACAGGCAAAGCGCACAGGGCGGCTCCTGCAATAAGCCGGTAGTTTGTTTTTCTTGTCCTGCCCGAACAGTGCCTGTTTTGTGGAGCCCATCATTTGTGTGATGGGAGTTTCCTTTATATTGCCCAACAGGTGGTCTTCATAAACATAATGGTCGCAGGTAAACACATCGCCGTTGTGTTCCATAACGGCAGCCGTACCGCATGTTTCGCTGAATATGCATAATCCGGGCATGGCTCCCACCCAGTTGGCCAGCGTAACATCAAAAAGCTGCACATAGGTTCGGCCTACGTCTTTTCTCACCCATTCTTCAAAAATCTTTATCATGAAGTTGCCGTAATATTTCGGTTTAACCGACCATTCCGTAACACTTGCATCGCCTTCATAAAGCTGATGTACCAGTTCCTGACCTCCCGGTGCCGCTTCACTGGCTTTGCGTTCCACGATGGGAATAAACTGCAGGAAAGTGCTGCCTATCTGCTTCAGAAAATTATACACGGCAAGGGGTTCCTGCGAAGTTTTGCGGTTTACCACCGAAAGGGTATTGAACTCAACGGCATGTTTTTTCAGCATTTCAACCCCTTACATAACCTTTTTCCAGGTGGGTTTACCCTGGTTATCCAGGCGATAATAGTCGTGCAGGTGCTCAGCATCGTCAATGGAAAGTCCGATAAGGAAATTATTTTCTTTGAAAAACCGGCAAAAATCATCCGTAAGTTAAGTGCCGTTGGTTTGAAAGCTGTTTTCTATTCGTTTTTTGCCGGCATACTTTTGTTGAATTTCCACCGCCCTTTTGTAATAGTCTACACCCAATATGGGAGGCTCGCCCCCCTGCCAAACAAAGGATACTACCGGTACATTCTGTGCGGCAATATAATCGCGGATGAAAGCCTCCAGCAACTCTTCATCAAGTCTGTACCGGGTTTTTTCCGGGAAAAGGTGTTTCTTTTCCAGGTAATAGCAATAGGTGCAATTCAGATTGCATAACGGCCCCACAGGCTTAAGCATGATGTTGAAAGCGTCGGGGGAAACGGGGAATTGGAAATCCATAGAATGAGAAAGAGTTTAACTTAAAACAATCAAAGGGGCAAAAATAAACAATTTAAACGGAGAAGCTAAACTGCTTTTTTACGAAAAGTGATAATAAGTTTATTTATCACAGGTCTTTTACTAAACGAAAACCCAGGTGCAGCATCCCGGAGTCGGGAGAGGATTTCATACGTGAAGAAGCACGATAGCCTGCACAATAGGAGTCGTTGCACAGAAATGATCCTCCACGAATTGCCTTTTTAGGGATTCCCGGCTCCATAGGGTCGTAAGATGTTTCAGGACCACCAGGATTAACTGACAGACTTTCTGAAGACAGCATCTGATAGTATTCAGCATGGTACCAGTCTGCTGTCCATTGCCATACATTCCCCGCCATGTCGAAAAGTCCGTGTCCATTTGGAGGAAAAGACATAACGGGTGCAATACCTTCAAATCCATCTTCTCCGGTGTCATAATAGGGAAACTCACCTTGCCAGTAATTGGCCCTTTCCGGTGTAACCCGCTCATCTCCCCATGGATATATAAAATCGTTGTTGCCCCCGCGGGCAGCATATTCCCATTCAGCTTCTGTGGGCAACCGTTTTCCGGCCCATTGGGCATAGGCCTGTGCGTCGTACCAGGAGATGTGCACCACAGGGTAGTCGTCTTTACCTTCAATGCTGCTGTCTGGACCCAGAGGATGTTTCCAATTTGCACCTGGCACCCATTCCCACCAGCTTTGGTATTCATTTAAAGAAACCCTGTGTTCAGGCGAACGGAAAACCAGTGATGAAGGAACCAGCAACGAATCATGAGGTTTGGGAGTGCCGGGAGGGAGTTGCTGACGGATCTCCTCCCAGTCCACAGGTTGTTCAGCAACAGTAATATAGCCGGTTGCTTCCACAAAAGCACGAAATTGCGCATTCGTAACCGGGTGTATATCCATATAAAAGCTATCAACCCGCACCTCATTGTTGGGGAATTCATCCTGCCGGGAAAACTGCGTTTCCCTGGCCCCCATGGTGAAGGTTCCACCGGGTATAAGTACCATTTCGTCAAATTCGTTTGCTACGGTTTGAAACGCTTCCTTTTTGCTTTCGGTTTTTTCGGCAAACCGGTTTGAGACACCAGGCATGCAGCAATCATCAGTTTGTTTTAATGCCTGCTCATCTTTTTCCGTAGTAGTTTTGCAAGAAAATAAAACAAGCAGTATGAAGATTGAAATATAAAAAATAAACTTTTGTGACATGGGTAAAGAGATTTAAAGACATCAATTAACACCTTAACTGCATCAAGTTATAAGTTATAATAACACGGAGCAAGGTTTTTGTTTATCAAACGTTATTTTTCTCGTCGGATATTGCCAAATATTACATAAACATTTTCAAGTTAAGCATTTTTTTTGGAACGCAGATAACGCACATGAAAAGCATCGCAGATTTTTTATGATAAAAGATTTAATAAGTTTTTCTATGGTACATTTTCTTAATTAAATGACATTGAATCCTAAATCAACAATCCTAAATCAACATTTAAAAATCACCCCCTTCCGTGGCACTGCTTATACTTCCTTCCACTCCCACAAGGACAGGGGTCGTTGCGCCCGATTTTGGTTTGCCTGGGTACCTGAGACTGCTCTTTTCTGCGCAACCATTCCATCACATTGGCGGGTGCCCTTTCTGCTTTTAGCTCCTTGGTCATGAAATCCATGTAAGGCTTTACATGTTCAAAAAACATCTTGTATCCTTCGCACAGGTAACTCAAACCGGGATCGCCCTGGGGTGTTTTTATGAAACGGTGTTTTGGGCAATCGCCATGGCAGGCAAAGCGCACAGGGCAACTCCTGCAGTATGCCGGTAGCTTGTTTTTCTTGTCCTGCCCGAATAGTGCCTGCTTTGTGGAGCCCATCATTTGCGTTATGGGAGTTTCACGGATGTTACCCAGCAGTTGGTCTTCATAAACATAATGGTCGCAGGTATACACATCGCCGTTGTGTTCCATGACTGCAGCGGTGCCACATTTCTCGCTGAAGATGCATAATCCGGGCATGGCGCCTACCCAGTTGGCCAGCGTAACATCAAAAAGCTGCACATAGGTCCGGCCTACATCTTTTCTCACCCATTCTTCAAAGATCTTTATCATGAAATTTCCATAGTCCTTTGGTACTACGGACCACTCAGTTACCCTTGCATCTCCATCGTAAAGCTGATGCACAAGCTCCTGTTCGCCCGGTGCAACATTTTTTGCTTTGCGTTCCACGATGGGTATAAATTGTAAAAATGTGCTGCCAATCTGCTTCAGGAAATTATACACGGCAAGAGGTTCCTGCGAAGTTTTGCGGTTTACCACTGAAAGGGTGTTGAACTCCACAGCATATTTTTGCAGCATCTCTACTCCCTGCATAACCTTTTTCCATGTGGGTTTGCCCTGGTTATCAAGTCTGTAATAGTCGTGCAGGTGTTCAGGGCCATCAATGGAAAGTCCGATAAGGAAATTATTTTCCTTGAAAAACCGGCAAAACTCATCCGTAAGATAGGTGCCATTGGTTTGGAAACTATTTTCAATCCGCTTTTTTCCTGCATATTTTTTTTGAATTTCCACCGCCCTTTTGTAATAGTCTACACCCAATATGGAAGGCTCACCCCCCTGCCAAACAAAAGAAACCACCGGAACATTCTGCGCAGCAATATAATCGCGTATGAAAATCTCAAGCAATTCTTCATCAAGCTTATACTGTGTTTTCCCGGGGAAAAGATGCTTTTTTTCCAGGTAATAGCAATAGGTACAATTCAGATTACATAACGGCCCCACTGGCTTAAGCATGATGTTGAAAGCATCGGGGGAGGTGGGGAATTGGAAGTCCATAGTTTAAAAATGCTATTTGGTATTTGCTTTAGAAATAATCTTCAAAAGTATGAAAAATTTTAAACAGCATTTTCTTGTCTGACTACTTAAAAAATCAGAATTCACGTAGTTTTTTGATGTGTTTTGTCTTAGGTTGTTTTTATATAATGCTTTAACAGTTGTTTTATAAAAGAATGATTAGGAAGACTTTGATGCGAATGCATGAAAAGTTTCATTAATAGGGAAAGATTTACCAATGATTTGGAGTTGCTGGGGATACATTTGTCCTTGAGTACAAGTACTAAATTATAATCATCGTGTTAAACAATATAATTCAATATGTTAGCAATTGATAATTCTGGAAATAAACTTCTTTTTTCTACATTTGCCGGGGCTGCTCTTCTTGGTTTAGTATCAGGTAATGTTATATGTGGTGAAAACGCTGCCTCCCCCTATCTTAACAATGTAATAGGTAGCAAACCCAATATTATTTTCATACTTGCCGATGATTTAGGATACAATGATTTAAGCTTTACAGGACAAAAAAACTTCCAGACTCCTGCGTTGGATCGAATGGCTGAAGAAGGCGCTTTTCTCTCCAATCATTACGCAGGAAGCACAGTATGTGGACCATCCAGGGCTGCATTATTAACGGGCAATCATACAGGAAGGGTTTATCAGAGAGGAAACGGTACCATAGAATTCAGGCCGGATCCATTGGATATTACTATCGCTACAAGGTTGCAAGATGCAGGCTACTATACCGCAATGATTGGTAAATCGGGTGTTGCGGTTAATTCAGATAATGCTGAGCTGCCCAACTTGAAAGGGTTTGATCATTTTTTTGGTTTTCTGGCACATGGCGCAGCTCATAGGTTTTACCCAGCCAGGCTTTACAGAAACGGTGAAGCGATAGAATACCCCCGGAATAACGGGCACACCGGCGAAGTATATAGTGGTGATGTTATTCTTGATGATGCGCTCAATTACCTTGATGAGCAAGGTAGAACCCATCAACCTTTCTTTCTTCATCTGGCTGTTCAGCACCCCCATGCAGACCTTTCTGCCCCCGATGAATTTAAAAAACCATTTGCAGGAAGATTTGAAGAAGACCCCAGGCGTTTCGGAGGTTACAGGCAAACTGATTATCCTGCTGCTACCTATGCAGCCATGGTGGTTTATCTTGATCATA
>SL_3KL_010_SEDDRAFT_10001489_pt1 | contig 21287 bp, 16 predicted proteins | sample SodLakKL_010_SED_2_FD_10381 | JGI IMG/M metagenome (IMG submission 10381) | reverse complement strand
TTTTCAGCCGGGATGATGATTCAGGATGTGCATACGTATTAAACAAGTCTTCCTGTTTTTCAGCACTGTAGACCGGGGCTGGAATGAGTACCAGGTCACGGGCGTATACTGCGGCTATCACCTTATCAAAACCTTGATTCAGCAGGGGGTGGCTGGTGAAAAAATCCTTAATGTGCGCGCTGTAGTTTTCGACACCGTGGAGATTCGGAGATTCATACGCTTCCAGGGCCACATACTGGTATCTGTTTTGGTCCATTACAGAAAAAACAAATCCATCGGGTAGAAACTCGATGGATAATGTTTTTGATGTATTTTGGCCCTCAAGGTATTCTGGGTCATTAATACAGCGAATGTTTCGGAATGGATTTGCCATAACAGCTGATTCTACTCCCAGTTGCCATCAAGCACAGCCTCTTCCATGGATCCGACCCGGAGTCCTTCATCACGCGTATAATAAACCCTCCAGTTGTCAACGTCACCCATGTATACCATGGGTTGAACGGATGCTACAAAGACCGGTAGCTCAACGAGGCCTCTTTCAATTTTAGCTGCTTCCATGCGAAAGCGTTCTCCGTCTCCGTAAGGTACATAGGGAAGCGAGTCGATCGGATAATCGGCATGTCTTAGCAGACTGTCGCGTGCAGCAATCCAGATGGTGTCGCGTTCTACAATGCCTAGCCTCACGGCTTCGGTCTCAGTGAGTGTATCCGGCACTGAACCGATAGCACGCACCAACGCCAGGGAGTCTGTTTTGAAAAAGTTAACAAGCGAATCCAGGTCTCCTGTGAACCTTCCATGTCTTGAGCGATGCGATCGCTGCACCTCACGGATGTCCTTCAGCCGCTGAATGATTTCAGCTTCTCTCTCTTGTGTGACCTGACGGAAGCGAACCGGCTCCATCACACTATCATAAACGAAATACGCCAGTACAAGAATGACGATGGTTAAGGCAATCTGAATAATAGTTTTCATGTGTTTGTAAATTTAATTATTTCAGCCACGCGGTATTTGCCATGACACCAGCACTTGCTTGTGATTGTATTTGCTGGCATGACTCCTATCATACGACGCTGTTTGAGTAGTTTCTTCTGCGTTTAAGATGTGGGTGCAAATATTCAAAAAAAAATCCAAACTACCCAAAAAAGTTGGTTATTTTAAAAATAATAATGCCAGGCAGCTTATTGAGCGCCCACGAGAATCAAAACTGGCCATCAAGATGATGCCTGCGACGTGTCAGCTTAAGATCCTGTAAAACACTGGATTTCACCCTTATGGTAAAGTTATAGCTTTGCCTGAAGCCCATGGGGATCCAGTTAAAAGTCATCTCCCAGCAGTGCAAATCCCTGTATACATCAATGGAAGTATAGGTCAGTTTGTTGTTATCAAAATCGTATCCGCTTCTGAAGCCAATACGCCAGTTGGGAGTCAGGTGAACATCCCCTCTTACCGAAAGGCTCTGGATATAATTCCGTTCCATGATGTCTTGTGCATGCCTGTAGCTGGCCCGGTAATCAAAAGAATAACTGAAAGTAAGGTTCCATGGTACGCTGTAGTCCACGCCGTTAGCAGGAGCCATTTCAGGCATATCCTCCATGGGCATGCCATCCTCGCCAAGCCCTCTTTCATGAGAATCATCCCGTGGAGGGGTGTCTTCGAAAGGTGAAAAATCATTCCCTCCATTGTCCCGATCCTCGCGGCCTCCTGAACTCAGCCTGTAATTCAGATTCAATCCCCAGGAGGTATTATTTAATTGCAGCAAGCGATTTTCCGTATTCCAAAGGAATTCGTCTATTAATTGACCTTCCTCATTACGTGCATAGGGTGTCCATGTGCTGGAGTAAGAAATATCGAAATCGCCCCACAGGCGTGTTCTTCCGGATAGCCGGATGTCGTTGACATTAAGTGAATCCCGGGCGACATCGTAACCTGTGGACACCCTGAAGTTATCTATGAGCACAATTTTACGCTCTTCAGCTTCCGGGTCATCGCGGTTACGCAGTTTCATTTCGAGGTTATTGCTGATGGAAACGCTCAGGTTACCCGAACGGCCGGGCTGGGGTCCGCCGAAGATGCCGTCCTGGAAAATGGCATATTGCACTGTTTCATCACGCACCGGGTTATAATACTCTTCATAATACCCCCAGAAAGGATCAGCAAAATCGGGGCGAAAAGAAAAGCCAATGTTAGGAGTCATCACATGCCTCAGGGCAGTGACCGGCCCGCGTTGAAATTGCATCATGCCGAAAAGTCGGGTGCTTAACCCTGTTGAAAAGTTGAAATCACGTATTGCTGCAAANTCCGAAATCGTATCCCTCACTACTCCACCTGCCTGGATGTCAATTAACTCGTCATCGTCATCATATCCTGGGTCCCATGATTCCCTGATAGTATTGAAGTACCAGCGCTCAGAATAATTCATGCTGCTGCTCAGGTTAAAGTGATTGAGTATGCGGGTGGAGTAACTGATGGGGATTTCATGCTGTACACCACTACGGAATTCTGACAGGGCATCTCCTGTGAACAGAAGGCTGTCAGCAATATTCAACTGATTTCTTGCTGACATGTTGTAGGTCATATTGATTTCTTCGTACCATCGCATATCAGCCGGGGAGCTGTTTCTACGGAAAGGGTAAAACCGGGAAACGTTAAAGTTCAGGTCCGGCAGCGTCATATCCACCATCCTGTTATTGATGTTCTGGCTGTGACGCAGGTTGGCTGAGAGATTATACCTGTTCGCCCAGCTTCGTGAGTAGGATACGTTCGATGAGAATGTATTGGAAAGATAATCTTCGTCTGACACCGGGTTAAACCTGCTTGTCTGCGCACTAACGATATTCACGTTGGCGCGGAAGTTCCTGGTGGGATGAGCCTGGGGGGCTTGTCTGTGGCTCCACTGGATACGAAAGTCCCTGCTCCTCTGGTATCCTGGCAGGTTGCGCTCTCCGAGCACGTTGATGGCATAGCCCAGGTTCACGTTACCGCTGTAGCGATACCTCACAGCGTAATCAGACCCCAGGCGCAATGCCCAGCTGCCCCTGGAGAAGATGTCTCCCCGGATGGAGAGGTCAATATAGTCGTTTATCCCCCAATAAAATCCGCCGTTTTCCAGGTAAAAACCCCGGTTGCGGCTCTCTCCATAGCTTGGGATAAGTATCCCTGATGCCTGGCCGCGCCGGTTGGGGAAAAAACCAAACGGCACAAAGAGCGGCGTGGGAACATCGCGGATGACAAGGTATGCCAGACTCGACACGATCTTATCATCCGGAATGATCTTGGCGCGCCTGAAAGCAATGTGAAAATGCGGGTCAGGATCGTCGCAGGTGGTATATTTCCCATCGGCCACATGAACTTCACGCGTAGGGTGAATCTTTACCACATCGCCATGTACAAAGCCATCTGCTTCCTCTGTTACCACGCCGATCGTACGGCCTCGTTGCGAGTCAAAATTATATCGTAACTCTTCTGATTGAAAGCTTTGCATCCCCTCCCGAAACACCGGCTTACCCTGTATCACACCGGCTGTGTCAGGCAGCCCACTGGCATATAACTCATTGGTGTTGAAATCAATCTCAATGAAATCTGCAGTCAGATGCATTTCTCCATAGTGAAGGTCGGCATTTCCGTAAATAAACACCTTGCGGTTACGAATATCGTGAAAGATCGTATCTTCGGCAGAGTAATCAACCGTATGCTCCAGGATGACGGCAGAACCTTCTATTCTTTCCGGTTCATCTGCAAGGGTATCCTGCAGCAGTGTATCCTGCGGGGCATACACTTCAGTACCGGGAAGGGCTGGCAGGGTGTCAGACCGCTCGGTTACCCGTGCTAAAACACCTGCATGCCACATCTGGGAGGCCATCAAAACAAGAAAAAACCTAATAATGATGTTTGTGCACAAAGTGATTAAATATTATTTTTGTAGAAATTGCGTTATACAAGCAATTCCACTAACAGCAAAACACTGGCAAAACTAACTAAAAATCGCATATCTTAAGTGAAACGTTTTGGTGCTTATTTTGGTATTCTCTTAATCCTCGTATGCTTTCAGCCCTTTGAATCTGAAGCTTCCAGCTCCGCTGTCAATACTGTGGTAATTGACCCCGGCCATGGCGGCCGCGAACCCGGAGCGGTGGGCAGGCATTCCTTGGAAAAAGATATTGCGCTGTCTATCTCCTTAAAGCTTGGAGAGTATATCAATCAGCACCTGCCTGAGGTTGAAGTGCTATTTACCCGGGATAAAGATGTTTTCGTCCCGCTGCATGAAAGGGCCCGGATTGCCAACAGCAACAATGCCGACCTGTTCATCTCCATCCATTGCAACAGCACTGGCTCATCCAGGGCGCGGGGCACCGAGACATTTGTGATGGGCTTACACAGAAGTGAGGCAAACCTGGAGGTAGCACGGCGGGAGAACAAATCCATCCTCTACGAAGATGATTATCTTGAGACATACGATGGCTTTGACCCACGCTCCCCTGAGGCCAACATCATATTTTCCTTATATCAAAACGCCTATCTCGACCAGAGCCTGAAAATGGCCTCGCTGGTTCAGGATCAGTTTCGCGAACGCGCACGACGCATAGACCGCGGGGTAAAGCAAGCAGGCTTCCTTGTACTCTACGAGATAACCATGCCGGGGATCCTGGTTGAAACAGGCTTTTTAAGTAACCCCGCCGAAGAACAATACCTGATGTCAGAATCAGGTCAGGCATATATAGCCTCTGCTATCTTCAGGGCCATAAGAGATTACAAGGAAGAGCAGGATGCCCTTTTTGCAGATCAGAGCCACAATCGAAATGCCCGAAGCAATTCATTGTCCGGCATCACAAAGTCAACGCAGGATGCTTCCCCCTCAGGTTCAGACAGTCATGCAACAGCCGATAGCAGCCGAAACCCCGATATGACTGAAATGGAAGAGGCAGACATCACCTTCAGGGTTCAGTTTACCAGTATGGCTGAAAAAGTATCACCTGATGATAGCAGATTTAATGGTATGGATGATGTGTACGTGTATCATTATGAAGGACTCTACCGCTATACGGCCGGGCAGGCAAGCACACTCGAACAGGCTAACGTGATCCAAATGAGTTTGCAGGACGCTGGTTATCATGATGCCTTTGTGGTCGCTTTCCTTGATGATGAAAGAATAAGCGCCAGAGAGGCAATAAGGTTATTGCAGGAACGGGAGACCCAATAAGGCAGCACTATGCAAAAAATTAAGATACGAAGAGAAGTTAAGATCGGCCTATTGCTGACCCTCACGCTTTTCCTTTTTGTTTGGGGAGTGAATTACCTGCGCGGAACAGATATCTTCACACCACAGATCCGTTTTTACATCGTGTATGATCAGGTGCCCGGCCTGATGGAAACCAACCCGGTTACCATTAATGGCGTCAAGGTAGGGCAGGTTCACCGGATTGCATTTCACCCTGACGGATCAGGACAAATTGTGGTAACAGCCAATGCAGACAGGCAGGTTGACATCCCGGTGAACTCCGTTGCCCGCCTGACCAGTGAGCTTGTTGGCACCAACAAGATCATCGTAGAGCTTGGAGATCATCCGCAAATTATCGATACGGGCGACACACTCAGAGGCATAAAAGACCCCGGCATCACCGAACAGATCGAACGACAAATCGGCCCAATCAAAGAGCAGGCTGAGCTTCTGATGGTACGGGCTGACACCCTGCTGCATTCGCTTAACCAAATCCTCAGTCAGGAAAACAGACAAAAGATAATCTCCAGCATAGACCGTTTTGAGCATACCATGGCCTCCATGGAGTCATCAGCAGAAGAGCTCGAGAAAGCCATGCAGCATGAGACAGCCAGGGTATCACGCATTCTTGAAAACGCAGAGGCTATCACCCGTAACCTGGACGACAACCGAGAAGTTATCAACCACATCCTCAGTAATGTTTCCCGGATCAGCGACCAGCTGGCCTCGGATGATTTTCAACAAACCATAACGAAAGCTGGCACATCGGTTCAGGAACTTTCCCACATCCTGGAGAAAATTAACCGCGGGGAGGGTTCCGCCGGCATGCTGCTGCACGACGCCACCCTTTACAATAATCTCAGCAGATCATCCGAAGAGTTGGAAAACCTTCTGGAAGACATCAGAATGCACCCGGAAAGATATTTCAGGATCTCCATATTTGGGAGATAGCAAAGGATAGCCTGGCGCTCTTAGTATTCAACGCTTCAGTAATCCCTGAACGTTGCCGGCAGAAATGATATCATCAAAAACATATATATGGCAAAGGTAAAGTACATCCTGACTACTCTTTTTATAATAGTTATATCTCAGGTCTTTTCACATGCTCAGGCACCCGGGGAAAGCCCTCTGGAAAGGCATTTTAATATCCTCTCGGAAAGCGATGCCCTGAAACATGGCAGCTGGTGCTTCATGGTCTACGACACTAGCGCCGACACCCTGATCATGTCACACAACAGCCGTCAACGGATGGTCCCCGCCAGCACACAAAAACTTATCACGACTGCTTCGGCTCTGCTCATGCTCGGACATGACTACCAGTACAATACCATGCTTCAGCATGACGGAGAGGTGGATGAGGCAGGTACACTCCACGGAAACCTGTATATTAAAGGGAGTGGTGATCCTGCTTTCGGCAGCTCACATATGCACGACACACTATCTCTTGATACGGTATATGCCCGCTGGAAAAATATGCTTGACGAAACAGGCATTCAGAGGATTAATGGTCACATAATTGCCGACGGACGTGTTTTTGATGACGAGATGGTGCCACCAAGGTGGCTGTGGGGTCATATTGGCAACTATTTTGGTGCCGGTTCCACTGGCCTGACGGTTAACGAGAACAAATACACGGTTTACTTTGATGCGGGAAAGGCTTTGGCTGAGCCCGCCACGGTTAGTCACACCAAACCATTGATACCGGGGATGTCATTTATCAATGAGGTAACCACCGGCCCAGCCGGAAGCGGCGATCAGGTATATATTTTTGGTGTCCCATACAGCAGTGAGCGGAGGCTCACCGGAACTGTTCCCCTGGGTTCTGTAAACTTTCCGGTTCGGGGTTCCATGCCTGACCCGGCATACTATGCCTCCCAGCGACTGAAAGACTACTTTATGGCAGAGGGCATTGAAGTTTCCGGAGAGGCTACCACGCACCGGCGCGCAGCCCGGGATGGGGTAATTCCATTTGAAGACCGTGAGACAATTGCCACCTGGCATGCTCCGGGCATGTTTGACATCATCTATCGCACCAACCTTGCCAGCGTGAATACCTATGCTGAAAACCTGCTTAAGACCATAGGAGCGGAAACAAAAAATGAAGGAAGCCGCACAGCAGGCCTGAAGGCCATAGCCGAATACTGGGATGCTTATGATATGGACCCGGCCCTGGAATCCCTGCATGACGGCAGTGGCCTGGCCACGTCAAACCGGGTTACCGCAGAACAACTTATGACGGTAATGATAGCTGCTGCCAATCATCCCACCTTCCAGATCCTGTATAACAGTCTGCCCCTTGCGGGTTACAGCGGCTCCCTGGCAAACCACCTGAGGGGATCAAAATCTGAAGGTGTCCTGAGGGCAAAAAGCGGCTTTCTGAATAATGTCATCTCCTACGCTGGCTTTACCCCCATGCAAAACGGCAACCTGGCTGCCTTTGTGATCATTGTCAACGACTATGACGGGAACGCGGGTGCTATGCGAAACAATCTGATGCACCTTATGAACAGTGTGACACTGCATGATGGGAGTGTTTTGGAGTAAGGCTGAGAGGTTTGAGGTTAAAAAATATATCCTTTTCTGTTTTATGCGTGCCGGGTTTCAAAATAGTTTATAATTTAGCAGGGCAATGATTCATATTGTTTCATCATAAAATACGCTATTATGCAAAACATAGACTGGGGGAAGCTTCCTTTTGGATACTTCCAGACCAACTACAATGTAAGATGTTATTATCGTGATGGCAAGTGGGGTGAGATAGAGGTATCTTCATCGCCACATGTCAACATCCACATGGCAGCCACTTGTCTGCACTACGGGCAGGAGGCCTTTGAGGGCATGAAGGCTTACCGTGGCAAGGACGGCAAGATCCGGCTCTTCCGTTGGGAAGAGAACGCCAAAAGGATGCAACGGTCAGCCGAAGGTATTTTGATGGCAAAGGTGCCGGAGCAGCTTTTCCATCAGATGGTGGCTGAGGCCGTTAAGCTGAATGAGGAATATGTGCCTCCGTTCGGCCATGGCGCGGCGCTGTATATCCGTCCTTTGCTTATTGGCACAGGCGTGCAGGTGGGCGTTAACCCCGCCAAAGAATATCTTTTTATGGTATTTGTAGGCCCCGTAGGCCCTTACTTCAAAGAAGGCTTTAACCCGGTGAAGATGCAGATTGTACGCGACTACGACCGTGCTGCTCCCCAGGGAACAGGCCATATCAAGGTGGGCGGCAACTATGCGGGCAGCCTCAGAGCCAGCGAAAGGGCCAAAGCCGAAGGCTATGCTTCTGTGATTTTCCTTGAAGCAAAGGAAAAGAAATACATCGACGAAGCAGGACCTGCCAACTTTTTTGGCATCAAGGACAACACTTACATCACACCTAAGTCAGACTCCATTCTGCCCTCCATCACCAACATGAGCCTTATGCAAATAGCAGAGGACATGGGCATGAAGGTGGAGCGCAGAGAAGTGCCGGTGGAAGAACTTGAGACTTTCGAAGAAGCCGGTGCCTGCGGTACGGCTGCCATCATCTCTCCCATCGGAAAAGTCGTAGACAGGGAAAGCGGCAAAGAGTATATCTTCAGCAAGGATGGCCATGCCGGCCCCTGGTCGAAGAAACTGTATGAAAAGCTTCAGGGCATTCAGTATGGCGAAGAGCCCGACCCGCACGGATGGGTTAGTTTCGTGGAGTAAAGTAACCTAAGAACTGCCCTGGAGAGCCTTTCAAAACAGAAAGCTAGCCAGTGCCGAAACATACCGGCAATCAAAATTTATTTTGCCGGTCAGCTTTTTGACCCGGGAAGATCATGCTTTCCGGGTCTTTTTTGTTCGGTACTTTTTTTGAGGATATAAAGCCCAAGCACCGTGATCAGTCCATTCACAATAAGAATCTCAAAGCCGAACTGATACCCGTTAAGGAGCCACTCTGAATTGCGGCTGAGCAAATAACTCAGTGCCGGCGAGAGAAGGGCCACGATGGGTACATAACGGTCCCGGACCTGCCAGCGGGTGTATAGTCCCACGAAATACATTCCGAGCAAGGGCCCATAGGTATAGCCTGCAATGGTAAAGAGTTGACTTATCAGGGCTTCATTATTAATAGTATCATATCCAATGATTATTAACAGCATCAGGAAGGCAAAAACCACATGCACACGGTAGCGGATCTTCTCGATCTTCTTCTCCGTCATGCCGGGCTTTCTGCGCAATCCGAGAAAGTCAATGCAGAACACCGTGGTAAGCGCAGTGAGTGTCCCGTCGGCACTGGAATACGCGGCAGATATCAATCCGAAAAAGAATGCCAGACCTGCCACGACACCTAAATGTTGCAGGGCGATGGTGGGGAAAAGCTCGTCGGAGGTCTGTCCGGGACCAAGCACGATGCCTGCTTCACTGGCATAGATCCATAATACCGATCCCAGAAAGAGGAACAACAGATTGATGGGAATCAGAATTGCGCCAAAGCTAAGAACGTTTTTCTGGGCGTCCCGAAGGTTACGGCAGCTCAGATTCTTTTGCATCATGTCCTGGTCAAGACCTGTCATAACAATGGTGATAAACATCCCGGCAAAAAACTGTTTGAGAAAAAAACGCGGGTCATTCAAGTCCCAGACAAACATGTTGGTATATCCCCTGTTGCCTGCTTCTGTTATCAGATCTCCCACCCCCATATCCAGCTGACGCAATATCAGTGTAACGCTTAAAATGACAGCACCCACCATGAATGTCGTTTGGAGTGTGTCGGTCCAGACAATGGTTCTGATGCCCCCTTTAAAGGTATAGAGTAGAATCAGGATCATAAACAGAGATACCGTGACGCTAAGCGGGATGCCCCAACCATCGAAAACAAAGCGCTGCAACACAATCACCACCAGGAACATGCGAAAGGAGCTGCCAATCAGGCGGCTGAGGATAAAGTAAAAGGAGCCTGTTTTATATGATGAGAACCAAAACGGTTTTCCAGGTAGGAATAAATGGAAGTGAGCCGCAGGTTATAATACAGGGGGAGCAGGATCCCGGCGATCACCGCATAGCCGCCAAGGTAGCCGAGTACGAGAACCATATATGAGAATTGCTCACTCTGCACGAGTCCGGGAACCGACATAAAGGTCACCCCCGAAAGCGTGGCTCCGATCATGCCGTAAGCCACCACGTACCATGGTGAGTTTCGGTTTCCAAGGAAATAGGTTTCGTTGTTGACCTTCCGGCGCAAAGTAAGCCTTGAGATCACGAATAACAAAACTGTATATACCAGAAATGCAAACAGGATAATATGCGGGGTCATGGGCAGTTTATTTCTATATCAGGGCACAAAAATAGCCAAAGATTTTGTCATGGGGCCGTACAAATATTATTAACTTTGGCGGTGGAAAAAGCCAGCTGGCTTCACCTGAAAGCTACATCTCAAAAGAGCAAACTGTGGAAACATTTTCATCAAAATTATTACAGGAAGCTGTAGAGGAGTTTTCCAAGCTGCCCGGGATTGGGAAAAAAACAGCTCTCAGGCTTGTTCTGCATATGCTCCGGCAGGATGAGGACGCGGTAAAGCGTTTTTCAAATTCCCTGGTGCAACTACATGAAAATGTGATCTACTGCGAATCCTGTCATAACATCTCGGACAGCCCGTTATGCGCCATTTGCAGCTCCCACCGGCGTGATTCCGGCACCATTTGCGTGGTAGAAGACATCCGGGATGTGATCGCCATCGAAAACACCGGTCAGTATCATGGATTGTATCACGTCCTGGGGGGTATTATTAGCCCAATGGACGGTATCGGCCCGGCCGATCTGACCATTGAGGCACTTGAAGACCGGGCAAAAGCGAGCCAGGACATCCAGGAGGTGATCCTGGCACTCAGCACCACCATGGAAGGCGACACGACCAATTTTTATCTTTACAAAAGACTAAAAGGTCTTAATATTAAGATTTCCGTCATCGCGAGGGGTATTGCCATCGGCGATGAACTTGAATATGCAGATGAGGTAACCCTGGGCAGGTCGATCATTCATCGCACTGCTTACGACAAAACAACCACCGGATAGCAAAGATGCAACTCTCAATTGTCATTGTAAACTATAACGTACGGTATTTCCTCGAACAATGCCTTAACTCGGTGTTCAGGTCGGGGGATACACTGGACATGGAAGTGTTTGTGGTAGACAATCAGTCGGTGGATGGTTCGGTGGACATGGTCAGGGAAAAGTTTCCCCGTGTTAAGCTTATTGCCAATGACAAGAACCTTGGGTTCAGCAAGGCCAACAACCAGGCCATAAGAAGGGCCAACGGAAAATATGTTTTGCTGCTGAATCCCGATACGGTGGTGGAGGATGACACCTTGCCTAAAGTTGTGGATTTCATGGACAGGCACCCCGATGCCGGGGGGCTGGGCGTAAAGATGCTTGATGGCCAGGGGCGCTTTCTTCCTGAATCCAAGCGCGGGCTGCCTACACCGGGTGTAGCTTTTTGCAAGATTTTCGGTCTCTCTTCGCTCTTTCCCAAATCAAAGGTGTTTGGAAAATATCATCTGGGCTACCTGGATAAGGACAAGACCCATGAGGTTGATGTGCTATCAGGTGCTTTCATGCTGCTGAGAAAGGAGGCACTTGAAAAGACAGGATTGCTGGATGAGGCCTTTTTTATGTATGGTGAGGATATTGACCTGTCGCACCGTATCGTAAAGGCGGGATATAAGAACTATTATTATCCGGATGCCCGTATTATACATTACAAAGGGGAAAGCACAAAAAAGAGCAGTGTAAACTACGTCCTGGTATTTTATAATGCCATGATCATATTTGCCCGCAAGCACTTTTCCCGGAAAAATGCCCGCATTTTTTCCGGGCTGATCAACCTGGCGGTTTATTTCCGGGCTTTCATAGCCATCCTGGCGCGCTTTTTCCGGCGCATTGCCTGGCCTGTGCTTGACGCCGGACTTGTTTATGCAGGTTTTTACTATCTGACACATACCTGGGGTCACCAGGTTTTCGCTGTAGAGACAGCCTATTATCCACCTATGTACATGCAGTACATCGTTCCGGCCTATATTTTACTATGGCTGCTGGCCGTGTACATCAGCGGTGGGTATGATCCGCCAACACGCCTCTACCGCATCGTGAGAGGCATCGGGCTGGGCACCATCGCCATCCTTGTGATCTATGCCCTGCTGCCAACGCATCTGAGGTTTTCCAGGGCCCTGATATTGCTTGGCAGCGTGTGGGCCCTGTTCAGCATGATCATCACCAGGACCGCATATACGCTCTGGAAACATAAAACGCTCCATCTGCGCGATGTAGAGAAAAAACGGGTACTCATCGCGGGCGATGGTCAGGAAGCATCACGGATCGTTCAAATGCTTAGACAAAGCGGCAATACCTCCTTCCTGGGGCTGGTAAGCCTTCAGGAATCAAAACCTGCCAAAGAAGGTTACCTGGGTACCATCAGGCAAATAAATGAAATTCTGGATATCTATAATATTAATGAAGTTATATTCTGCTCTGGCAACATGTCATCCCAAACCATCATCGACCACATGTCCAGGCTTCAGGATAAGCAAGTTCATTTTAAGATAGCACCACCCGAGAGCTTTTATATCATAGGCAGTAACAGCATTGACACCTTTGGGGATCTGTTTACCATCAATGTGAATGCAATAAACCTGCCGGCCAATAGACGCACGAAGAGACTTTTTGACCTGTCGCTTGCCATCCTCCTGCTGATTACCCTGCCGCTTCACCTGCTGCTGCAAAAACAGCGCTGGGGCTTTGTAAAAAACCTTTTCAGGGTGATATTTGCGCAAATTTCATGGGTAGGATATCATCCGACCCCGGAAACCGTAAAGCTGCCGTACCTGAAAAAAAGCGTTCTGCATCCCGGCGATGCCATCTCGCATAAAAGTCTGCCAGGCGACACGTTAAAAAACCTCAATAACCTGTATGCAAAAGATTATAAAGTAGAAAATGACCTGAGCATCTGCTTCAAAGGATATCGTAACCTTGGCCGGCCTCCGGCATAATGACTTTTCAAGTTTATCGTCTCAGGTCAAACCTTTTGCCGCTTTTATTGTTCTCAAAATAGGATAGCGTGTCAGGAAGCGTAAAACAAGCAAACACAGGTTAAGACCAAAATATATTAAAACGGAACATATGGCAAAGTTTGAATTAAAGATGCCCAAAATGGGTGAAAGCGTAACGGATGCAACCATCACCAAATGGTTAAAAAATCCGGGAGACAAGATCGAGCTGGATGACCCCATCGTGGAGCTGGCTACCGACAAGGTCGATTCAGAGATTCCCAGTCCGGTGGAAGGTACTTTAAAAGAGCAGCTTTTTAACGAGGGTGATACAGTAGAGGTAGACATGGTGATTGCCATCATTGAGATGGAAGATGAGGATGAAGGTGATGCGCCTTCTGGTGATGAAGAGGCAGAGGAGCCTAAAGAGCAGCCTTCAGAAAAGGAGGCAAAGGATAACAAAGGCGAGGCTGCAGGTAAAGAGAGTCAGGCAGCCGCTGCAAAAGACGCCCCTGCTCCCGCTGATGACAAGGAAGGAGAAACGCCCCCGGCGCGTGCTGGTCATGGCGACCGTTTCTATTCACCCCTGGTGCGCAGCATCGCCAAAGAAGAAAATATTTCCATGGAAGAGCTGGAAAGCATTCCGGGAACAGGCAAAAACAACAGGCTCACCAAGGATGACCTTCTCAAATATCTGAAAACACGTCACGAAAAGCCTGCTGAGAAGAAAAAGCCTGCTGAAGAAGCTCCGAAGGCAGCAGAGGCACCATCTAAGGCAGCCAAGCCCTCAGCCCCGGCTATCCAGGCAGGTGAAAAAGACGAGGTTGTTGAGATGGACCGCATGCGCAAGCTGATTGCTGATCACATGGTGATGTCGGAAGACACCTCCGTTCACATTACGCTGTTCAGGGAGGTAGACATGACCCATATTGTAAAGTGGCGAAACAAGAACAAGGCTGTCATGCAGGAGCGTGAAGGAGAGAAACTCACTTTCACACCCATCTTCATCGAGGCCATTGCCAAAACCCTGCGTGACTATCCCATGATGAATGTATCGCTTGATGGCCAGAAGATCATTAAGCGTAAGAATATCAATGTGGGTATGGCAGCAGCATTACCCGGGGGCAATCTCATTGTGCCCGTTGTAAAAAATGCGGATCATAAAAACCTGCTTGGCCTGGCCAAGGAAGTGAATGACCTGGCTGACAGGGCACGTGCGAACAAACTGAAGCCCGACGAGATTCAGGGCGGCACGTTTACCCTGACCAACTTTGGTACCTTTGGTGCCACCATGGGAACCCCCATTATCAATCAGCCCCAGGTAGGCATCCTGGGCGTTGGCCTGATCCAGAAAAAGCCCGTGGTGGTTGAAACACCTGAAGGTGACACCATAGGCATACGCCACATGATGGATCTCTCCCTGGCTTGTGACCACCGGATCGTAGATGGTGCCCTGGGCGGTATGTTTCTGCAACGTGTGGCCGAATACCTGGAAAATTTCGATACAAGTCAGCATATTTAGCAGACAGCTGAACATATTTTTATGTAAATTTGCAGAAATAGTATTGCACCAGAGGGGCAGACACTCCTCTGGTGTAAGTTTTTTATCAAATACACAGACCAGATGCAATTAAACCTTACCCGCCCGCTTGCCTTCTTTGACCTCGAGACCACCGGCACCAACGTCGTCAGGGATCGCATCGTAGAAATCAGCATTTACAAGGTCATGCCTGATGGCAGCACCGAGACCATGACACACCTGGTGAACCCTGGCATGCCCATCCCCAAAGAAGTCATTGAGATACACGGCATCACCGATGAAGATGTGGCCGATAAGCCAACGTTTTCTGAGCTGGCACCCAAACTCGAAAAATTCTTTCACAATTGCGACCTTGCCGGATACAACTCCAACAAGTTTGATGTTCCCATGCTCATCGAGGAGTTTCTCCGTTGCAAAATCCAGTTTGATGTTAAGAAAAGGCGGCTGGTTGATGTTCAGAATATTTTCCATAAGATGGAGCCACGCACGCTCAAGGCGGCCTATAGGTTTTATTGCGGGAAAGACCTTGTGGATGCTCATGCCGCCGAGGCCGACACCAAAGCCACCTATGAGATCCTGCTGGCACAGATCGAGCGCTATCATGGCATGGAATATGAAGACCGCGACGGCCGCATCACCAAGCCAATAAAAAACGACGTACAAGCCCTGTATGAGTTTTCCTACAACCATTATAACGCAGACCTGGTAGGACATATCGGCTTAAATAAAGAGGGTAAAGAAATCTTTAAGTTCGGCAAGCACAAAAACCAGAAGGTGGAGGATGTCTTTAAAAAGGAACCCCAGTATTTTGACTGGATGATGAAGGCTGACTTTCCTCTGTCTACAAAAAACGTGATCCAGTCAGTGATCCTGAGGGGCTACGACAAGGGGAACAAGATCATCAAAGACCTTTAAAATTATATCTTCATTGGACAGTCATAAAATTAAACGCATATGACGTTGCGAAGCACCCGCGTCATCTGTGTTTATTAACATAAAGCCGCTATCCCTATGAAAATCATTTGTATCGGCCGAAATTATGTAAAGCATGCCGAGGAGCTGAATAATGAGGTGCCGGAAAAGCCCATCTTTTTCATGAAGCCTGAAACAGCCCTGATCCGCTCCAGGCTGCCCTTTTTTTACCCCGATTTCTCAGAAAATATTCATTACGAAGCAGAGCTGGTACTACGAATCTGCAAGCTTGGTAAAAACATTCAAAAGCGCTTTGCTCATACCTACTATGATGCTTTGGGTATGGGCCTCGATTTTACGGCACGCGACCTACAGGATCAGTGCAAGCAGAAAGGGCACCCCTGGGAGGTGGCCAAGGCTTTCGATGGCTCCGCGGCTGTGAGTGACTTTATCCCGCTCAGCGAAATTCAACACCCGCAAGACATCCGCTTTTCTCTTGAAAAAAATGATGTAATCGTACAGGAAGGGAGCTCCACCCAGATGATCCACAGCTTCGATGACCTCATTGCGCACGTATCCAGGTATGTTACCCTGAAAATTGGCGATATGCTGTTTACCGGCACTCCTGCCGGCGTTGGCCCGGTAAGGATCGGTGACAAGCTCGAGCTTTTCCTGGAGGGGAAACACATGCTTACCCTGCCCATCAAGTAACCTACAGGTACTCCCAAAAATTCGGATAGCTTAAGTGCTGTCCCTGCATCACCTCCAAGATAGATGTGGGGCCGTTCTCGTCCGGCCCCGACGCAAAAACCTCAAACTCCAAACCTCGCATCTCATGATTTCACCAATATGCACAACAATTCGTTATTTTTGCAGATCTGATCATTACTATACCATTAAGATATTGACCATGAGTGAACCGTTAAAGATCATCCTGCGTTCTGGCAAGGACGACGCCGTAAGGCGCTATCATCCATGGGTTTTCAGCGGAGCCATTAAGAAAATGGAAGGAGCCGCCTGGGACGGCTGCCATGCTGAAGTCTATTCCAACAAGGATGAATACCTGGGTTGTGGCATCTACCAGGATGCTGCCATTGCTGTGCGAATCCTGGCTTTTACACCCGATCGTCCGGAAGTTTTTGGCCCTGATTTCTGGCAGGAAAGGCTGACAAAGGCCTATTTGCTCCGTCAGCAGGCAGGACTCACTGACAATCCTGTGACAAATGTTTACCGCCTGGTACATGGTGAAGGAGATCATCTACCGGGCATCATCATTGACCATTACGCCGGCCATGTGGTCATACAAATCCATGCCACCGGACTCTACCGCTTCATTGACGACATAGCAGAAGCCGTAAAATTACTTTATGGCAACAACCTGGTGAGCATTTATGACAAAAGCAGGGAAACCCTGCCGGCAACTTTCTGGCAGGAAAGAGAGCCCAGGGGGTATCTTTTTGGTGAGAATAGCCGGGTGGAAGTCATAGAAAACGGCTTATCATACCTGGTAGATGTCGAAAAAGGCCAGAAAACCGGTTTTTTTATTGACCAGCGTGACAACCGCAAGCTGCTGGCTCAATATAGCCATAAGAAAAAAGTATTAAACACCTTTGCCTATACCGGTGGCTTTTCTGTCAGTGCCCTGGCAGCAGGAGCCAGTGAGGTACACTCCGTAGATTCCTCAGCAAGAGCCATGGACTTATGTAATGCGAATGTAGAACAGAACGGTGGTGCTGCACGCCATAAAAGCTTCACGGAAGACGTGATGGAATTTCTCAAGCGCACAGATCAAACCTATGAGCTCATTGTGCTCGACCCGCCGGCATATGCCAAGCACCAGCATGTAAAACACAAAGCGGTTCAGGGCTATAAGCGCCTCAACCTGACAGCCATGAACATCATCGCACCGGGTGGCATCCTTTTTACCTTCAGCTGCTCACAAGTGGTAGACATGCGGCTTTTCCACTCAACCATACTGTCGGCAGCCATCCTGACAGGGCGCAGGGTCAGGGTCCTCCACCAGATGACACAGCCAGCCGACCACCCTATGAACATCTTTCATCCCGAGGGGCAATATCTGAAGGGCCTTGTACTGGCTATAGATTAGGCCGGCCGAATGGTATGAAGTAATTAGCAGCTAACAGGAAGAAGGCTTTTGGCTTTGGGCAGGAATGCTCAATCACAGAGCGCCTTAACGCAGAACGCAAAACGCAAACCTCAGAGTAAGAATAAATGCATGCCGACAACACATACCGAAGCATCTGGCGCATCTCCTACCCTATCATCATCGGGCTGATGGCTCAAAACCTGATGGTAGCCATAGATACAGCGTTTCTTGGACGGCTTGGCGAGATCACCCTGGGTGCCTCGGCCATTGGCGGCATCTTCTACCTCTGCCTTGTCATGCTGGGAACAGGTTTTTCCGTGGGAATCCAGATAGTTGTCGGCAGACGAAATGGGGAGGGCAAGAAGAAACAGATCGGATACATTTTTGATCATGCCATCTATTATGTAATAGTTCTCGCGGTATTGCTCTTCCTGTTTCTCACGTACCTGGCTCCTGCTTTTCTCACCTGGTTTCTTGCCTCCGAAGCCGTGCTTGCAGAAAGCCTTGTTTATCTTGAATATCGGCGTTTTGGTTTTCTTTTCGGGTTTCTGATATTGGTTTTTAATGGCTTTTATGTGGGGATAACACGGACGCGATTGTTGATTGCCAGCACGTCATTGATGGCAGCCACCAATATTCTCCTGGATTACCTGCTGATTTTCGGCCATTTCGGCTTGCCTGAGATGGGCATTGCGGGGGCTGCCATGGCCACTAACATTGCAGAGGCAGTTACCTTCGTCTTTTTCGTTTTTTGGTCGATCAAAAACAAAACATTAACACATTACGGACTATTCCGGTTTGTCCGTCCCAACTGGGTTCAGTACAAGCCCCTGCTTAAAGTGGCTGTGCCCGTGATGTTTCAATACTTTTTTTCTTTTTCGGCCTGGTTCATTTTCTTTATGATCATCGAACAGATCGGCGAAACAGCCCTGGCTGCTTCAAATATCACCAGGAGTTTCTATATGCTGCTGATGATCCCCGGACTTGGTCTGAGTTCTGCGACCAATAGCCTGGTGAGCAACCTCATCGGCCAGGGGCGCACCAGTGAGGTCATCCCCCTGATCCGGAAAGTGCTCCTATTAGGTTTGCTTGCCACATTTGCGCTCATCCAGGTCAACATCTTCATTCCGGGCCGGATTGCGTCATTATTCACCGCGGAGCCCCACCTGATCGAAGCCACCATCCCTTTATTGTATGTGATATCGCTTGCGCTTCTCGCTTTTACATCCGGCATGATCCTGTTCAGCGGGGTGTCAGGAACCGGTAAAACCATGGTGGCGCTGATCATTGAGATCATCAGCATCATCATCTATTTGGGAAGCGCACTCATGCTGGTGGTTTATTTTGATGCCAACACGTCTACCGTATGGTTTGCAGAAGTGATCTACTTCAGCTTGCTGGGCCTTGGAGCGCTGGCTTATCTGAGGTCCGGGAAGTGGAAGGTGTATAGGGTTTGAAGTTGGAGGCTCAGACCCTTCGACCTTTCGAAGTTTTGTCCTTTTGTCATTTTGTCTTTTAATATGTACATCCGCGAACGCATATGTACACAAACGCACACCTTCAGCAGATCATTTGGATCCAATAGGTAAGCTTAATGGAATAATAGAAATGATAAATATATAAACAGCAATAAGTTATAATTGCTGGTACAGGATTTGATTAACAGATCAAAGAAATCAATCATCCACAACCAAAAATGCACAAAAACCCGGACCTTTTGACATTTCGGCCTATCGTCCTTTCGTTCTTTTGTCATAAAAAACACAAACACATGAACCGAAAACAGTTTTTTACCTTGTTTGCCTTTTGCATCATGGCGCTGCCTTGTTTGGCAGCAAATGCACAGGAGGAAAAACCACTGAGACCTTATCAGATCAGTCTGGTGCCTTTTATTGGCACCGATGGCAGCGAAAGCATTAATTATCGATACGAAAGGAGTTTCAACCTCCTGGGTGGCATCACGGGAGGCCTGGAAGGCTATGAGCTGGGTGGTTTGCTAAACATCACCCACGGAGAAGTGTATGGCCTCCAGTTAAGCGGATTTGCCAACATTGTCAGTAACGAAATATATGGCCTTCAGGGGGCAGGTTTCATCAATGTTAACGCGGGTGATTTCACCGGGTTGCGCGGTGCGGGTTTCATGAATGTGAACAGTGGCGAATTCAGTGGCTTGCAAGGTGCCGGATTCATAAACATCAGCGGTGGCGAGGCAGAGGGCTTTTCTGGTGCAGGCTTTGCCAACATCACCGGTGGTGAATCCCTTGGCTTTGCCGGTGCCGGGTTTGCAAACATATCCGGATCAGACATCACGGGGTTCGCCGGGGCGGGTTTTGCCAACATCAGCGGCGGCATGCAACAGGGTTTTGCCGGGGCTGGGTTTGCCAACATCAGCGGTGGGGGCTCACAAGGCTTCAGCGGGGCTGGATTTGGCAACCTGTCAGGTGGAGAAGTTACCGGTTTCCAGGGCGCCGGCTTTGGTAACATGGCACAGGGGGCAATGACCGGCCTGCAGCTTGCCGGATTCATGAATGTCAGCAGGGACCTGCAGGGTGCCCAGATAGCCGGATTTCTCAATATAGCCCGCAGCATGGAAGGCGTTCAGCTGGGCGTCATCAACCTGGCCGACACTGTTACTGGCGGCACCCCCATCGGCTTCCTGAGTATAGTCAGGCGCGGCGGACTCCGCCAGGCAGAGATTGCCGCCTCAGATGCCGCCCATATGGCTGTGGCGTTTCGCATCGGCACGCCCACGTTTTACAACATCTTCAGCTACAATGCCCGGTCTTTCAGCAGCCCCCATTTCAATGTCTTTGGCTATGGATTCGGCAGCCGCTTCCTGCTTACTGATCACGTCGTATTCTACCCGGAGATCCACAGCATGCAACTGCAGCAAGACTTTCTCAACTGGGATGAAGAGGAGGTTGACATCCTCAGTGAGATCAGGCTGAACTTCGCTTACCGCATAAGCGATAAGGTTGAATGGTTTGCCGGGGCAGTGCTATACCACCACCTCTACAAGGATAATCCCGGCACCGACTTCACGGGTTCCGACATAGCCCCGGGGCGCAAAATCTATGAAGACTCCTGGGGAAGCTTCGAATCTATATTCTGGCCTGGGTTCCGAATGGGAATCTATGTCAATATGGGTAACTGGTACTAATGAACAGACAGCAATAAAAAAATTATTTCTTTCATACACCCCTAAGCCGTAATTTTTTTATCTTTACAAGCTTTTTTCACTAACCTAAATAGTTATTGGATGGAATCACACACCGTAATTCAGCCCTTGAAGGGTAGCGAACGGATGGTCATTCTTGACTTTTTCCGCGGCATTGCCATTTTTGGCATCCTGATTGTCAACATGGCCTGGTATAACGCACCTCTATTTGCCCAAATGGGCGATTTTGTGCTGTTTGACGATACGGCAAACAGGTTGGCTCACATTTTTATCATGATCTTTTTTGAAAGCAAGTTTTATCCGCTTTTTGCCATATTGTTCGGATTGGGCTTTTA